>Ga0160459_100410_pt1 | contig 17659 bp, 15 predicted proteins | sample HID1973K_E6MG_FD_108208 | JGI IMG/M metagenome (GOLD analysis project Ga0160459, IMG submission 108208) | Enriched mosquito-associated microbial communities from UW Madison campus, WI, USA - HID1973K_E6 MG | ecosystem: Host-associated > Arthropoda: Insects > Digestive system > Unclassified ... | reverse complement strand
TCGCGGATCGCGGTTATCGCGCGGACGGCTCGCTCGTGCCGCGCAAGGAGCCGGGCGCCTTGCTCGACGACGAAAACCTCGTGCTCGACCGCACGCTCGCGATGGTGCGCGAGCAGCGTGTGCAGGCCGTGTCCGGCGAATGGGTGCCGCTCAACGCGCAGACGATCTGTCTGCACGGCGACGGCGCGCACGCGCTGGAATTCGCGCGACGCATTCGCGGCGCGCTCGCCGATGCGGGTATCGAGGTCCGCGCCGCGCACGCCGCCGCATAGCGCGCTTTCCGTAGAAGATTCAACGCCCCGCACAGTTCGTTCAGCCGGGGCGTTTTAGCAAGCGGCCAGGAAATGTAAAAGAGCCGCATGTGGTGAAACCACGCGCCCGGTACGAGGCGTGATGTTCATATCGTTTGGAGAACTCATGGCAACCCCAGTCAATCTATGGCCGCTCATTGGCGTGGCCGTCATCATCATAGGTTTCGTGCTGCGCTTCAATCCGATGCTGATCGTCGCCGCCGCGGCGATCATCACCGGTTTCGCGGCGCATTTTCCCGTCGAACGCATTCTGACGGCGATCGGCAGTGGCTTTCTGAAGACGCGCAACATTCCGCTCATCATCCTGCTGCCGCTCGCGGTGATCGGCCTGCTCGAACGGCACGGCCTGCGCGAGCGCGCGCAGATGTGGATTTCGAGCATCAAGGCGGCGACGGCCGGGCGTCTGTTGATCGTCTATCTGTTCGTGCGCGAAATCACGGCGGCGGTGGGCCTGACGGGTCTCGGCGGCCATCCGCAGATGGTGCGCCCGCTGCTCGCGCCGATGGCCGAAGGCGCCACCGAAGCGCGCTACGGCAAGCTCTCCGACGCGACGCGCTTCAAGCTGCGCGCGTATTCCGCTGCCACCGACAACGTCGGCCTGTTCTTCGGCGAGGACATCTTCGTCGCGTTCGGCGCGATCGTGCTGATGGTCACGTTCCTGAAGGAAGCGGGCATCGTCGTGGAGCCGATGCACGTCGCCGTGTGGGGCATTCCCACCGCGATCTGCGCGTTCCTGATCCACGGCTTCCGGCTGTGGCTGCTCGACCGCAGGCTCGCGCGCGAACTCGACGCGCTCACGCGCAACGTCGCGGGAGAAAAAGCATGACGCTCACGATCAACTATCTGTTCTATCTGGTCGGCATCGTGCTCGTGGTCGTCGCGGGCATGATCCTCACGGACAAGTCGCATCCGCGGCGTCTGACCACGGGCGGCTTCTGGCTGATCTACGCGCTGATCTTTCTCGTCGGCGACTGGATTCCGGTGACGGTGGTCGGCGTGCTCGTCGTGGCGATGGCGCTGATCGCGGGCTTTCACGGCGTCACCGGCGCGAAGCCGAAGATGCTCTCCGAAGACACGCGCCGCCAGAGCGCCGTGCGGCTCGGCAACAAGCTCTTCGTGCCCGCGCTGACGATTCCCGTCGTCACCGTGATCCTCACGCTCGGCGCGAAGTATCTCGTGTTCGGCGGCGTGCCGCTGATCGAACTGAAGAACGTGACGCTGATCGGTTTCGGCGTCGGCTGCGTGATCGCGCTTGCGATTGCGTGCGTGATGACGCGCGACACCGTCGGCCAGTCGATGCGCGAGACGCGCCGTCTGATCGACGCGCTCTCGTGGGCCGCCGTGCTGCCGCAGATGCTCGGCATGCTCGGCCTCGTGTTCTCGGATGCGGGCGTCGGCAAGGCGGTTGCGCACGTCACGACGGCTTACGTGAACATGGACTACCGGCTCGTCGCGGTGACGGTGTATGTCGTCGGCATGGCGCTCTTCACGATGGTCATGGGCAACGGCTTCGCCGCATTTCCGGTGATGACGGGCGGCGTCGGCGTGCCGATTCTCGTCGGCGTGTTCCACGGCAATCCCGCGACGATGGCCGCGATCGGCATGTTCTCCGGCTACTGCGGCACGCTGATGACGCCGATGGCCGCGAACTTCAACATCGTTCCGGCGGCGCTGCTGGAGCTGCCGGACAAGAACGCGGTGATCAAGGTGCAGGTGCCGACCGCGCTCACGCTTTTGGTCGCCAATATTTTTCTGCTCAACTGGCTGATGTTCATCTGAACGACAGCGCTTCACCTGTGCGCGCGGATCGCGGATGACGCCGCAATCCGCGCGCACCCTGGCAACGCCCTCCCCTCCCTCGCCTCTCGGCCACATTTTTTCTTCGTGGCATACATTTCTCCAACTTTGTGGACGTACGTCTGCATGCTGCAGATGATCTGCGGCAATTCGGAACGTGCCTATATCTGCTTGCAGGCAGCGTGACGGAGACTTCGGCGCCCTCACTGCTCTTGGGAAGCATCGCGTGCTTCCGGAGCTGAGCGAGGGTATCGGTTCGCCTTTCGCGCCCTGTCGCGCGGACGTCGACGAACCGGTCTTCCGCCACCGATTCCGTCATGCGTTTGCCGAGTTATTCCCATCTGCTCGCTTTACCCGCAGGGCCTGACCTGCTGCTTCGCCTGCTCGAGACGATCGTCGTCGCGGCCAGCGCGCTCGCGGCCCAACGAAATTTCGGCCAGGGCGTCACCGCCGGCTATGACAGCGCCGTTGCCGCTTTCGCCATCGTCTTTGCGTGGAGCGCGTTGTCCGGGTTCTATGTGAAAAGCCCGACGCGCCGCGCTTCGCTGCCGCGCGCCATGCTCCTTCCGGCGCTCGGCTGGGTGCTCTGCGAGGCCGGCGCGGTGTGTCTGGTCAAGTGGATGCATGGCGAATATCAGCCTTCGCGCGCATGGCTCGCCGGCCTTTTCCTGCCAACGGCCATCGGCGTGATGCTCTGCCGTGTCGTTGACCGGTTCGCGGGTGCGCGCCGTGCCCGTCGCGTGTCGGTGGCCGTGGTCGGGCGCGGCGCGCGTTGCGCGGCCTTCGTGCGACGCATCGGCGCCATGCCCGATTCGGCGTGCCGCGTCGATGCCCTCTTCGACATGGACGCCGATTCCGGCGCGACGGACATCGACAGCTTCGCCGCGCACGTGCGGACGCAGCGCATCGACGAGTTGTGGCTCGCGCTGCCGCTCACGGACGAAGAAACACTGCTGCATTTCCTCGACGTCTTCCGCGACGACCTGCTGAACATTCGCTTCGTGCCGGAGATCGACCAGTTCACTCGTTTTCGCGGCGAAGCCGCCGGCCTCGACTCCACCTTCGCGATCAATCTCGTCGCGGCGCCGCTCACGGCTCGCGCGCTCGCCAGCAAGGCGATATTCGACCGGCTCTTCTCCGTTTGCGCGGTCGTCGGCATGTCGCCCGTGCTCCTCGTGATCGCGCTTGCGGTCAAGTTGTCGTCGCCCGGTCCCGTGCTGTTCAGACAGCGGCGCCAGGGCGCGAACGGCACGCCTTTCGACATCTACAAGTTCCGCACGATGCACACGCACGCGACGGACGCCGGCCAGCTCATGCAGGCCACGCGCGACGATCCGCGCGTGACGCGCGTCGGGGCGTTCCTGCGCCGCACGAGTCTCGACGAGCTGCCGCAGTTCTTCAATGTGCTGCGCGGCGAGATGTCGGTCGTCGGTCCGCGTCCGCATGCGATGGAGCACGACGCGCTCTATCAGCACATCGTCGACGGCTATATCCACCGCTATCGCATCAAACCGGGCATCACCGGCTGGGCGCAGATCAACGGACTGCGCGGCGAGACCGATTCGGTCCACAAGATGCAGCGGCGCGTCGAACACGATCTCTATTACCTCAGCAACTGGTCATTCGCGCTCGACATGCGCATCGTGCTCGCGACCATCGTGCGGGGCTTCGTTCACCGCAATGCGTACTGACTCGCAGGACCCATCCATGAAGCACTCCTTTTCGCGGACCGCAGTGGCCGTCGCGCTGGCGGCGATGTTGAGTGCGTGCGCGTTCGCGCCTGGTTTCCGTATGCCGGTCAGCGGCGACGATGCCGGTCCGCACATCGAAGCCACCGCGGCGACGCCTGCGATTCCCGTCACGGAGCTCGATCTCGCGCTCGTCAAGCGCTACGCCGATCAGCGCAAGGCGAATCAGGACCAGCAGGCGAAGCAGCTGTTCGGCGCGCCGAAGCCCTACACGGTCGGCGCGGGCGACGTGCTGCAGATCGTCGTCTGGGATCACCCGGAGTTCGCGGCGGCGCAAGGTGCTGGCCAGAGCCAGGCGCCCGCGAAGACGAGCGATCCGGCGGCCGGTTTCGTCGTCGATCAGAAGGGCAATCTGCGCTTTCCTTACGCCGGCACGCTGGCGGTCGCCGGATTGCGCACCGATGAGATTCAGCAAAAGCTCGCCACCGCGCTCTCGACGTATCTCGTCAAGCCGCAAGTCACCGTGCGGATGGCGTCGTATCGCGCGCGTCAGGTGTATGTCGACGGTCAGGTGCATAACCCGGGCGCGCTTTCGCTGACGGACGTGCCCCTCGGTTTCTACGACGCGATTGCGCGCGCCGGCGGCTTCAACGACAACGCCGACCAGAGCGATGTCGTACTGGTGCGCGGCGGCGATTCGTATCGGATCGACGTGCCGCAACTGCTCGCGCAGGGGCTGAATCCGTCGAAGCTGTATCTGAAAGAAGGCGACCTGCTGCGCGTCACGTCGCGCGACGACAACGGCGTCTACGTGATGGGCGAAGTGAACAAGCCGGGCTCGGCGGCGCCGCGCCGCGACGGTCGGCTCACGCTCGCAGATGCGCTCTCGCAGGTCGGCAGCATCAACTCGGCCACGGCCGACACGGCTCAGATGTTCGTGATCCGTCCGGGCGGCGACGCTCCGCGCGTGTATCACCTCGACAGCCGCTCGCCCGTATCGATGCTCGTGGCGAACGAGTTCGAGCTGCAGCCGAAGGACGTCGTTTATGTCGACGGCAGCGGGCTCGTGCGGTTCAACCGCGTGATCAGTCTGTTGATGCCGTTGATCAGCACCGGGCTCACGGCGGGGGTGATCGCGAAATGATCGGCTCGGTGTTGATGGTGTGCGAAGGGAATATTTGTCGCAGCCCGCTGGCGGCGGCGTTGCTCAAGCGGGAGTTGCCGCATCTCGAGGTGGGGTCTGCGGGTACCGCCGCACTTGACGGCCGCGCCGCCGATCCTCTCGCAGTCGAGCTGATGCGTGAGCGAGGCATCGACCTGGGCGATCACGTGGCGCGCACCGTAACTCCCGACGCGCTTCGCGCGCACGATCTCGTGCTCGTCGCGGCACAGTCCCAGCATCGATGGTTGTCAGCCCACTATCCGTATGTTCGTGGACGGATCTACCGGCTACTGCATTGCGAACAAGCCGATATCGAAGACCCCTACAGACGCGGCCGCGACATCTTCGCCGCTTCGCTCGCACAGATCGAGCGCGGCATCGCCTATTGGACCGCCCGATTGCGAAGCATGAAGTGACAAGCCGCGTCCGGCGCGATCTTTCACTCCCGATTTGATTCCCGGCACCCACCGTCAGCGACATGCACTCCACTGGCTCGCTGCAGGTCGCCTTTTCACGATGGAATGAGCATGTCAAACCCCGATCGATACAGCCGTGCAGAAGGCGCGGAGCTGGATCTCCTCGCCGTCCTCGACACGTTGATGAGGAACGCGTGGCGCATCGTTTTCATCACGGCGGCCGTTGCCCTGACCGGGGCCGCCTGGGCCTATCTATGGCCGCCGAAATATCAGGCCGATGTCCTGATACAGATCGAAGACAGCGCGGACGGCGTGGCCGGGAGCGGTCTTCTCGGCGAAGTATCGTCGCTTTTCGATGTCAAGTCGTCGGCTGCGGCGGAGGCACAAATCATCACTTCGCGCATGGTGGTGTCGCGCACCGCAGAAAAACTTCGGCTTTACATCGAAGCCCGTCCCGTACGCTTTCCGGTGATCGGCGATTTTGTATCACGCGTAGCAGACGGACGACCGCTTCCAGGCGCGTTTCGCATCGGTGGCTTTGCTTGGGGGCATGAAAGCGCCGAGTTCACACGTCTGGACGTTCCCAAGGCGCTGTATGACGAGCCTTTTACCCTGAGCGTAGAGGCGCAGGGACGATACACGCTGACGAGTAATTATCTCGATGAACCTTTGCACGGCACGGTCGGCATCGAGCGTGCCGTGAACACGTCGTATGGACAAGTCGTCATCAACGTGGCCAGTATCAATGCCCAACCGGGCATGCGCTTCAAGGTCGTGCGCCATTCGTTCAACGATACCGTCAACGAATTGCAACAGCGGCTCGACGTGCAAGAGAAAGTCAAGCAGTCGGGCGTGATCGTCGCAACGCTGCTCGGGCGCAACGCCGCGCGTACAAGCCGCACCTTGCAAGAAATTGGTGATCAGTACGTGCGTCAGAATGTCGAGCGCAAGTACGCGGACGCCGGGCAGTCGTTAGCTTTCCTCAGCGCACAGTTGCCGGATCTGCGCCAGAAGTTGGAGGCTGCGCAAGAACGCTACACGAAGCTGCGCAATGAACGTGGCGTCATCGATCTGCCAGCGGAGACCGCGACTGGCCTGCAGCAGCAAGCCGAGGCGAAGACTCAACTGGCCTTGCTGCAGCAGAGGCGCGCTGAGCTGGCCACGCGCTATACGTCGATGCACCCGGAGATTGCCTCCGTCGATCAGCAGATCGGGCTCTTGCGCGGACGAGTCACTGGGTTCGAATCGGAGTTGGGGCGCTTGCCCAACGTGGAGCAAGAGGCCGCTCGGCTGATGCTCGACGTAAAAGTGAACACCGATCTCTACACGGCTACGCTCAATAACACACAGCAGTTGCAACTGGTCAAGGCGGGCAAGGTCGGCAGCGTGCGGATGATCGATACGCCGGTCATTCAGGACGATCCGGCCTGGCCCAAGCGTCCGCTCGTGATAGCCGGTTCAATATTCGGCGGCCTGTTGCTGGGACTGATCTATGCGTTCATGCGTGACTTCCTTCGCGGAGCATCGGGATCAGCCGATGAGGTCGAACGGGGCTCAGGTCTCTCGGTCCTTGCGTCCGTGCCGTTGTCTGTAGCACAGAAATCGATCACGAAGCACGCGGCGAGCACACCGGCTGGCCGGGTCAACCTGCTTGCAAACAGTGCCCCGCACGATCAGGCGGTTGAGAGTTTTCGTAGCTTACGCACCGCATTGCGCATGGTGTTGGCCGGCGGACAGGGCAAGGTAGTCGTTCTGACGGGCGCGACGCCCGGGGTCGGAAAATCGTTCGTCGCGGCGAATTTTGGCGCGGTACTCGCATCCGTCGGACAGCGCGTGATCGTCATCGATGGCGATCTGCGCAGGCCCTCGCTCCATCCACACTTTGGCGTCGACCGCAGTCCAGGTCTATCCGATGTACTTGCTGGAACGATTTCGTTTGAGCTGGCGCTGCATCGCATCGAGTCGCCGCGCCTCGATTTTCTTGCTGCGGGCGCAGTCACGCATGCCCCCGCCGAACTGCTGCTGTCTTCACGGACTGCCGGGCTGATCGACTCGTTGCGTAGCGCTTACGACTATGTGGTGATCGATACACCGCCGATGCTGGCCGTCGACGATGCTGCGGCGTTCGCCGCGCAAAGCGACGCAGTGCTCCTCGTCGCAAGAGCGGGTCAAACCCGCATCGGCGAGTTGCGTGAGTCTGGAAAGCGTCTTGAACGGGCGGGTTCGAAGCCTGTCGGCGTCGTGCTCAATGGCCTGTCCATGCGTTCAGCCCGAGCAACCTACGGAAGCTACGGCTACACGAGCTATGCCTATGGCAGCACGGAAGCCGAGCGTCGCCCGACGTTGTGCTCGCACCTTAAATCATGGGTGAAACAGAAATGATCGCCCGCCCATTCTTCAGGAGCGGCGCGAAAGCGTCAGATAGCACATCCGATCCTGCAGCCGGCGGGGTGATTCGACGGAGATTAAGCGTGGCGATTGTCGTCGAGGCTGCAGCGGGAGGTGTCGCGGTGCACCTCGCGGATCTCATTCCGGGAATCGCAGCGCGAGGCGTCGACGTGCATCTGATTGCGCCGGAGAACGACGAGCGCTTCGACTCGCAATCGCTGAACGCCGCGTGTTTGTCATCGTGCCGGTCCGTGACGCGCATCCCGATGCGTCGCAACGTTGGCATTCGCGATGTCTCGTCGTTCGCAAAGTTGTTCTGGACACTCGCACGAATCCGGCCCGATATCGTTCATGCACACAGCTCGAAGGCAGGTGTGCTTGCTCGGGCGTGCCTTGGACCGTGGCGCCGTATCTATACGCCGCATGCGGTCTATACGCTCAATCCAGCGCTCGGTCGCACGTCCCGTCGTATCTATGGCGCTATCGAGCACGTCTTCGGCCGTTGGCTTACCGACAGAATCATCGCGGTCTCCGAAGACGAAGCGCGCCATCTGGAAGAGCAGCTAAAAATTCCTCGTGAACGAATTGCGACGATCTGGAACGGCGTGCCGCCGTTCGCACGCCTGAACCGCGAGGATGCACGCCGCCAACTCGGTCTTCGTGAGGACGCATTTGTGGTCGGTATGGTCGGACGTTTCGCCATCCAGAAAGGTGTCGATCGGATGGTCGCAATCGCTCGACAAACAGGTGAGCGTGTTCAGTTTGTCTGCATCGGCAGCGGGGATTTCTTCGCAGCATCAGGGGTGGCCGCTGATGCGCTGCCATCCAATTTACGCGTCGTCGGCGCAGTGCCAAACGCACGCCAGCTTTTTGAAGCGTTCGATGTACTCGCGCTGCCCAGCCGTTACGAAGGCTTTCCGTATGTCTACCTCGAAGCCGTCGCGGCCGGCGTTCCCATCGTCTCCACGCGCGTGGCCGGTGCAGATGAACTGGTGACGGCGCACGGCACAGGCGTCGTCGTCGAGAACAACGACGATCTCACGGCGTTCGCACACGTTCTGCTCACACTCGCCTCCGATACCTCGCGGCTCACGCATCTTAGATCCAACTGCGCGGCCGCCGCCGTCCACATCACGGCCGAACGAATGGTCGATCAAACGCTCGCTCTTTACCGGCGATGCTCAGCCGGAGTATCTGCATGAAACCGATTCAGCAAATCGTGCTTACGCACGCCTATAGCCGCCGGAATTCAGGCGATGGACTACTCGTCGATCTGTCCGCCGCGCTTTTGCGCGAAGCGTTCGGCCCGCGCATTCGTCTTTCGGTCGTCGCGGCGGACCCCGCTTCGTTTCCCGAATACGACGTGCTGCCCGCGCCGGTCATTGCTGATAGCGGCACGGCACGCATCACCGCTGCTGCGCGCACCGCCTGCCGCCTTCCGACTGCGGCCCTTTCGACGCTGCGTGACCGGCTGGCGCAAGCCGATCTCATTGTCGGCGTCGGCGGCGGCTATCTACGCGCCCGAGACGGCATCGAGGCAATCAAGCTGGAACTTGGGCACATCGTTCAGGCAGAGGCTGCGCGCGAGACGGGCAAACCTGCCGTCTATTTGCCTCAGAGCATCGGACCGGCGACGGCTTGCACGTCTGCACTGACTAATCGCATCGCGACACGTCTGCGGCATGCGCTCTCGACATTCGATACGGTGTGCGTGCGTGACGACCGCTCGCAGAAGTTCCTTGCAGGCAACAAGAACGTGCGACGCGTGCCGGACTTGGCCGTCCTCGAATTCGCGCGTTCAAAAGAAGAAGTGCTTGCGCGCGCGGCTTCACATGGACATGAGGTGAAGCACGTGGCGCTCGTGCTGCGCGAGGCGCCGAGCTGGAGCAAAGCGCAACGTCAACGATATGCGCGATCAGTGCGCGAGCTCATCAGCTTGCTGCAATCCGAATGCCGGTTGAGTTTTGCGGTCCAGAGCAGCGGACGCGGTAACGACGACGTCGCGTACTATCGCCGCCTGGGAATCTCTGGTGATTTGCCAAGCCTGCGTCATCTGCTTGAGCACGATACGCCGGATGCGGTGGTTTCGGTTCGCTTGCATGGCGCGCTGGATTCATTGCTGCACGGCGTACCGGCGTTTCATTTGAGTTACGAACGAAAGGGCTTTGGGGCATACGAAGATCTTGGCATTCCAGGCTGGGTCGCCAATGCGGCCGACTTCGATGCCACGGCCGTCATGCAGCACCTATTCGCGCCAATGTCGCTCCCTTCTTTCTGGGACGCCACCCAGGATGCGCTCGCGCGCATCGGCGCTCAGCGGGCCTCACTCGTGGAAACGCTTCGGCTTGCGGCAGGCGTAGAAGCGCCGCGACAGGACTCGCTGCTCGCGGCCACGCTCGGATAAGTCGTCGTGTTGCTCCGCCTGTTGCTCCGTTCCGTCTCGCTGGCCGCAAAGTTCGGCTTGACCATTGCGATCGCACGCGCGCTCGGATTTGCCGCAGTAGGCGAATATGGCCTGGCGGTCGCCGTTTCGGTCATCGCGTCGAAGCTTCTCGGACTCGGCTTCAGCGCGGAACTGAATCGCCGTATGAGCGGCACCCAGCCGGCACCGGCGATAGATACTGCACGCGCGCTCCGGATGCTGTATGCGAGCTTTTACGTGATTGCGTGTGCGTCGCTGCTCGTCGCCGCGCGATGCGGCTGGTTCCCGGTCGCATCGGCTAGCCCGCACCTCGGGCTGGTACTGGTCGTCGCTGCGAGCGAGCACTACGCGCTCGAGGCCAATACGTACGCGTTTTCGGTCCACCGCATGCGACCCGGTTCCGCCATGCTGTTCCTGCGTACTGGCGGCTGGGCTGCCGTCGCGATCGCGGGACTCCTGGGCGGCGTCATCGCTGATATGCGGCTGGTCTTCCTCTTGTGGATTCTTGCGAACGCGGGTGTCATCGTCTGGGCATGGACGCTACTCGGGAACATCAAGCCGCACGTCACCCATGACGCGGACAATATCGGCCGTGTGACCGCGCGGTTGTGGGAGACCTGGAAGACGGGCGCGCCTGTCTACATCGGCGGCGTTCTTCTCTCTGGGCTGCAATATGCGGAACGCTTCGTCGCGTCCACTTCCTTGCCGGCAGCCGAGTTGGGGCGCTATGTCTTCGCGTGGTCGGTGGCAAATTCCGTTCAGACCATCGCATATGCGACGGTGGGCGTGATCGCAGGTCCCCGTCTTGCGCGCGCCGCTGGCGGTTCGACCGACGAATGGCGTCGAGTGTTTCGTCAGTCGCTCGGTAGAACACTCGCCATCGGCGTTGTGGCGGCGCTCGCCATGGCATTCGGTTCGCCCTTGATTTTCAGCCTGGCGCACGAGGCGATATCGCGCACCAGTCTCGGCATGTTCGCGGTTCTGCTTCTGTCGTTCGTACTGCGTAGCGCGGGGGACATTTTGTGGGCGGCATCGGTCTCGCTCAAAGCACGCTGGGGTCTCATGGCTGCGATGTGTGCTGCCGCGTCGGCCGCACTACCGTTTTCGCTCTGGATCATTCCGGGACGAAGCGCGATACAGGTTGCACTGGCGCATCTTCTTGCAAGCGTGGCGGTGCTGGCGGCACTGGCATGGATGATCAGTTACTTGAGCCGGAGAGAGAAGGCCAATGTTTAACCTCTTGATGCGCGCCGGTCCCCGTCTGAGTCGTGGCTTGATAGCGTGTATTGCTGCATTGTCAGCCTGCGGCTACATGGGACTGTTCGTCGCCGGACAAGCGTTGCTGCCCGCATTTCTGTTTCGCGACGCAGAAAAGATTCAGGCACAGATGGATGGATCGACCACGTACGACGGTTCATCGTTCGATTCTGTCGGCAAGTTTTATTCGATGTTCGGCCCCTCGTTGCTGAACGTATTCGTCATCGCGATCGGCGTGATATTCATCTGGTCAATGTTGAAGCGCGTAAGGCACGCCGGAGGATTGGGTATTGCCTTGCTTCTTGGCGCGCCGTGCGTGTTCTTCAACCTCTTCGTGGCGTCGAAAGACACGCTGGTCGTCGCGATGTCGCTTCTGATCGTCTGGACGTTGCGTCGCGAGCGCGAGGGCTTCACCGCGTTCATCGCGTGCGCTGTCTACGTCGTCTATGCACTGCTGGTGCGGCGTTACTTTCTCTTGATAATCGGAGCCGCAGCAGGCGTCTGGCTGTTTCGCTGCGCGGGAATGCGCGCGCGCTTAGCGATGATCGGCCTGGCACTGCTCAGCCTTTTTCTACTTCCGTCCGCAGCTTATATGGCGTTGCTGCATCCGCGTGACATGGCGGTCGATTATCTTGTGTATCAGTCGCCTTACGGCGCACGCACGAGTTTCTACAACCTGCTCGAGCCGGATTCGTTCTCGTCCTTTTGCATCGATTACCTTTACGCGATGCTGCGGCTGCATTTGCCCGTGCTGTTTTCGCCGGACCCGCGCGGCATCGCGATGCAGGTCTTCGTGGTTGCTGCATGGCGAGCAGCATGGACGCCGCGCCGGAGTATCGATGCATCGCCCGGACTTGCCGTGTTCGCCTGTCTCGTGATGGGGCACATTCTCGTTTCGATGCTGTTCGAACCGGACCTCGGCAGCTATGTCCGCCATCTTTCGAGCGTGTCGCTCCTGTGCATGGTGCTGTTCAGCACAAGGAGCCATGCTTCGGCCGGGAGACTCGAGCCGATCAGCGCGCGCTAGTGCGCCCCGTGAGGTAAGCGCGGACGACAGCGAGTGCGCGCTTGGGCACTCCAGTCGCATCGAGAAGACCGAAGCTGCGCTCGCGTGCGGTCGCGGCACGCTGCGTGTCTTTCCATTCGTAGATGGAAACGAGTGGCGTCGCGCGTACATCAAGCGATGTGACGAACGAGCCGAATCGGCTCGCTTGATTTTCCGGGCTACTGACCTGGGAACCTTGCGTCGGAACGCCCCATTCGGTGATCGCCGTCGCCAGACCGTAGCGGCTCCGCACTTCAAGGGCAACATCCCGGATCTGCCTCGGCGTCATGCCGTAGGCGTGATACGAGACGACGTCGATGCAGGCGGGTGATCGTGCGAGTGCGGAGCTGAGCAATTCGTCCGCCATGTTATGACCGACGGGTGCGCGAGAGAAGCCAAAGCCGTAAATCGAAACATGCGGCGTCATGCCGGCGAGGCTGGCGCACACGCCGCGCATGAACTGCGGGAATGTCTCGCTGACGTCGCCGGTAGGCCAGTAGTGGCTCAAGTCCGGTTCGTTCCACAATTCCAGACCGATGAGTTGCGATGCGTATTGCTGCGAAACAGCTCGTACCTGCGCGCCGAAGCGTTGGCCCGCGGATTCGAGTTGCTCGGGCGAGGCGGTCGTCGCATCGGCGAGCGGCACGGTCGAGCGCATCGTCAGCAGAACCGGAAGTCCGGCGCGCGCTGCCAGGTCGAACGCCGACGCTACGCGTTTCAGATACGCAGTATCGGTGAGGCGGTCGGTCCACACGCCGAAACGTACAAAAGCGAAGCCGTTGCTCGCGATCCCGCGGGCGTCGTCCACAGAGAACGTTTCTACCTTTACCTGCACGCCGACACGTGGCTCGCCTTCGGACTCGAGCGAAAAATCTCTCGACGCCTGCACCTCGGAAGCTGAAAGCGAGACCGCAAGGCCGACGGCAAAAACGGACGCTGCCGCTAATTTGTTCCAGAAGCAGATCATGATCTTGAGGAGTGACGTTGCCGATGATGGTGCCAGTGTAGAGTTTCGATCTGCAGCTGACGTGCACCCTCACCCCCCCACCACCACGAACCCCCTCTTCCTCAACAGCTCCACCACCCCCCTCGCCCCTCCGAGATGCAACGCCCCGATCGCCACGAACACCGGCTTATCCGGCCCAGCCAGCGCAACCATCCGCTGCACGAACCTTCGGTTCCGCTCATAAACCACCCGACCGTCGACCTGCGCCGCCAGCGCCGGATTCCTCGCGAGCTTGCTGCTCTTCGCGTCATCCCAGGCTTTCAAAGCGTCCGCATCGCCGATGCGCCATAGCCTGTGCAGTTCCTTCACGTCCGCGACATTCTCCGCCGGCGTCTGCACCAGATCCTGCGCGAGCATCTCCCGCTGCTGCGCCGACGTGAGCCGTGTAAATGTCGAGATCTGCTCGTTCAGCGTCTCCAGCCCGACGATCTTCCCTCTCGCCCGCAGATAGACGTTCTGCAACTGCGCCTCGGTCCCGTACTCGCTCTGAAAACCCGCCTTCAACGTGTCGTACGTTTCGATCAGCATCGATGCGAGCCACGGCCGCGTATGCCGCAACTCCTTCAACGCTTCCGGATTGTTGCGCATGCGCGTCTCGACCTTCTTCCACATCGCGTCCGGCAGATAGTCGATCAGACACTCGCTGCGACACATGCCGTAGCGGTTCACATCGTCCTGAGAAAGCAGCAGTTCGTCCGGAGAAATTTCCAGCGCCAAGGTCGGCGATGCATCCAGCGCCGCGAGTATCGGTTTGCGAAATGGTTGCTCGGGCGGATAGTCGCTCGCGAATCCCACATGGAGCGTGCCGAGCAGATAGATGGTCGTCGTACCCTTCGTCGCGACGTAAAACGGCATGCGCGGCGGCTGCGCGCGCACCGGGCCGCTCGCGGTCGTGCCTTCCGAGCGATCAGCGCGCGGCGGCGCAACCGGATTGGCGGGCGCGGCGGCGGACCCCGCGTCGCCCGCGGACTGCGGCGTGCGCGATCCAACCACGGCGAAGCCCGCCGGCGAGACGCAAACACCCGCCGTAAACAGCGCGAACGACAGCACGATGGCTGTCGTTTTGGCGAACGCCGCGCGCACGAAGCGCGGCTTGTCGAATGAATCCGGCACGACGCACATCTTAAAACATTCGCGTGACGCCACGCGCGCCCACTCGCTCGGATTCAGGCCTCGCCTTCGCCGACCTCCTCGGCGCGATGACACGACACCTGACGTCCATCGACCGCGCGCAGCTTCGGCTCCTCCACACGGCATCGCTCGATCGCGTACGGGCAGCGCTGATGAAACGTGCAGCCCGACGGCGGATTAAGCGGCGACGGCATCTCGCCCTGCAGCTTGATCTTGATGGTCCGGTCTTCCTCGAAGATCGCGGGCGTCGCGGACATCAGCGCGCGCGTGTACGGATGGCGCGGCTTCGCGAAGATCGTCTTCTTGTCGCCTACTTCGGCGACGCCACCGAAGTACATCACCATCACGTCGTCGGCGATATGCTCGACCACCGACAGGTTGTGCGAGATGAACACGTAGCTCGTGCCGAACTGTTGCTGCAGATCCATGAACAGGTTCAGGATCTGCGCCTGGATCGACACATCGAGCGCGGACACGGGCTCATCCGCGACGAGGATCTGCGGATCGAGAATCATCGCCCGCGCAATCGCCACGCGCTGACGCTGCCCGCCCGAAAACATGTGCGGGTAACGCGTCGCATGCTCCGGCCGCAAGCCGACCGTACGCATCATCTTCGCGATGCGCTCGGCGCGCTCCGTCGACGAAAGCGATGTGTTGATCGCGAGCGGCTCGCCGAGCGTCTGCTCGACGGTCTTGCGCGGATTCAGCGACGCGAACGGGTTCTGAAACACCATCTGCACGCGCTGGCGCAATTCCGCGATTTTCGCCTTGCTTGCGCCCGCGACATCATCACCGTCGATCAGCAAGCGGCCCGACGTGGGCGCTTCGATCATCGTCAACTGGCGCGCGAGCGTGGACTTGCCGCAGCCCGATTCGCCTACGACCGCGAGCGTGCGCCCGCGCTTCAGTTCGAACGACACGCCGTTGAGCGCCTTCACCGTGCCGTGCTTGAACGCGCTGCGCTTCACGTCGTAGTGCTTCGTGAGCTGATCGGCCGCGAGCACGATGTCCTGACTGATTTCCTTCGGTACGGCGTTCATCGCGCGCCTCCTTCCACCACCACATCGATGTTCAACGGCTTGATGCAACGCGCGCGCACGGCCGGATCGTTCTTGTCGAGCTGAAGCAGACCCGGCCTGCCCTTCCAGCAATCGTCGACGACATACTTGCAGCGCGGTGCGAACAGACATCCGCTCGGCCGGTCGTCCTTGCCCGGCACCATGCCCGGCAAAGCCGCGAGGCGCTCCGCACCGCGCGAATGCTCGGGAATCGCCGCAAGCAGCGCCTCGGTATACGGATGATGCGGGTCGCTGAAGATCGTCGGCACATGATTCGTTTCTATGATCTCGCCCGCGTACATCACCGCGACGCGCTGCGCCACTTCGGACACGACGGCCAGATCGTGCGAGATCAGCACGAGCGCCATGCCGCGTTCCTTCTGCAGCTTGACGAGCAGTTCCATGATCTGCGCCTGAATCGTCACGTCGAGCGCGGTGGTCGGCTCGTCGGCGATCAGCAGCTTCGGATTGCACGCGACGGCCATCGCGATCATCACGCGCTGGTTCATGCCGCCCGACATCTGATGAGGAAACGCGTTGATGCGGCTTTTCGCATCCGGAATGCCGACCTGATCGAGCAGTTCGAGCGCGCGCTTGTTGAGCGCATCTCCGCGCAGGCCTTCGTGCAGCTTCAGCACTTCCTTGATCTGATAGCCGACGGTATAGCTCGGGTTCAGGCTCGTGAGGGCATCCTGAAACACCATCGCGATGTCCTTGCCGATGATCCTGCGACGCGCGCTTGCCGATGCCTTCAGCAAGTCCTTGCCGTCGAACGTGACCTGATCGGCGGTCACTTTGCCGGGCGCGTCGATGAGGCCCATCAGCGCCATCATCGTGACGCTCTTGCCCGAGCCCGATTCGCCGACGACGCCGACCACTTCGCCCGGCTTCACGGAAAGATCGATGCGATCGACGGCCTGGGTGCCGCCGAACGTCACCTGCAAATTACGGATAGTCAGAAGATCGTTCATGTCAGCCCATCCGCTTGAGTTTCGGATCGAGCGCGTCACGCAGACCGTCGCCGAGCAGGTTGATGACGAGTACCGAGACCAGAATCGACAGACCTGGCATCGTCACGATCCACCAAGCGCTTTCGATGTAATCACGCGCCGATGCCAGCATCGCGCCCCACTCCGCCGCCGGCGGTTGCACGCCGAGGCCGAGGAAGCCGAGCGCGGCGGCATCGAGAATCGCGGACGAGAAGCCGAGCGTCGCCTGCACGATGAGCGGCGCGGCGCAGTTCGGCAGCACTTGCGAGAACATCAGCCGCACGGTGCCCGCGCCCGCGACGCGCGATGCCGTCACGTATTCCTTCTGCAATTCGCCGAGCGCGGATGCGCGCGTCAGACGCACATAACCCGGCAACGCGACGATCGCGATGGCGAGCATCGTGTTGACGAGCCCCGGCCCGATGATCGCCACGACGGCGACCGCGAGCAGCAGCGACGGCAACGCGAGCAGCACGTCCATCACGCGCATGATCGGCGTGTCGAGCCAGCTGAAGAACGCGGCCATGAGACCGAGCACGACGCCCGGAATCAGCGCGAGAATCACCGACACGAAACCGATCCAGAACGACAGCCGCGCGCCGTACATCAGGCGCGAGAGGATGTCGCGGCCGGCTTCATCGGTGCCGAGCGGGAACATGCGGTTTCCGCCTTCGAGCCACGCAGGCGGAATCTTCACGTAGTCGCGGTATTGCTCGATCGGGCTGTGCGGCGCGATCAGCGGCGCAGTGATCGCCACGATGATCAACAAAAGCACGATCACGCCCGCGACGACAGCGCCGCGATTGCGCGAGAAGTTCGCCCAGAACTCGCGCGCCGCGACCATGCGGCCGGACGGCGGCGGCATCACCGCTTGCGGCGGGAGGTTGTTTTGAATATCGGCCATATCTTTCCAGTTACCTCGTATGGCGAATGCGCGGATTCAACACGCCGTAGAGCAGATCGACGACCAGATTCACGACGATCACGAG
>Ga0160459_100409_pt1 | contig 17662 bp, 12 predicted proteins | sample HID1973K_E6MG_FD_108208 | JGI IMG/M metagenome (GOLD analysis project Ga0160459, IMG submission 108208) | Enriched mosquito-associated microbial communities from UW Madison campus, WI, USA - HID1973K_E6 MG | ecosystem: Host-associated > Arthropoda: Insects > Digestive system > Unclassified ... | reverse complement strand
CCGGAGCCCGGCGTTTCGTCCTCGTTCTCGTCGGCGCGGACATGGGCCAATTCGGGCATGGCGGACACCACACCGCCGCGGATGTACTTCACCAGCAGCTTGACCTCCACCACCAGCAGCACGGCGTAGACCGCTGTGAGGGTGACCAGGGAAGCCACCAGCTCGCCCGCGGAAACCCCGGGTGAGACGGCCGCGGCCGTGAACATGAACACCTGGTCGATGCCGCTGGGATCGGGGTTGGGGGCAACCACGAACGGCTGCCGGCCCATCTCGGTGAAGATCCAGCCAGCGGCGTTGGCGCCGAACGGGGCAAGGATGCCGAAGACGGCAAGGCGCATGAGCCACGGCGATTCCGGCACTGTGCCCTTCCGGGTCAGCCACAGGGCCACCACGGCCGCCAGCGCGGCGAGTCCGCCGAAGCCGATCATCATCCGGAAGCCCCAATAGGTGACTTCCATGACCGGCAGGTACTCAATTTCCTGGCCGGCACGCTCACCGTAGATGGGGTTGTCCGGCAGGTGGGTGCCGTAGTTTTCTTTATACTCGGGCAGCAGCGTGTTCACGCCCTTCACCTCGGTGGTGAAGTCGCCCTTGGCCAGGAAGGAGAGGATTCCGGGGACCTCGATGACGGCCACGATGTCGTCACAGTTCTGGGATCCGATGTTGCCGATGCTCAGAACGGAGAACCCGGTGCCGTCGTGGCAGGCCGCTTCCGCTGCGGCCATCTTCATGGGCTGCTGTTCGAACATGAGCTTGCCCTGCAGGTCCCCGGTGAGAGCGGTTCCTGCGAAGGAGATCATGGCTACCACCGCGCCGATGCGCAGGGACCGGATCCAGACGCTGTGGTCTGCCCGGTCACGGCCGGGGATCGTGGTGGACTCGCCGGGAATGACCTTGCCGTCGGCACCCGTGGTGTCGATGCCGTCGCGGCGCCGGCGCCACAAGTGGTACCAGGCAATGCCGAGCAGGAAGCCACCGGCCACCGCAAGGGCGCCGAAGAGGGTGTGCGGGACGGCAACGAGGGCGGTGTTGTTGGTGAAGACGGCCCAGGCGTCGGTCATGACCGGACGCCCGTCGATCATTTCGACGCCCACCGGGTGCTGCATCCAGCTGTTGGCCACAATGATGAAGTAGGCGGAGAAGACCGATCCGATCACCGCCACCCAGAGGCAGGCCAGGTGGATGCCCGGTTTCAGCTGCTTCCAGCCAAAAATCCACAGTCCCAGGAAGGTGGACTCCACAAAGAAGGCCAGCAGGGCTTCCAGGGCCAGCGGCGCGCCGAACACATCACCGACGAACCGGCTGTATTCGCTCCAGGCCATGCCGAACTGGAACTCCTGGACGATGCCGGTGGCCACGCCCATGATGAAGTTGATGAGGAAGAGCTTGCCCCAGAACTTGGTCATCCGCAGATACTCGGGCTTGCCGGTGCGGTGCCAGGCCGTCTGGATGACGGCCACCACCAGGCCCAGGCCGATGGTCAGCGGAACCATCATGAAGTGGTAGACGGTGGTGATGCCGAATTGCCAGCGTGCGATTTCCAAGGCGTCCAACGCGGGTCCCTACTCTAGGCCAACTCAAACTTCTACGTTTCGTAGAAGTCTAACTTCTACAGAGTGTAGAACAACTTGCTGTCCGACGGAAAACGCCCCGCCCGTTACCAGCATGGCGCCAAACCGCCCCGCGCGCCACGTGTTCTACCCAACGTAGAAAGTCCGGCGGTTTCAGGGTAAATTTGAACCTGTAGTTGTTTAACCGTTGAGCAGTCACCGGCGCAGGACGCGCACGGTGCGGGGACATAAAGGAAAAGTGCAATGGCTAGTCTTGGTGAACTGGAACGGGCAGTGATGGACCTGCTCTGGGCGGGCCAGGAAGCAGCCACGGCCAACACTCTGCGGGACCAGCTGGCCCGCACATCCGCCGCGCAGGGCGGCCCCGGCCACGAGGGCAAGGAACTCGCGGTGACCACCGTGCTGACGGTGCTGTCGAGGCTGGAAAAGAAGGGCCTCGTGGAGCGGGAACGTGGAACCCGTCCGCACCGCTACCAGGCGGTATCCAGCCGGGCGGACCACACGGCCGAACTCATGCATGAGGTGCTGGGATCGGCTCCGGACCGCGAAGCAGTACTGGCCCGGTTCATCGGATCCGTCTCCGAGGGTGAAGCCGAAACGCTGCGCAAACTGCTGGGTCACGTCTAGCCCACCATGTTCTGGGCCTCATACCTGCTGGCGGTCCTGGCAATCATACTGGCGTGGCCGGTACCCATCCTGCTGTCGCGCGCGCAGTGGCCAGCACGGTCGCCGTTTACGGCGATGCTGCTCTGGCAGGCCATCGCCCTGGCAGGTGGCCTGTCGATGATCGGCGCCATGCTGGTGTACGGCCTGGAGCCCATCGGGGACAACCTGATCGCCGGGCTCCGGTCCCTGGCAGGCATGGTGCTCTTCAACGCCCCCACCACGGCCCTGGGCTTCTGGCACATCTTCGCCCTGTCGGCAGCAGCCCTGCTGACGGCCCACCTTGTCTTCACCCTGCTGCTGACGTACTACAGGATCCAGCGGCAGCGGCGGCGCCACCGGGAACTGCTCGCCCTGCTGGCGTCCCCGTCAGGCCAGGACACCGCCACGCTGGTCATCAGCCATGACTCCCCGGTGGCCTATTGCCTGCCTGGCGGAGCACGGTCTGTCACGGTCCTCTCCGACGGCCTCATGGCGGCCCTTGAGCCAGCAGAGCTCCAAGCCGTCCTGACCCACGAAAACGCCCACCTGAGCCAGCGGCACCACCTGCTGCTGTGGGCGTTCGCTGCGTGGCGCCAGGCCCTCCCCTGGCTGCCCACCACGCGTTTGGCGCAGGAATCCGTGAGCTCACTGATCGAAATGCTGGCCGACGACGTTGCCCTTCGAACAGCCAGCAAAGCCACCCTCATCAAGGCAATCGCCATCGTGGCCAGCGGTTCGGCTGCCGGAACGAACGGGCACGGCACCGGCCAGGCCGCTCCCGGGATGGCGCTGTCCGGCCTTGAGGCCGCCGCGGGTACTGCCGGCTCCGACTCCACCCGCACTACTGCGTCCCGGGTCAGCCGCCTGCTCTCGCCACAGCCCGAACTGCCGCGCGCTGCACGGAGCCTGGTCCTCACCGCGTCCGTGCTGTTGCTGGCGCTCCCCACCGCCCTGCTGGTGGTGCCCGGCCTGCTGGGCTGAACCTCCCGCCGTCGGGCGTTGCGGGCGGATGCCCGGCCCACCACCCTGCGTCAGGCGTCGATGCGCTCCCGGTCCAGGCTTGCGGCGCCCGCGATGATGAAGTCCTTGCGCGGGGACACGTCAGAGCCCATGAGCAGGTCAAAGGTCTTCTCGGCCTCCTCCAGTTCCGCGATCCCCACTTTGCGCAGCATCCGGTGCCGGGGGTCCATGGTGGTCTCGGCCAACTGCTCGGCGTCCATTTCGCCCAGGCCCTTGTACCGCTGGATGGGCTCCTTGTACCGCTTGCCTTCCTTGGCCAGCCTGGCCAGCAGCACGTGCAGTTCGGCCTCGGAGTAGGTGTAGATCATCTCGTTGGCCTTCTGACCGGCGTTGACCACCTCCACCCGGTGCAGCGGCGGGACGGCGGCGAACACCCTGCCCTTCTCGATCATCGGCCGCATGTAGCGGAAGAACAGCGTCAGCAGGAGCGTTCGGATATGCGCTCCGTCCACGTCGGCATCGGTCATCAGGATGACCTTGCCGTAACGGGCCGCACTGATGTCGAAGCTGCGTCCGGACCCTGCACCCACCACCTGGATGAGGGCCGCGCATTCGGCGTTGGAGAGCATGTCCCCCACAGAGGCCTTCTGCACGTTGAGGATTTTGCCGCGGATGGGCAGCAGCGCCTGGAAGTCGGAGGATCGTGCCAGCTTGGCAGTTCCCAGCGCCGAGTCGCCTTCCACGATGAAGAGTTCGGAACGTTCGACGTCGTCCGTGCGGCAGTCTGCCAGCTTGGTGGGCATCGAGGAGGTTTCCAGCGCGTTCTTCCGCCGCTGGGTCTCCTTGTGCACACGGGCAGAGATGCGCGATTTCATCTCGCTGACGATCTTCTCGAGCAGCAGCGCCGACTGCGCCTTGTCGTTGCGGTTGGAGGAGTTCAGCTTGGCAACGATCTCCCGTTCCACCACCTTGGCCACGATGGCACGGACGGCGGAGGTGCCGAGGATTTCCTTGGTCTGGCCTTCGAACTGCGGCTCGGCAAGGCGGACGGTCAGGACTGCCGTCAGGCCGGCAAAAATGTCGTCCTTTTCGATCTTGTCGTTGCCGGCCTTGAGCTTGCGGGCGTTGGTTTCCACGGCCTTGCGGAAGGTCTTCACGAGCGCCTGCTCGAAGCCTGACTGGTGCGTTCCACCCTTCGGCGTGGAGATGATGTTGACGAAGCTGCGGACGGTGCTGTCATAGCCGATGCCCCACCGCAGGGCCACGTCCACCTCACAGTCGCGTTCCACCTCTGCCAACTGGCTGTGGCCGCGCTCATCGAGGACCGGGACGGTTTCCTTGAACTTGCCCGAACCGTGCAGCCGCCAGACGTCGGTCACCGGCGGGTCTGCGGCCAGGAAGTCGACAAACTCGGAGATGCCGCCGTCGTGGTGGAACACCTCCTCGTGCGGACCGGCCTCGCCGGGGGTTCCGGGAACCCGGCGTTCATCGCGGACGGTCAGCTTCAGGCCCGGCACTAGGAAGGACGTCTGCCGTGCGCGGGCTGCCAGTTCGTCGTAGGAAAACTTGGCGTCCGGCGTGAAGATCTGGCGGTCCGCCCAGTAGCGGATGCGGGTGCCGGTGACGCCGCGCTTGGCCTTGCCGACGATGTCGAGCACCGAGTCGTCAACGAACGGGGTGAACGCAGCGGCAGGATCGATCTTGCTGCCAACATCGTTGAAACGGCCGGGTTCTCCCCTGCGGAAGGACATCCGGTAGGTCTTGCCGCCCCGGTCAACCTCTACGTCCAGCCGGGAGGACAGCGCGTTAACCACCGAGGCGCCCACACCATGGAGGCCGCCGGAAGCCGTGTAGGACCCGCCGCCGAACTTGCCGCCGGCGTGCAGCTTGGTAAAGACCACTTCGACGCCGGTAAGTCCCGTCTTGGGTTCCTTGTCGATGGGGATGCCGCGGCCGTCGTCGTGGATCTCCACGGAGTTGTCCGCATGCAGGATGATGCGGATGTCGTGGCCAAAGCCGGCCAGGGCCTCATCCACGGAGTTGTCGATGATTTCCCAAAGGCAGTGCATTAGGCCGCGCGAGTCCGTTGAGCCGATGTACATGCCCGGGCGCTTGCGGACGGCCTCCAGGCCTTCCAGGACAGACAGATGCCGGGCGGTGTACTCAGAGCTTGGTGCCACTGGTGATGAACTCCTTCAGGGACGGAACAGCAGGCGCATAAAGCGCTCCCTCTAGGGTAGTCGGCCCGGGACCGGAGCTGCGGTTGCCACTCCTTGCAGCCCATGTGCACCGCGCCACTCAGCCGCCGCGTGCCCGGCGGGGGCCAATCTTGACCGAAACTTGCGGATACGCGGACAGCGAACTTGGTCCATCCTTGCGACGGTTTGGATACGAATACTGGTTATATAGACGTACAGATCTACTAAGGAGGCCGATTATGACAACAGCAGTGGCAGACCGCACACTCAACGCACTCGACCGGTGCGACCGTTGCGGAGCTCAAGCGTATGTCCGGGTTGTACTCGAGTCCTCCGGCGGTGAGCTGCTGTTCTGCGGCCACCATGCCCGTGCCGTCGAAGCGACGCTCAAGCCCCTGAGCTCGGATTGGCACGATGAGACGGCCAAGCTTCACCAGAAGGAAGCCGTGGAAATCGACTAGGGACAGCACAACGTCCAAAGGGTGGGATCCCTCCGAATGGAGAGGTCCCACCCTTTTGCTTTAACGGCGCTTTGCTGCGATGCGGGGCTCGGCCGAACCGGGGCCGGGGCGGGTACAGCCGAAGGGGGCCGGTTCAGGCGAATGAGGCCGGAACCGCCAGCGGGCCGGTCCGGATCCATGATGGATGGATCCCGACCGGCCCGCTGGCCTGCCTTGCCGCCGGAGCCTTCAGGCCCGGCCGGCGCGTGATGCCTAGTCGAGGTAGTCGCGCAGCACCTGTGAGCGTGACGGGTGGCGCAGCTTGGACATGGTCTTCGATTCGATCTGGCGGATCCGCTCGCGCGTGACTCCGTAGACCTTGCCGATTTCGTCTAAAGTCTTCGGCTGTCCGTCGGTCAGGCCGAAGCGCATGGCCACCACGCCGGCTTCGCGCTCGGACAGGGTGTCCAGAACGGAGTGCAGCTGCTCCTGCAGCAGCGTGAAGCTCACGGCGTCGGCAGGAACCACGGCTTCGGAGTCCTCGATGAGGTCGCCGAACTCGGAGTCACCGTCCTCTCCCAGCGGGGTGTGGAGGGAGATGGGTTCACGGCCGTACTTCTGGACCTCGACAACCTTTTCAGGAGTCATGTCCAGTTCCAGTGCCAGTTCCTCGGGCGTGGGTTCGCGGCCCAGGTCCTGCAGCATCTGGCGCTGGACGCGGGCCAGCTTGTTGATGACTTCCACCATGTGCACCGGGATACGGATGGTGCGGGCCTGGTCGGCCATGGCACGGGTGATGGCCTGGCGGATCCACCACGTGGCGTACGTGGAGAACTTGAAGCCCTTGGTGTAGTCGAACTTCTCCACGGCGCGGATCAGGCCCAGGTTGCCTTCCTGGATCAGGTCCAGGAAGAGCATGCCGCGGCCGGTGTAGCGCTTGGCCAGCGAGACCACCAGGCGGAGGTTGGCCTCCAGCAGGTGGTTCTTGGCGCGCTTGCCGTCGTGGATGATGAATTCGAGTTCGCGCTTGTACTTCGGCTCCATGGAACCGTCGTCAGCGGCGATCTTCTCTTCGGCGAACAGGCCGGCTTCGATCCGCAGCGCAAGGTCCACTTCCTGCTCAGCGTTGAGCAGTGCCACCTTGCCGATCTGCTTCAGGTAGTCCTTGACGGGGTCGGCCGTAGCGCCGGCCGACATGACCTGCTGCACGGGGGCGTCGTCGTCGTCGGCGTCAGAGTAGACAAAGCCCTTGCCGCTGCCTACGGCACCCTTGGCAGTGGTGGCTTCGCTTTCTTCAGCAGCCTCGGCGCCTTCCAGGAGGCTCTCGTCGAGTTCCTCCTCGGCGTCCTCTGCCTCGTCAGCGTCGTCGGCAGAGGCCTTGTTGGCGGCCTCGGCGGCTGCCTTGGCGCCGGGCTTGGGCCCGCGCTTCTTGGGCTCGGGCTTGCCGTCCGCACCGGAGGAAGCCTTGTTGGCTGCCCGCGTAGCGGCCCGCTTGGCGTTGGTCGCAGCCTGCTTCTCCTCGGCGGACACATTGTCCTGGGCGGCGGGGTCCTTCTTCGTGGAAGACGGGGTCACAGAAAACCTTTCTTGCGGTGGTCTGTGGAATCGCCATACGGGCAACACCACTATGACCCTGTCAAGTCCGTGATGTAAATCAAGCGCCACCACGGCCGGCAGAGTCTGTTAAGACAACTACCGGAGCGGCCATATTGTTCCCCGAAGGGCAATACTGCTGGTGCTCAATACACGGACCCAACCGGGTCTCGGCATCCATTGTCTCATGTTTCGCCGCACCGGGCCTCCCCCGGCTCCCACGGGCCGCTTCCGTAGGTGCCGTCCCTATCCGCGGTCAACCCTCATGCTGCGGCTCCGGGACCGAACTTTTGCCACGCGGATTCCTTCCTGGCCGCCCATCCGCAAATGGATCCTCGCCCCACCAGCTCCAGGATCAGTTCAGCAAGCCGGTACCCGGGTTCGGCGCTCAGTGCGTCACTCAGGTGCCGGGCGGCATAGGAGCCGCGGCCACGGCACCATGAGATCCAGCCGCGGCCGGTCAGCGCCGCTGCAGCCGCCTGGCCGGCCAACGCGGCCAACTCCGCCAGGATGCAGTCCAACACGTCCATGCCTCCCCAGTCCGGGACGGCCGGCGCCATGCCCATCAGGACCGCCCCATAGTTGGGCACTTCCCCGTCGACGGCCACCGGTTCCGTACTGTGCGCCGAGTAAAGCCGTTCAGGCCCCCGGCGCACCCCTGCGGTGCTGCTTGGCCCACCCGCCCCGCCGTGCGCACCGGCGCCATTGCCCGGTACCAACAGCGGGCTGATCGCCTCCAGCTGAAGGGCATCGTCGAAGAGGTAAAAGCCTTCAACGCCGGCCTCGGCCGCTTTCCTCCCTGCTGCGCTCATCACCAGCACAGCGTCCCGCCAATGCGGGACCAAAAGGGAGGCGCACAGGAAGCCGTCGCGGTCCACATCCGGTACCCAGGGCAGCCCGGCAGGCCGGGCGAGCAGGTCCTCCCACACATCCAGGACCACCCGGAACTGTGCCAGGCTGCGGCTCCGCGGCGACAGCTCGCGTTCCCACTCTTCCTCCGCCTCCATGGCGGCGGCCCGGTGCATGGCGGGAAGCGGCCGGGCAGCGGTGTCCTGCCGTTCCGGAGCCGGCCCCACGCTGCTTCCGCGGTACACCATTTCGGCGTTGAGTGCGCTGTCGCGGATTTCCTGGACGGCGCGTCCGGGACACGGGCAGCACTCGGCATCCAGGCAGAAAGCGCCACGCCAGTAGTCCCCGCCGACGTACCAGGCGTCCCGGACCGGCATACCGGCCTGATCCAGCACGGGTGCCAGGCCGGCCAGCAGCCCTCCATAAGTGCCTGCGGCCAGGTGCGTGTCGCTGGTGAAGACGGCCAGCAGCGTACCGTCGGCACTCGTGTCAGCATCAAGGTAGCCGCGTACCGCCTGCAGATAGTGCTCCGGCGCGGCGGCCCCGTCAGGTGCCGGCAGGTCGAGCCGAAGCGTGGCACCAAGCTGCCTGCCGTGCATGGTCATGGCCACGAGGCTGTCGGAAGGCCAATAGCCCAGCGAATGGGGAATGAAACCGAGGATGTCCGCGGGTCCGGTGACGGTGAGTCTTTCGGGAGCTGTCATGGCTCCACGATCCGCCGGGCAGCCATCACCGGGAAGGCGTGGCCCTGCCTAAGTGGACAAGTCCAGCCAGGCGCCGTCCGCAGGCGGCCGCGTCCACCAACAAACACCCAAAAACCGCCGCCCAGTGACGGCCGATACCGGTTGTGGAGGACTGGTCAGTCGCCGGAGGGAGTGTTCTGGCTGCGCCGCGCCAGGTTCTCGCGGCGCTGCCTGGCGAGGGCAGTCCGCAACGGCGGAACCACCACGCCCTGCTCGGCCATCCGGCGCCGGACCTTACGCCGGCAGCCAATCACTGCGGCGGCGCCGAACCCGAGGAGGAGGAACTGGAGGCTGAGGGCGATGCGGAAGGGATCGAGCCCATAGAGGACTCCGTTGGAGAATCCACTGGCGTACAGGAGGTCCAGCACGAGGCCGATCAGGAAGATGGCCGTCAGCGCAGCGATAAAGCCGCCAACGTTGACGATCCCGGTGGCGGTGCCGATGCGGTGCGCGGGGTTGAAGGTCCGGGCAAAGTCGAAGCCGATCATGGACCCGGGACCGCCGATGGCCAGGGCCACCACCAGGATGGCCAGCAGCCAAAGCGGGGCGCGGCCCGGGATGAGCAGGACCGCTGCCCACGCGGCCGCCGTCACCGCCGCAATGAGCAGGACCATCGTAGAGCGCCGCAGCGGGTGCCGGGAGACGAAGCGGCCAATGAACGGACCCACCGCCATCGCCGCAGCCACGTAGAGCGCCATGAGGGATGCAACAGTGCCGGCATCCAGGCCCTGTCCGGAAATCAGGAACGGGTAGCCCCACGTCATGGCGAACACGGTTCCGCTGAACTGGATGGTGAAGTGGCTCCACATTCCCAGCCGGGTGCCGGGCTGGCGCCATGCGCGGGCCAGGGACACGCCCGTTGCCTTCAGCCCCTGCTGCGATGTGGGCCGTTCGACGCCGGGCGGAACGTCCTTCAGGAGGACCACCACCAGCACCGCGGCGACAGCGGACATGCCGGCGAGCATCAGGAACGCGGGCGTCCAGCCGGACGAGTGCAGGACGAAGGCGAAGGGGATGACGCTGATGAGCTGGCCCAGCTGGCCGGACATGCCGGTCAGCTGGGTGACGAGCGGAACCCTGGCCGGCGCGAACCACAGGGGGATCAGCCGGATCACGGAAATAAAGGTCATCGCATCACCGGCGCCCACCAGGACGCGGCCCAGGACACCGCCGGGAATGCTGTCGGCAAAGGCGAGCTGAAACTGGCCCAGGCCCATCAGGACCGCGCCACCGGCGATCATGGCCCGTGACCCGAACCGGTCCACCAGAAGCCCCACGGGGATCTGCAGGGCCGCATAAACCAGCAGCTGCAGGACGGTGAAGAACGAGATTGCCGACGCGCTGGCATGGAACCGCTCGGTGGCCTCAAGTCCCACCACGCCGAAGGACGTGCGCTGGGACACGGCCACCAGGTACCCGAAAACACCGACGGTCCAAATCAGCCAGGCGCGGGGTGCAGTCACGTCTTCATTATGCCCGCATGCCACAGGCCCCAGCGCAACACGCGCCGCCGGCTACTGCCCGGGGTTCTCCCGGGCGAGGTAGGCCTCGACGGCGGCACCCAGCACATCGGCGTCGGGAAGCTCGTCGTTCTCGTCGGCGAGCAGTGAGCGGCGGACGATGCCGTCAGACTTTTCGTCGTAACGGGTTTCCAGCCGTGAAACCACCTGCTGGACCTCGTCCGAGGCCTCGATCTGCTCGGCAATCTGGCGGCTGACGTCGCGGCCCGATTCGCGCAGCCGGTCCGTGGGCAGCATGAGGGATGTGGCCGCCCCCAGGTACTCCAGGCCCGCAACCGCGGCGGTGGGGTATTCGGCTTCAGCCAGGTAATGCGGCACGTGGATGACGTAGCCGGCAACGTTGCGGTTCGCCTCGACGAGGCGCAGTTCCAGGATGTGGCCGACGGCGGCGGGCACCTCCACCGTTGGCTTCCACACGGAGATACCCTCGATGAGCTCGGGCCGGTTTCCGTGAACTGTTACACCCACCGGGCGGGTGTGCGGCACTGGCATGGGAATCGAATGGATCCACGTGACCAGGTTGACGTCCAGCTTCTCGACGATGCCCACCACGGCACGGGCGAAGCGCTCCCACTGGAGGTCGGGCTCGAACCCGGCCAGCAGCAGGAAAGGCTTCCCCAGCCCGTCAACCAGCCGGTAGAGCGCCAGCCGCGGCTCCTGGTAATCCTGGATATGGTCTTCGACAAAGCTCACGTGGGGCCTGCGGGACCGGTAGTCGATCAGCTGGTCGGCGTCGAAGACGGCGACGGGCTGGGCATCAAGGGAGTCCAGCAGTTCGGCATTGATCTGCTTCACCACATGGCCGGCGTCCGCGAATCCGGTAAACCCCATCACCAGGTTCAGGCCGCGAAGCTCCGGGCTGTGGAACAGCTCGATGTTGCTCGCATAGAGAGCGTCGGGGTCCAGCAGGGAGCCGGAGATCCTTTCAAGCACGCCATGGTCCTTTCACGGGTTGGGGTGGTCAATAGTCCTAACGCATCCGGCGGACCGGACATTCCGCGGGACCATGTGGTGCACATCTCAGGAAATTCTCCCGCCGTGCCACCAAAGGGCTACGATCGGAACTGGCCTGCCTGCCGGGCCTGCTTTCGCCCGGGCCGCGTCCGGAACGGCCGCCTCCGGGCCACCATGGCGGGAGCCAAACATGCATCCCCGCCCGATCTTTTCGAGAATTGAGGACTCATCCCTGTGGTCAAGAATACTGAAATCAACCTTAGTACCGTCTCCCGGGACCTGAAGAAGAGCCCCAGCGACGCCGTGGTCATCGGGGTGGGGCAGGGAACTGACGGGCCGGTCCTGCTGGACAACCCGTTGACGGCGAAATCGGCCGAGGCCCTCGCCGATTCCCTCAAGGCGCTGGGCATCACCGGCGCGGCAGACCAGGTGGTCCGGATGCCCGGCCTGCCGGAAACCGGTGCCGGCATCCTGGTACTGGCGGGCGTGGGGAAGGTGCAGGCAGGCAAGCCACTCGCCGCAGAATCGCTTCGCCGTGCCGCCGGTTCCGCGGTCCGCCAACTCGCCGGGCTGGCAACGGTGGCGCTGGCGTTCCCGACGGCGTCAGTCGCCGACGTCGAGGCCGTCGCCGAGGGTGCGGCGCTGGGTGCCTACTCCTTCACCGAGTTCCGGTCCTCCAGGGACGGGCTCAAGGATCCGGTCCGCAACGCACTGATTTTCACCGACGTGGTGGAGCAGAAGGAACTCGGCACTGCCCTGAAGCGCGCGGGCCTGGTAGCCAAGGCTGTCAACGCCACGCGCTCCCTGGTCAACACCCCGCCCAGCCACCTGTACCCGGAATCGTTCGCCGAGGCAGCCAAGGACCTGGCCAAGGGCCTGCCCGTCAAGGTGACGGTCTGGGACGAGAAGCGCCTGGAAAAAGAGGGCTTCGGCGGCATCATGGGCGTCGGCAAGGGCTCCACGCGCCAGCCGCGCCTGGTCAAGGTGGAGTACTCCCCCGCCAAGGCTGCGTCCAGCATCGCGCTCGTGGGCAAGGGCATCACGTTCGACACCGGCGGTATCTCGATCAAGCCGGCCCTCGGCATGGGCGACATGAAGAGCGACATGGCCGGTGCCGCCGTCGTCCTTAACACTGTCCTGGCCCTCGCCGGACTGGGCCTGCCGGTCAAGGCCACCGCGTGGCTCTGCATTGCCGAGAACATGCCGTCCGGTGCTGCGTCCCGTCCCGCCGATGTCCTCACGATGTTCGGCGGCAAGACCGTGGAAGTGCTCAACACGGACGCCGAAGGACGCCTGGTCATGGCCGACGGAATCGTCGCAGCCAGCCGCGAATACCCGGACGCCATTATTGACGTCGCAACCCTCACGGGTGCGCAGCTCATCGCCCTGGGCAACCGGACCGCGGGCGTCATGGGCTCGGACAGCGTCACCGGCGCCCTCAAGTCGGCTGCGGACCGCGCCGGAGAACTTGTGTGGCCCATGCCTCTGCCCGAGGAACTGCGCCCCACCCTGGATTCCCAGGTGGCGGACCTGGCCAACATCGGCGAACGGCACGGCGGCATGATGACCGCGGCCGTGTTCCTGCGCGAATTCGTGGGCCAGGACAAGCAAGGCGAACAGATCCCCTGGGCGCACATCGACATCGCCGGCCCGTCCTTCAACAACGGCAGCCCGTACGGCTACACGCACAAGCAGGGCACCGGCTGCACGGTCCGGACCCTGGTGGCCTACGTGGAGGACATCCTGGCCGCAGCCTGACGCGGCGACGCGGCAGGGGTGCACGCGGCCCTGCGGTACGGGTGATCCCTGTGCCACAGGGCCGCGTGACACTGGACACAAGCGCTCCACAAACGCTGCGCCAAGGTGGAGCATGGATGGGTGGTTCGCTAAGGTGAACCACGGTAGTCACAAATGCAAGAGAACTGACCTGCTGACATAATCACGGCAGTGCAATTCCAAGACCAGATGATGCGCGCAGAACGCGTCATCGTTCACGCGAGGGAGCGTTTAAGTGGCCGATCAGGCAACTGCGCAAGAATTCGACATCCTGGTACTCGGTGGCGGCAGCGGCGGATACGCCGCGGCGCTCCGGGCAGTACAGCTCGGCCTCACCGTCGGCCTCGTGGAGAAAGCCAAGCTGGGCGGCACCTGCCTCCACAATGGCTGCATCCCCACCAAGGCCCTGCTCCACTCTGCCGAACTGGCCGACCACGCCCGCGACTCCGCCAAGTACGGCGTGAACGTCACCCTTGACAGCATCGACATGACCGCCGTCAACGCGTACAAGGACGGCATCATCGCCGGCAAGTACAAGGGCCTCCAGGGCCTCATCAAGTCCAAGGGCATCACCGTCATCGAGGGTGAAGGAAAGCTCCAGGGCACCGACACCGTCGTGGTCAACGGCACCGCCTACAAGGGCAAGAACATCATCCTGGCCACGGGTTCCTACTCCCGCACCCTGCCCGGCCTGGAAATCGGCGGCAAGGTCATCACCTCCGACCAGGCCCTCACCATGGACACCATCCCCAAGAGCGCAATCATCCTGGGCGGCGGCGTCATCGGCGTCGAATTCGCCTCGGTGTGGAAGTCCTTCGGCGTGGACGTCACCATCGTGGAAGGCCTGCCCTCCCTGGTTCCCAACGAGGACGCCACCATCATCAAGAACTTTGAGCGCGCCTTCAAGAAGCGCGGCATCAAGTTCTCCACCGGCGTGTTCTTCCAGGGCGTCGAGCAGAACGCCGACGGCGTCAAGGTCACCCTGGTGGACGGCAAGACGTTCGAAGCAGACCTCCTCCTGGTCGCTGTGGGCCGTGGCCCCGTCACCGCCAACCTTGGCTACGAGGACGCAGGCATCACCATTGACCGCGGCTTCGTCATCACCAACGAGCGCCTGCACACCGGCGTCGGCAACATCTACGCCGTTGGCGACATCGTCCCCGGCGTCCAGCTGGCACACCGCGGCTACCAGCAGGGCATCTTCGTGGCCGAGGAAATCGCGGGCCTGAAGCCCGTGATCGTCGAGGACATCAACATCCCCAAGGTCACCTACTCCGAGCCCGAGATCGCCACCGTCGGCTACACCGAAAAGGCTGCCAAGGAAAAGTTCGGCGACGACCAGGTCCAGACCCAGGAATACAACCTGGCCGGCAACGGCAAGAGCTCCATCCTGGGCACCTCCGGCCTGGTGAAGCTTGTCCGCCAGAAGGACGGCCCCGTGGTGGGCGTCCACATGATCGGTGCCCGCATGGGCGAGCAGGTTGGCGAAGCCCAGCTGATCGTGAACTGGGAAGCGTACCCGGAAGATGTGGCCCAGCTGCTGCACGCACATCCCACGCAGAACGAATCCCTTGGCGAGGCCCACCTGGCTCTGGCCGGCAAGCCGCTTCACGGCTGATTCCCCACAGCATTACCGAGCCCGGTGCACCCGGTCCCGCAGACCGGGTGCACTAGGCTTCCAACAAGGCAGCAATCATTCGCACTAAAGATCAATAAGGAGAACGGGGACGACATGTCTGAATCCGTTAACTTGCCCGCCCTCGGTGAGAGTGTCACCGAAGGAACCGTCACCCGCTGGCTGAAGCAGGTAGGTGACCGGGTAGAGGTGGACGAGCCGCTGCTCGAGGTCTCCACCGACAAAGTCGACACCGAAATCCCCTCTCCTGTCGCTGGCGTGATTGAGGAAATCCTGGTCGCCGAAGACGAGACCGCAGAGGTCGGCGCACCGCTGGTCCGCATCGGTGACGGCTCCGGCGGCGGTTCCGCGCCCGCCGAAGAAGCGCCCGCAGCTGCACCGGCGGAAGAGGCGCCCGCGGCTGAACCCGCCCAGGAAGCTCCCGCCGCACCCGCGGAAGAAAAACCGTCCGCTCCAGCCGCCGAAGCACCTGCTGCCGAAGCACCTGCTGCCGGCGGTGGCGAAAGCCACGACGTCACCCTCCCTGCCCTGGGCGAGAGCGTCACCGAAGGCACGGTCACCCGCTGGCTGAAGGCCGTGGGCGACACCGTTGAGGTCGATGAGCCGCTGCTCGAGGTTTCCACGGACAAGGTCGACACCGAAATCCCGTCCCCTGTTGCAGGCACCCTGCAGGAAATCCGCGTGAACGAGGACGAGACCGCAGAGGTCGGTTCCGTCCTCGCCGTCATCGGCTCGGGCGCTGCGGCAGCACCGGCGGCCGCCCCGGCCGCCCCCGCCCAGGAAGCACCCAAGCAGGAAGCACCCAAGCAGGAAGCCCCGAAGGCCGCTCCGGCGCAGGAAGCACCGGCAGCAGCGCCTGCACCCGCAGCCGCCCCCGCTCCGGCATCCGCACCTGCACCGCAGGCCGCCCCGGCAGCAGCCGAGGCACCGGCGGCAGGCGGCGAGTCCGGTTACGTCACTCCCCTGGTCCGCAAGCTGGCCAACCAGCACGGCGTGGACATCTCCTCGCTGTCCGGCACCGGCGTCGGCGGCCGCATCCGCAAGCAGGATGTCATTGCCGCCGCCGAGGCCAAGGCCGCACCAGCGGCAGCTCCCGCTGCAGCACCGGCCGCAGCCGCACCGGCAGCCGGCAGCGGCCAGGTTTCCTCGCTGCGCGGCACCACCCAGAAGGCTCCGCGCATCCGCCAGGTCATCGCCCGCCGCATGCGCGAATCCCTCGAGGTGTCCACGCAGCTGACACAGGTCCACGAAGTGGACATGACCAAGGTTGCCAAGCTCCGCCTCAAGGCCAAGAACTCGTTCCAGGCCCAGAACGGCACCAAGCTGACCTTCCTGCCGTTCATTGCCAAGGCCGTGGCCGAGGCCCTCAAGCAGCACCCCAAGCTCAACGCTGCGTACGACGAGGACAAGCAGGAAATCACCTACCACAACGCCGAACACCTGGCGATCGCCGTCGACACCGACAAGGGCCTCCTGGTTCCGGTCATCTCCGACGCCGGCAACCTGAACCTGGCCGGCCTCGCCGGGAAGATCGCCGATGTGGCTTCCCGTACCCGCGACGGCAAGATCGGTCCGGACGAGCTGTCCGGCGGCACGTTCAGCATCACCAACATCGGTTCGGTGGGCGCCCTGTTCGACACCCCGATCATCAACCAGCCGCAGGTGGGCATCCTGGGCACCGGTGCCATCGTCAAGCGCCCCGTAGTGGTTGCTGACGAAAACGGTGACGACTCGATCGCCATCCGCTCCATGATGTACCTGTCGCTGACGTACGACCACCGCCTGGTGGACGGCGCCGACGCGGGCCGGTTCCTCCAGACCCTGAAGGCACGCCTCGAAGAGGGCGCCTTCGAAGCGGACCTGGGCCTCTAAGCCCGGCAAGCAGTCCGCGGCGGCTGTCCGGCTTCCGGTGGTTTTCCACTGGAAGTCCGGCCGGCCGCTGCGGCATTTAAGCGCTACTGCGGCAGGCACGCGCTGCGGAGGGCACACATCCGCCGGTTACTACAGAGCGTAGAAGAATCCGGATAGACTGTTCCCATGAACATCGTTTACAACGTCATGGTCTTCCTGCACATCGTCGGCGCCGCCATGATCGTCGGCATCTGGATCGGGCAGATGAAGAAGCCCACCGTCCACCCGCGCCAGTTCGATGGTGCTGCCCTGCAGCTCCTCACCGGTGTGGCGATGATGGGCCTGATCCCCGCCCTGGACATGGACGCCAACTACGCCAAGCTGGGCATCAAGCTCGTCATTGCACTGGTGGTTGCCGTCCTGGCCTTCCTTGGCAGCCGCAAATTCAAGAAGGGCGAACCGGTCTCCATCGGCCTGGCCCACAGCGTGGGCGGCCTGGCACTGCTGAACGTCGCCATCGCGACGCTTTGGCGGTAGCTGCCCCGCACCTCCGCTTGCCACAGACGACGGCGGCGCTCCCCCTGCGCGGGAGCGCCGCCGTCGTGCGTTGTTCAGGCTGGTCACAATCCTCTCTCAGCGGACAACCCGTGCACCGGTGCTGCCAAATCCCTAGGATGGGGAGCGGCGGGCTGCGGCGGATGCCGGCGCCCGGATCGAATCAATGTTGAGGAGTGACATGGCTACAACACGCAACGCGCACACGGTATGGACGGGCAGCCTGACTGAGGGCTCCGGCAACACTACCCTGGACAGCTCAGGCCTGGGCACGTTCGATGTCACCTGGAAGGCACGCACCGAAGCGGCCGAGGGCAAGACCAGCCCCGAGGAACTCATCGCAGCCGCACACTCGGCATGTTTCTCGATGG
>Ga0160459_100408_pt1 | contig 17687 bp, 15 predicted proteins | sample HID1973K_E6MG_FD_108208 | JGI IMG/M metagenome (GOLD analysis project Ga0160459, IMG submission 108208) | Enriched mosquito-associated microbial communities from UW Madison campus, WI, USA - HID1973K_E6 MG | ecosystem: Host-associated > Arthropoda: Insects > Digestive system > Unclassified ... | reverse complement strand
GCGCGCGACCGGTTGAAATATGTCGCGACGATGACCGAGCAGGCCGCAGAGCGCGCGCTCAACGCGATCGAGCTCGCGAAGCCGATGCAGGAAGCGATGCAGACAGAAGCGCAGTCGCTCGACGCGCGCTGGGCCAAATGGTACGACGCGCCGCTCGCGCAGGGCGAGGCGGGCGAACTTCTCGCACAAACGCGCACGTTCCTGCAGAGCGTGCCGGAGCGGACCCAGGCGACCAACGCGCAGTTGCTGGAAATCATGCTCGCACAGGACTTCCAGGATCTGACCGGGCAGGTGATCAAGAAGATTACGGACGTCGTGTATCTGATCGAACAGCAATTGCTGGGCGTGCTGCTCGAGAACATCGCACCCGAGCGGCGCGAGCAGTTCGCGGCATCGGCGGCGGCGCTGATGTCGTCGGTGGCGAGCGGCAGTCCGGAAAGCCTGCTCAACGGGCCGCAGATCAATCCCGAAGGCCGCAGCGACGTCGTGCAGGATCAGTCGCAAGTGGACGATCTGCTCGCCAGTCTGGGCTTCTGACGCACGTTAAAAGAAAGACTCATTTCGACGTACTCAACGTTGCACGACGACGCGGAGCGCATACCATTGCGCTTCGCGTTTTTTCTTATGTGCGCTTGCGAACGTTAGGACTATTCGCTGTGGCTGGCATACTAGACGCTATTCACGCCGCACGAAGCGGCGTAAGAAATGAGTGACGCATCGGTCATTCAATCGTCAGGAGCCGGCCGGGAGCGAGAGCGCGTGGGCGGCCGACAACCGATAGGAGGCCCAGTGAAGGCACCGAAGCAACCCCGTCATGGGCATCTGGTAAGCGCGCTGGCGTTCGTGGCCGGCGCGTTGAGCGTGTGCGCCGCGGCGCCCGCCTACGCCGTGCTCGGCGGCGATCCGATGAGCGCGCCGCAGGGCGCCACATCCGCCAACGCCGTCGCGCGTGCGGCGGTCGCGAGCGGTGCGTCGAACGCATCGTCGACATCGGCGTCGAACTACACGGTTCGCTCGACGACGCTCGCGAGCGGCACCGTCATCAATGAATATCTGTCCTCGGAAGGCGTCGTGTTCGGGATTGCGTGGCACGGGCCGCGCGTGCCGGACCTCGCGAGCCTGCTCGGCAGCTACTTCCCGCAATATCAGCAGGGCCTGAAGGCGCAGCGCGCCGCGCGCGGCGGGCGCGGGCCCGTGAGCGTGCAGGATTCGGGGCTCGTCGTGGAGTCGAGCGGCCATATGGGCGCGTTCGCGGGCAGCGCGTATCTGCCGCAATCGTTGCCGGCCGGCGTGTCCGCCAGCGATATCCAGTAAGCGACGGGAGACTTTAGTATGCATCGAACGACACTCGGCCTTCCCGCCTCCTCCACCCGACGCGGCGGCTTCGCCCGCTGGCTCGGCGTGCTCTGTCTTTCCGTCATGCTCGCGGCCTGCGGCGGCGGCGACGACAGTTCCAGTTCCAGCAGCGGCGGCGGTTCGTCGGGCGGCGGCTCCGGCGGCGGTTCGGGCGGCGGCAGCTCGGGCACCAGCACGGCCAATGCGCAGCCGATCGCGGCCAACGGCACGAACGCGGTACCGATCAACGTCAACGCCGGCGTCGCGAACTTCGTCAATATTCCGAACGTGTCGGTGACGGTGTGCGCGCCGGGCTCGTCGGTGTGTCAGACCATCGACAACGTCCAGGTCGACACGGCGTCCTTCGGCCTGCGCATTCTCGGCTCGGCCGCGCAGTCCGTGCTCGGCAGCCTGCCGGTCACGCGCGCATCCGCCGGTGGCCAGCTTGCCGAATGCGCGGGCTTCGCCGACGGCTACACGTGGGGCACGGTGCGTACGGCCGACGTGAAGATGGGCACGGAAGTGGCGTCGGGCGTGCCGATCCAGATCATCGGCGATCTGAATGCATCGGCGGCGCCGACCGGCACCAACGGCTGCCCGTCCGGCAACGACGAAAACACCGTCGGCGATATCGGCGCGAACGGCATTCTCGGCATCGGCCCGCAGACCTACGATTGCGGCTCGGGCTGCGTGAGCACGTCGCTCAACGCGATGTACTTCTCGTGCACGAATGGCGCGAATTGCACAGGCGTCGCGGTGCCGCTCGCGCAGCAGGTCGCCAATCCGGTCGCGAAGTTCGCGGTCGACAACAACGGCGTGATCGTGCAGTTGCCGCCGGTTCCGGATAACGGCGCGGCGACCGCGACCGGCGTGCTGATATTCGGTATCGGCACGCAGAGCAACAATGCGATCAGCGGCGTGACGAAGTACGGCACCGACCCCTACGGCGATCTGACCGGCACGTACAAGGGGCAGACGTACAAGACGTTCTTCGATTCCGGATCGAACGGCAACTTCTTCCAGGACAGCTTCCCGCTGTGCTCGAGTTCGAGCGCGTTCTATTGTCCGAGCTCGGAGCAGTCGCTTTCGACGACGATCCGCGGCACCGAAGGCAACAGCGCGACCGTGCCGTTCCAGCTCGTCAGCGCGCGCACGCTGACGCAGGGCGGCAGCAAGTTCGCGTTCAACAGTCTCGGCGGCCAGCTCGGCATGTCCAACTTCTTCGACTTCGGCCTGCCGTTCTTCTTCGGACGACATGTCTACGTCGGATTCGAGTTGCCGAATAGCCCGGCGTATGTGGCGTTCTGACGCACTGCTCTGACTGGAGACGTTTTCCGGTCGGGTGGTCCGCAAAGCAAAACCGGCTGCGTTTTTGGCGCAGCCGGTTTTTTTGTCACTCGCCCGCGCGTGGTTTGCGCGGCGCGCGCTCGGCGAGCGCGTCGTAGAGCCAGCGGGGCAGCGCGTGCATCAGCATGCCCGCGACGCGCATCTGCCACGGAAACGTCGCGTAGCGGACCTTGCGCGCGATGGCGTCGGCGGCTTTCGCGGCGAAGCGGTCGGCGTCCATCAGAAAGGGCATCCGATACGGATTGTGCGCCGTCATCTCCGAGCGCACGTAGCCCGGCGCGATCGTGACGACGGCGACGCCGAGCGGCCGCATCTCGACGCGCAACGCTTCGAGATACTTGGCCACCGCCGCTTTCGACGCGCTGTATGCGCCGCCGCCCGGCAACCCGCGCACGCCCGCGACGCTCGCGATGCCGACGAGCGTGCCGCGCCGCGCCGCCGTCATCGACGCGACGAAGGGCTCGAACGTCGCGGCCATGCCGAAGTAATTCACGTCCATGACGGTGCGGAAGGTGTCGAGATCGCCGTGGCCGGTGAGCGCGCCGCGGCTCATGCCCGCGTTCGCGATGACGATATCCGCCGGGCCATGCTCCGCGATGAAACGGCGCGCGGCATCGGCGAGCGCGTCGGCGTCGCGCACGTCGGCGGGATAGATCGAAATGACGCTTTGAGGATGGCGGGCCGCGAAGGCCTCAAGAGAATCGGCGCGGCGGGCGACGAGGCCGAGCACGGCCCCGCGCTTCACATATTCCTCGGCCAGTGCGAGGCCGATGCCGCTCGATGCGCCGGTGATGAAGACCTTCAGTCGAACTGCAGTCATGCCGGCGCGGGAGGGTTTACAGCTTCTTGTCGCGGACTTGCTGGACGAGGAAGTCCATCACCTGCGTGGTGCCCGGCAGGCTGTTGGTCATCGCCGGGCCGGTTTCGTACTTGCCCTGCACGACGATCGTCGGCACGCCGTCGATCTTGTAGTCCTGCAGGAGCTTGGCGTCGCGCTGCACGGCGCTCTGCGTCGAGAACGAGTTATAGGCGTCCATGTACTTCTTCGGATCGACGCCCTGCGTCTTGAGGAAATCCGCTTGCGCCTGCGGCGTCAGCAGATAGTTCTTCTTCACGTGGATCTCGTTGAATACTGCGGGCGTGACCTTGTCGGCGACACCGAGCGCGTCGAGCGCGTGATACATCTTCGAATGGGGAATGAAGTCGTCGCGGAATGCCACCGGCACGCGCTTGAACACGACGTCAGGCCCTTGCTTCTTCGCCCATGCCTCGAGGTACGGCTCGAACTCGTTGCAGTGCGGGCAGCCATACCAGAAGAACTCGATGACCTCGACCTTGCCCGCGGGCGCGGCGATCGGCTGAGCCGCCTGCAGCACCGTGTAGTCCTTGCCGGCGGCGGGCGCGGCCATCGCCGAACTCGCGACGCTCATCGAAGCGGCTGCGACGCCGAGGGAAAGAGCCAACGCGCTAAACAGTTTTTTCATGATTGGAAAGAGAAGCAATGGATACGCGACGGAACAAAAGCAGGCCCATAAGTGGGACACACGACGCTTAAGCCACGCTTAAACGCCGCGTGCATGTGGACTTCGTTGCTGCGTTATTGCTTGGAGAAACGGATCACGGCCGTATCGACACCCGCATCGGACAGACGCTGGCGCGCCGTGTTCATGTCCTCGAACTTCGCGAAGGGCCCGATGCGCACACGATAGTACGTCACGCCGCCCGCATCGCGCTGCGTGACCTTCGATTCGAAGCCCTGGAAGCCAAGACGCGCGCGCTGCTGTTCGGCATCCGCTTGCGTCTTGTACGCGCCCACTTGCAGGAAGTAGCCGGTATTGGGCTCGCCGGGCGCGGGCGGCGTGGTCTTCGCCGTCGTGGGCGCCGAGCCGCCCTTCGGCGGCGTGGCGTTGGCGTTGCTGGTGGCGTTAGGCGCGGCCTCGGGCTTCTTGGCGGGCGTCGTGCTCGCCGTCTTCGGCGCGGACGCAGTCCCGCCCGACGGCGGCACTTCGACGATCTGCGGCTCGTCGAGCACGCCCGACGACTGCGTCTGATTGTTGGTCTGACCCGGCGCGGTGTTCGGCGGCGTGGGCTGCGCGGCTTGCGGCACGGCCTGACCCGGCGTCTTGCCTTGCAGCGGACGGTTCGGATCGTACGGCTGCGCTGCGGCGGGCGCGGAGTTGGCTTCCGACGGCGGCGGCGCGACCTTCGCCACGAACGGCGTGGGTGCGCGTGTGATGTACAGCGCGACGATCACGGCAATCGCGAGGCCGACGATCAGGCCCAGCACGATGCCGATAAACGTTCCCCCGGTTTGCTTCGACTGCTTCGATGTGCGGCGTGGTTTTGCCATCGTATGAATCACCTGCGAGAAAGTCTTCTGGTTGGGCGACGATTATAGCCGTGGGGCAAGGCACACCCGCGCCATGCTCCCGTCCGCACACGCCGGAATAATCCGATTTGCGCGCGCGTCCGGCGAGAGGCAACGGGCGATTACATCTTTTGAGGAGCGGAGACGCCGATGGTCGCGAGACCGTTTTCGAGAACCTGGCGCGTCGCGGCAAGCAGCGCGATGCGGGCCGTGCGCTCTTTCTCATCGTCCACGAGCACGCGCTCCGCATTGTAGAACGAGTGAAATTCGCCAGCGAGATCGCGCAGATAGAACGCGACCGCGTGCGGCGCGAGTTCGTGGGCGGCGTGCGAGAGCATCTCGGGGAACTCGGCGAGCTTGTTGAGTAATGCCATCGCGCGGTCGCTCGACAACGGCGAGAGATCGGCCTGCGCTGCCTTCGACAGATCGCCGCCGTAGCGTTCCTTCCAGTCGTTGAGAATCGTGCAGATGCGCGCGTGCGCGTATTGCACGTAGTAGACCGGATTCTCGTCGTTCTGCTTGAGCGCGAGGTCGATGTCGAATACGAATTCGGTATCCGCCTTGCGCGAGATGAGGAAGAAGCGCACGGCGTCGCGGCCGCGGCGGATGGTGTCTTCGTCGATCTGATCGGGCGCGGTTTCGTGACCCGGCGCGAGGCCGCCCGACCATTCGATCAGGTCGCGCACGGTGACGTAACTGCCCGCGCGCTTCGAGATCTTCACTTCCTGACCGTCGCGCATGACGGTGACCATCTTGTGCAGCACGTAGTCGGGATAGCCTTTCGGAATGCCGACGCCGAGACCTTGCAGGCCGGCGCGCACGCGCGCGATCGTGCCGTGATGGTCCGAGCCCTGGATATTGATGACCTTCGTGTAGCCGCGCTCCCACTTGGTTACGTGATACGCGACGTCCGGCACGAAGTACGTGTACGTGCCGTCGGACTTCTTCATGACGCGGTCCTTGTCGTCGCCGTCGTCGGTGGTGCGCAGCCACAGCGCGCCGTCCTGCTCGTAGGTCTTGCCGGCATCGACGAGCGACGCGACCGTCTTCTCGACGCGGCCTTCCTTGTACAGCGCAGACTCCAGATAGAACTGGTCGAACTTCACGCCGAACGCGGTCAGATCCATGTCCTGTTCGTGGCGCAGATACGCGACCGCGAAATGGCGGATGGCTTCGAGATCCTCGACGTCGCCCGTGCCCTTGACCGGCTCGCCGTCCTTTGCCGCGACGGTTTCGCCCGCCATGTAATCGCGCGCGATATCCGCGATGTACTCGCCGTTGTAGGCGGCTTCCGGCCACCCGGCGTCGCCCGGCTTGAGGCCGCGCGCGCGCAACTGGGTCGAGGCGGCGAGGTTGGCGATCTGCACGCCGGCGTCGTTGTAGTAGAACTCGCGGTGCACGTCGTAGCCCTGCGTTTCGAGCAGGTTCGAGAGCGCATCGCCGAGCGCGGCCTGACGGCCGTGGCCGACGTGCAGCGGACCGGTCGGATTCGCCGACACGAACTCGACCAGCACGTGTCTGCCCGCTTCACGCGTCGAGCGGCCGAAGGCGGCGCCTTCGCTCAACACGGCCGGGATCGCTGCTTGCTTGGCGGTGGCGGCAAGACGCAGATTGATGAAGCCGGGACCCGCCACTTCGGCGCCCTCGACGAGACCCTGCGCCGCCGGAAGGCCGAGCACCGCATCGACGATCTGCTGCGCGAGCTGGCGCGGATTCGCGCGCAGCGGCTTGGCGAGCTGCATCGCGACATTCGATGCGACATCGCCGTGCGCCGCGACTTTCGGCCGTTCGAGGACGATCGTGGGCGCGACGAAAGCGGCTTCGCCTGCCGCCAGAGTGCCTTGCGCGACCTGCTGGACCGCGTCGGTAAGGAGCGTTTCGAGAGTGTGTTTGTGTGCGGGCAGCATGCTGAATGTGATCCAGTGGAGCAAGGGCTGACGGGGCGCTGATCGGCGTCTGCCCCGACTCGGACGGCGGCTTCGCGACGCGTCGGCCCCGCTATGCGGTGTTGGCAGCCGAACAGAATCGACTACCACATGAAGTGGGGATTTTAGCAGGTGCTAATATGTCGAATCAGGGTGTCGTCATGTTGTCAGGGAGACCGGCTCGTCTGCGTGTTTCGTTAGCAAACCGCCTATGACCCAATTCAAACAAAAGGACCATGCCATGCTCATCACATTCAAAAGCCCGGCCTCACCGGACGTCATCATGCTGGAAAACCTCGCGGAATACTTGCTCGGCATCATCGGCAAGCAATTGACCGCACGGGGCGTCATCACGCACGAAGATATTCCGGCGGCCATCCAGAAACTCGAAGCGGCCGTTGCCACCGACAAGAAAGAGCGCGCGGAGCACGAGGGCCATTTTCACGAAGGTGAAGAAGGTCATGTGCCGCACGAGCATCCGGTCGGACTCGCGCAGCGCGCGTTTCCGTTCATCGACATGCTGCGGCTCGCCCAGAAGGACAACAAGGATATTCTCTGGGGCGTCTGAGCGTCGCGTGCCTGAGGCGCTGCCACGAATGAAAAAACCCGCACCGGCGACGATGCGGGTTTTTTTCTTCCGATGAAACCGTCTTACTGCGATTGACCGCCCATCGAAGATTTCGGCGCGGGCGCCTTCTTGGGCTTCTTGGGCTTCTTCTTGTGCTCGGTCTGCGGCGGCGAGTACGACGACGCAGTGGTGCTGCTGGCCGGCTGCGCGATCGCTGCCGAGCTTGCGGCGAGAACGGCGGCTGCGATCGCAACGCTTACGGCGGACGTCAGCTTCTTCATGCGACTTATCTCCGTGACGAAAAATGCGTGTCCGTCGTCGTGACGGCGCATCGCAGGAGCAAGTCTACGAAAACTAAAAAATTCCCGCCGATTACGCGGCGCTTTTTTTCGCCATCACACGCCGCGTATGTTTTTTTCCAACGCTCTCGCGAAAGCCCTACTACCGCCGCATTTTTTTAGCGCTGCGGCGCGAGCGCGCGTTCGGCATCCTTGACGGACATTTCCATGCGTTGCGCGTAGCTCGCGAGCTGATCGTCGCCGATCTTGCCGACCGAGAAGTACGTGCTGTCCGGATGCGCGAGATAGAAGCCCGAAACGCTCGCGGCCGGCAGCATCGCGAGGGATTCGGTGACGCTCATGCCGACCTCGTCTGCCTGAAGCACTTCGAACATATCGCGCTTCACGAGGTGATCCGGGCATGCCGGATAGCCGGGCGCGGGACGAATGCCGGCGTACTTTTCCGCGATCAACGCATCGTTATCGAGCGTTTCGTTCTGCGCATAACCCCACAGTTCGCGGCGCACGCGCGCGTGCAGCGCTTCGGCGAAGGCTTCCGCGAAACGGTCGGCAAGCGCCTTGAGCATGATCGCGCTGTAGTCGTCGTGATCGGCCTCGAACTGTCGTTCCTTTTTGTCGACGCCGAGGCCCGCCGTCACCGCGAAGATGCCGATATAGTCCTTCACGCCCGAATCCTTCGGCGCGATGAAATCGGCGAGCGAGCGGTTCGGACGCATCACGCCATCGACCACCGGACGCACGCTCTGCTGACGCAGATTGCGCCACGTCATCGCGACCTGCGAGCGCGATTCATCCGTGTAGATCTCGATGTCGTCGTCGTTCACGGTGTTCGCGGGCAGCAGCATCACGACGCCATTGGCCGTCAGCCAGCGGCCCTGAATCAGGCGCGCGAGCATCGACTTGCCGTCCGAGAACACGCGCCGCGCCGATTCGCCGACGATCTCGTCATTGAGAATCGCGGGATAGGGGCCCGCGAGATCCCAGGTCTGGAAGAACGGAGCCCAGTCGATGTAGTTCGCCAGATCGGCGAGGTCATAGTTCTTGAACACGCGCCGCCCGATGAAGGTCGGCTTCTTCGGCGTGTACGCACTCCAGTCGATCTTCGTCTTGTTGGCGCGCGCTTCGTCGTAGGTGACCATCGGCTGCGCCTTGCGGTTCGCGTGCTGCGTGCGGATGCGGTCGTAGTCGCTTTTGAGTTCGTCGAGATACTTCGCCGCGCCTTCGTCCGACAGGAGGCTCGAAGCCACCGACACCGACCGCGACGCATCCGGCACGTAGACCACCGGCCCTTCATAGTGCGGCGCGATCTTGACGGCCGTATGCACGCGCGATGTCGTCGCGCCGCCGATGAGCAGAGGCGTCTGCTTGCCGCGGAAGTATTCGTCGCGCTGCATTTCGGAGGCGACGTAAGCCATTTCCTCGAGACTCGGCGTGATGAGTCCCGACAGCCCGATGATGTCCGCGCCTTCTTCCTTCGCCTTCTGCAGGATGGTCGCGCAGGGCACCATCACGCCCATGTTGACCACTTCGAAGTTGTTGCACTGAAGCACGACCGACACGATGTTCTTGCCGATGTCGTGCACATCGCCCTTCACGGTCGCGATGACGATCTTGCCCTTCGGACGCACGTCCGCGCCGGCATCGGCGAGACGCTTCTTCTCTTCTTCGATGAACGGAATCAGATGCGCGACCGCCTGCTTCATCACGCGCGCGGACTTCACCACTTGCGGCAGGAACATCTTGCCCGCGCCGAACAGGTCGCCGACGATGTTCATGCCGTCCATCAGCGGCCCTTCGATGACGTTGATCGGACGGCCGCCGGCCTTCTCGATCTTCGCGCGCACTTCCTCGGTATCTTCGACGATGAAGTTCGTGATGCCGTGCACGAGCGCATGCGACAGACGCGCCTCGACCGGCTGATTGCGCCATTCGAGGTTCTCTTCCTTTTTCGCCGCGCCGGTCTTGAACTTGTCGGCGACTTCCAGCAGGCGGTCCGTGCCGTCGTCGCGGCGGTTGAGCACGACGTCTTCCACGCGCTCGCGCAACTCGGCGTCGAGATCGGCGTACACGCCGAGCATGCCCGCGTTGACGATGCCCATGTCCATGCCGGCCTGGATCGCGTGATACAGGAACACGGTATGGATGGCCTCGCGCACGGGATCATTGCCGCGAAACGAGAACGACACGTTCGACACGCCGCCGCTCACCTTCGCGTGGGGCAGGTTCTGCTTGATCCAGCGCGTCGCGTTGATGAAATCGACCGCGTAGTTGTTGTGTTCCTCGATGCCCGTCGCGATCGCGAAGATGTTCGGGTCGAAGATGATGTCTTCCGGCTCGAAGCCGACTTCGTTCACCAGGATGTCGTAGGAGCGCTTGCAGATTTCGGTCTTGCGCTGGAACGTGTCTGCCTGACCCTTTTCGTCGAACGCCATCACGACCGATGCCGCGCCGTATCGGCGGATCAGCTTCGCGTGATGTTTGAACGCGTCTTCGCCTTCCTTCAGAGAGATGGAGTTGACGATCGCCTTGCCTTGCACGCACTTCAGGCCCGCTTCGATCACGTCCCACTTCGACGAGTCGATCATGATCGGCACGCGCGCGATATCCGGTTCCGATGCGATCAGATTCAGAAAGCGCACCATCGCGGCTTTCGAATCGAGCATGGCTTCGTCCATGTTGATATCGATGACCTGCGCGCCGTTTTCGACCTGCTGCCGCGCGACCGCGAGCGCTTCGTCGAACTGGCCGTTCAGGATCATGCGCGCGAACGCCTTCGAGCCGGTCACGTTCGTGCGCTCGCCGACGTTGATGAAAAGCGAGCCGTCGGTGACGTTGAACGGCTCGAGGCCGGAGAGGCGCATGGTGTGATCGGTCATGTCTGTTATCTCTTGTTCGATGTCAGGCGCGCTTTTACGCAACCTCGCGATATTGCGACGGAAAAGCGCGCGGCTTCACTTCCGCGAGCGCCTTCGCGATCTCGGCGATATGCTCCGGCGTCGTGCCGCAGCAGCCGCCCGCGATATTCACGAGACCCGCCGTCGCGAATTCCTTCAGCAATCCCGAGGTCACGTCGGGCGTTTCGTCGAAGCCGGTGTCGCTCATCGGATTCGGCAGACCGGCGTTCGGATAGCAGGACACGTAGGTGTCGCACAGCTTCGACAGCTCGGCGATGTACGGCCGCATCAGCGCCGCGCCCAGCGCGCAGTTCAGGCCGAAGGTCAGCGGCTTCGCGTGACGCAGCGAGTTCCAGAACGCTTCCACCGTCTGACCGGAGAGAATGCGGCCCGACGCATCGGTGACCGTGCCCGAGATCATGATCGGCACGAGTTCGCCGGTGTCGTCGAACAATTGGTCGAGCGCGAACAGCGCCGCTTTCGCATTCAGCGTGTCGAAGATCGTCTCGACGAGAAACAGATCGCAGCCCGCGTCGAGCAGCGCCTTCGCCTGTTCGTAGTACGTGTCGCGCAGTTCGTCGAAGGACACGTTGCGTGCGCCCGGATCGTTGACGTCGGGCGAGATGCTCGCGGTCTTCGGCGTCGGTCCGATCGCGCCCGCGACGAAACGCGGTTTGTCCGGCGTCGAATACTTTTCGCAGGCTTCGCGCGCGACCTTCACGGACTCGATGTTCATCTCGGCGGCGAGGTCTTCCATGCCGTAATCGGCCTGAGCCACGCGCGTCGCGCCGAATGTGTTCGTCTCGATGATGTCCGCGCCCGCCGCGAGGTATTGCTCGTGAATCTCGCGGATGATCTGCGGCTGCGTGATCGAGAGCAACTCGTTGTTGCCCTTGATGTCGCGGCCATAGTCCTTGAAGCGCGCGCCGCGATACGCGGCTTCGTCGAGCTTGTAGCGCTGGATCATCGTGCCCATTGCGCCGTCGAGAATCAGGATGCGCTTTTGCAGCAGCGCGGGCAGCGCGGCGCCGCGCGTGTAGGCCCGCGCGGGGGCTTTCGGAAGGGCGTTCTGGATCATGACGGACGAGGCCTGCACCAAATGTGAAATAGCCTGACATTGTAGCCGCAGCGCAGGGCGGTCGCTCTCGGGGCGGGCTTCGCGGACAGGATCCTGTCGTGCAAAAAAGAACCCCGCCAGTTGCGGGGCGGGGTCTTTGGGAAATGGCGAGTGTCGCCTTCAGCCGCGAGTCCGGGCGGCGGCGGGCGCGGACGGCGGCGAGCCGCCCGCGCGCGTGCATGCATCAGTGGAGCACGACGGGTTGGGTCATCAGAATATCGAACTGACCGAGGAATTCATCGACATCTTCGAGCGACGGCTCTTCCGCGATCAACTGCTGCACGTGCTCGCGAAACTTCGCGGCGAGCGCGCCGTCGATGAAAATTTCCCGTTGCGTGTTCTTGTCGACGATCTCGTAGCCGCCCGCCTTCATGGCGAGATGGTTGTCCTGCGGCGGAAATTCGACGACGCAATAGTTGGGGCTGTTGTAGATCATTTGCATGGCGACACTCCTTATTCCTTGTTTGCTCCGTGGCAATCCTGACGCTTAGTTGGAGCGATTGGGTTGGAATTCAAGGGGTGGCCTCGACGTGATGCCAGTGGTATCGAGGCTTTCTCTGCAACAAAAACAGGAAAAATCAGGTGGAACCGCGTAAGAAATCTCCCAAAAGCGCGGAAAAGCGCTGCGATTCCTCCACCGGTGACAAGTGCGCCGCATTGAGAAGTTCGAATCGCGCGCCCGGCACTACGTCTGCAACAACCTTTGAGGCAGCATGCGGCGTGCCAACATCGTGCTGACCCGCGACGACGAGCGTGCGCTTCGTCACAGTTGGCAGTTTGTCGCGCGCATCGAAACGGCTGACGGCTTCGGCGGCACGTGCAAAGCCCTCTGCGGGCGTGTTTGAGATGGTATCGGCGATCTGCTCGACCACTTCGGGATGCGCCTTGCGGAAGTCAGGCGTGAGCCAGCGCTCGAGCGTTGTGTCCACGATACTCGCAGTCCCGTTTTCGCGCACGGAAGCTGCCCGTTGCGCGAAGGTCGGGCGCGCGTCCTCCAGAATGAAGGCCGGCGCGCCGACGACCGTCAGAGTCTCCACTTTGTCGGCATGGTTGATCGCGAGTTTCTGCGCGACCATGCCGCCGATCGACAGCCCGACCACATGCGCCGACGGCGCGCCGAGCTTGTCGAGCAGCGTCGCGAGATCGTCGGCGAGATCGTCGATCGTGAAGGCGTCGGGCGAGACGGCCGTTTCGCCGTGGCCGCGCAGGTCGTAGCGCAGCACGGTGAAGCCGTGGCGGAAGTAGCCGGCCATCTGGTCCCACACCGAGAGATCGCCGGCAAGTTGATGGATGAAGACGAGCCAGGGACCGCCGCCTTCGTTGTCGAGAACATAGCGTGTATCGATGCGATTGATCGTCAACTGCATGTCGGCTCCGTAAAGAATGCGGTTTGCGATGCTGTTTCCGATTGACTGCACTTGATGCCGCGTTTGCTGTCCCGGGTGTCACGGAGTGTGACGGCGGCGTTACGGTTTGTCCGCCTGGGGCGTTGCGGGCGCGGCCGGCGCGGATTCCTCAGACGCAGCTTGCGTGCCCGGTGTGACATCTTGTGCCGCTGACGACGGCGGCGCGGTGGTGAGCTTGCCGGCCCAGAGCAGTTCGACCTGCATGCCGTTCGGCTCGGTTTGCAGAATCCGCACGGGCAGCCAGCCGATGGACGGCGCGAGCCAGATGTCCAGCCTGCGGCGGTCGCCTTCCTTGCGCGGCAGGCGCGTGAAATGGCGCGCCGTCGTGAAGCCGCCGCGCGCCTGCACGGTTTCGTCGCCGACGGTTTCGATCGGCCAGACTTCGTTGCTGTCGTTGTCCGCGACGCTGAACTGACGCGTCACGCCCGGCTTGTACTTGTCCGGCGCGCCGCGCACGAGGCTCGCGAGCTGCATGACGACGCTGAAGCGGTCCTGCGCGCCGTCGGCGAGCGGCTGGCTTTGCGGCGTCTTCGTGTAGACGATCTGCTTCGTGTCGCGGTTGAAGATGGCGACATCGGCGGCGCGGCGGCCGCGCTGCTCGGAATACTGCTCCGGCGCGATGCCGAATCCGTCGATATGGCCCTTGCTCGAATACACGAACGGACCGACGAAAGGGATGGGAATCGAGACGACCATCTCGTAGCGCTGGCCATCGTTGATCCAGTGGATCGTGCCGGTCTGATTCATCATGCCGTTGACGAGCGTGTCGTAACGTAACTCGCCTGTGGGCGGAACACTGAACTTGTCGCCCGATGCGGCGGCAGCGGCTTGCGATGCGGGCGCTGGCGCAGCGGCAGGAGCCGACGCGGGCGTCGCCGCCGGCGCGGAGGCCGCGACGCCCGACGCGGCGGCGGGCGCATCCGGCTGTGGCGTCGCGGCGCTCAGCACCGGCGCGGGAGCGGGCGCGGCGGGCTTCGATGGCGCGTGTGCTGGCACGGGCGTCGGTGCGGCCGGTTTCGGCGGCGTGGGCGCGGGCGGCTGCGGCGCGGGCGGGGCGATCGGCTTCGGCGTCAGCAGTTCCACCTGCACGGGCGGCGTCTCGGGCGGCGCGTTGGTCGGCTGGCGATTGTGTTCGATCCACCGCATCGCGCTCAGGTGCAGGCCCGCGACGATCAGCACGGCCAGCGCCCAGCGCCCCCAACGGCGCGGCGTGGCGGATTCGGGGGCGGCGTCGGGCGGCTCGCCCGACGCGGAGCGGGGACGGCGGAATTGAAACAGTGACATCGTGCCGGAAAGAAAGAAGCGCGTGGCGGGGAGGCGAAACGCGTAAGACACGCGCGATGGAAACGATGTTCCTCGCCCACGTCGACGAACGCGCTCAGCGCTCGCCCGCTTTATACCCCAATTCGTAAGACAGCTCGCGCGCGCACTCGCGCAACGCGGAATCGATTTCACCGCCCCAGCGCGTATCGAACGTGCCTTCGTGCCCGAGCGCGATGAGGCCGAGCGCGAGCTCACCGGTCGAATCGAACACCGGCGTGCAGAACGCGTGAATTGTCGGCAGCAGCATGCCTTCGACGCGCGCCGCGCCGTGCTCGCGCACTTCGGCGAAAAGCGGCTCGACATCGGCCATGGTTTGCTTCATCGCGATGAGTTCGCGCTCCAGCATCGGCTGCGTCTTGCTGCGCGGCAGATACGCGGCGAAGAGCAGACCGGTGGCCGACGTGAGCAGCGGCATCACGTCGCCCAGTTTGAGCGATGCCTTCGCCGGATGGCTCGATTCCATCCAGTGCACGACGGTCGGCCCCTGATTGCCCCATACCGCGATCCCGACCGTCTGATCCAGCCGGTCGCGCATCTGCGCGAGCGCGATGCGCGCGAGCCTCACGCCATCGACGCGCGCAAGCCGCGCGAGACCCATCTGCAACGCGAAGCCGCCGAGTTCATAGCGCCCGGAAACCGGGTCCTGCGATGCAACCCCGAGCCGCAGGAAACTCACCAGATAGCGATGCGCCTTCGCCGGACTCATGCCCGCGCGCTGTGCGAGGTCGCGCAGCATCATCGCGCGCGGCTCGTTGGTGAGCACGTCGAGCAGCCGGAAGCCGACTTCGATCGATTGAATGCCGGAGCGGGTTTTCTCCTCGGCGGCGTCGTTGGCGTCGAGGTTGTCTTCGTCGTCGGAAGCAGAGGATGGGATCGATTGCATGAAGCGCGAAAGCACGGCAAGGGGATTCACCATCGTAAAATAGATTTCCCTTAACGTCATCCCAAGTCACCGACCCCGCGCCATGAAACTCGCAACATTGAAGGACGGCACACGCGACGGCCAGCTCGTCGTCGTATCGCGCGATCTGCGCACGGCGGCCATTGCCGATGGAATCGTCTCGACGCTGCAACGCGCGCTCGATGACTGGACCTTCTACGCGCCGCAACTCATGGACCTCTACGAGGCGCTGAACACCGGCCACGCGCGCAATACTTTCCCGTTCGATCCGAAAGCCTGCATGGCGCCGCTGCCGCGCGCGTTTCAGTGGGCCGACGGCTCGTCGTACGTGAATCACGTCGAACTGGTGCGAAAGGCGCGTAAAGCGGAAATGCCGCCCGAATTCTGGACTGATCCGCTGATGTATCAGGGCGGCAGCGACGACTTCATCGGTCCGACGGACGACATCGTGTGCGCGACGGAATCGTATGGCATCGACTTCGAAGCAGAAGTCGCGGTGATCACGTCCGACGTCCACATGGCCGCGATGCCCGACGAAGCGCTGCGCAGCGTGCGTCTGCTGATGCTCGTGAACGACGTGTCGCTGCGCAATCTCATTCCCGCCGAGCTCGCGAAGGGTTTCGGCTTCTTCCAGAGCAAGCCCGCGACGGCGTTTTCGCCGGTCGCCGTCACGCCCGACGAACTCGGCGACGCGTGGCGCGAAGGCCGCGTGCATCGCCCGATGATCGTGCACTGGAACGGCAAGAAAGTCGGCCAGCCGGATTGCGGCACGGACATGGTGTTCCACTTCGGGCAACTGATCGCGCACGCGGCGAAGACGCGCAACCTGCGCGCGGGCTCGATCGTCGGTTCGGGCACGATCTCCAACAAGGACGCGAAGCGCGGCTACTGCTGCATCGCCGAGAAGCGCTGTCTGGAAACCATCGAGCACGGCGCGCCGCAGACGGAATTCATGAAGTTCGGCGACGGCGTGAAGATCGAGATGTTCGACGAAGACGGCAAGTCGATCTTCGGCGCGATCGATCAGGCGGTCGTGCAGCCGGAGCATTGAACGGGTTTAGCCCGATGCGGCGTGCGCAAGCCTCGCCTTACACTTTGCCGGGCTGCGTTCGCGCAGCAATAAAACGATCAAAAAAAGGAGACTTCGATGGCGGCAGGCAAGTGGACATTCCTGGCGAGCGCGGCATTCGCGCTCGCCGCGACGACGGCGGCATTCGCGCAGACGGCGCAGCACGTGAAGATCGGCCTCGTGCTCTCGCTCACGGGACCGGCCGCGTCGCTCGGCATTCCCGCGCGCGACACCGTCGCGCTCCTGCCGAAGGAAATGGGCGGCAAGCCGGTCGATTACATCGTGCTCGACGATGCATCCGACACCACGCAGGCCGTGCAAACCACGAAGAAGCTCATCAGCGAAGATCAGGTCGATGCGATCATCGGGTCGTCGATCACGCCGAACTCGCTCGCGATGATCGATGTGGTCGCGCAAGGACAGACGCCGATGATCTCGCTCGCGTCGTCGTCGAAGATCATCGAGCCGGTCGACGACAAGCGCCGCTGGGTCTTCAAGACGCCGCAAACCGACGCGATGATGGCCTCCGCCATCGCCGAACATGCGAGCAATCATGGCGTGAAGACGCTCGCGTATATCGGTCAGGCGGACGCGCTCGGCGAGACCTTCTATGCCGAAGTCGCGAAATTCGCGCAGTTGCACAAGATCGAAGTGGTCGCGAACGAGCGCTTCAATCGCACCGATCCGAGCGTGACCGGGCAGATTCTCAAGATTCTCGCGGCAAAGCCGGATGCGGTCGTCGTCGGCGCGGCCGGCACGCCCGCGGCGTTGCCGCCGAAGACGCTCGCGCAGCGCGGCTTCAAGGGCAAGGTGTATCACAATCACGGTGTGGGCAATCGCGACTTCCTGCGCGTGTGCGGCGCGGATTGCAACGGCACCTTCCTGCCCGCGAGCCCGGTGCTCGTCGCCGCGCAGTTGCCCGACGATCATCCGGCCAAACGTCTCGCGCTCGAATACATCAAACTGTATGAGACGAAGCAGGGCGCGGGCACCGTATCGGCGTTCGGCTCGTATGCGTGGGACGCGGGCATGCTGCTCAATCGCGCGGTGCCCATCGCGATGAAAGCGGGCGCGCCCGGTACGCCGGCATTTCGCAGCGCGCTGCGCGATGCGCTCGAAGGCACGAAGAATTTTT
>Ga0160459_100407_pt1 | contig 17731 bp, 12 predicted proteins | sample HID1973K_E6MG_FD_108208 | JGI IMG/M metagenome (GOLD analysis project Ga0160459, IMG submission 108208) | Enriched mosquito-associated microbial communities from UW Madison campus, WI, USA - HID1973K_E6 MG | ecosystem: Host-associated > Arthropoda: Insects > Digestive system > Unclassified ... | reverse complement strand
GCCGGCCCGCTCGGGACTTTTCCGGACCACGACGCCGGCGCCGTCCGAGAGGCTGATCATCACCGTCAGCGAGTGGGCAACGACGTCGTGCATTTCCCGGGCGATCCGGTTGCGTTCGTTGACGGAGGCAAGCCTTGCGGTCCGCGCGGCCCAAGCGGCAACCTGCTGCTCGTGTTCCCGGCGCTGCTTCACCCCGATGCCGATGCCCGTGGCGATGACGTTGGACAGTGCGATGGTGGCACCGGTGGCGATGCTGGTGAGCAGGTGGAAGTCCGCCGGGTTGGCGCCCTGGTCCTGGACGAAGGAGTTTTCCATGGGCCCGACGGCGGCCAGCAGGTAGAGGAGGGCGAGCGGTGCCGTGGCTGCCGCCATGGTGATGAGCGCGAAGCGCCGGGTGTGCACCACCGCAACGGAATACAGCGAGAACCACAGGCCCGTTGAAACGTTGGACCCCCAGGGGTGCAGCAGCGTCACGGCGACCTCCATGACCGCCACGAAGGCCACCAGCCCCACCGGGTGGAAACGCCGCAGGAACAAGGCGCCGGCCACAGCACCCAGCAGCGCAGCGGCCAGCCACTTGCCGGAGACCAATGCATCCACGGCGGTGGGAGCCACCAGGAGGACGTAGCTCAGCGCCACCACGGCGTCCATGACGCGCGGGTGTTCGTAGAGGTAGCGACGGATCCTGCCCCGGCGCCTCTCGTTAAGCTCGGCAAAGGACGCGGCGGCCTGCCAGTTGCCGGCGACCAGCGCGTCCTTTGCCGTTGATGCTTCGTTCATGCTGTCCGCAGGGTCAGACGTCGCGATTCTTGAGCACGATCATGGCCGGCACCAGGAACAGCAGCACGTAACCCAGGAAGAGCAGGCCGCCCTGCCAGGGGTCGATGTAGGCGTCGATCTCGCCGATGGCCAGGAAACGGCCGCCCGCTTCGCTCGGGATGTACTGCGGTACGTACTTCCAAAAGTCGCCGGGGATGAGTGAGGCAAAGCCCGCGGCGATGGGGATGACGAAGAAGATGCCCACCAGCACGGTGATGGCCCCGGCTGAATTGCGCAGCAGGGTGCCCAGGGACAGGCCAATGAGGGCCACGCCCGCCACATACAGGCCACCGGTGAAGACGCTGTAGACCACGCCGTCAGTGGACCAGGAGAGGTCAAGTCCCAGGCCCTGGAACATGGGGACGGACAGCAGGAAGGTGACGGCACCGGCCACCGTGGTGATGACGTAGGACACCACCGCCAGGATGATGGCCTTGGCCGCGAAGGCCGGGGTGCGGGCCGGAACGGCGCTCATGGTGGAGCGGATCATGCCGGTGGCGTACTCGGAGGCCATGAACAGGACGGCCAAGGCACCGAAGATCAGGATGCCGATCTGAAGCCCTGCGTTGGGCAGGTTGTACAGGTCCAGGCCTGAGCCAGGCGGCATGGACTGCTCCAGCATGTCGGAGGACGGTTCCAAACCCTGGGCCCTGGCGTTGGCGGCCATGGAATCGAGGATGTTGTAGCGGACGAACGCGGTCAGGACGCCGACGCCGATGATGGCTGCGAATGTCAGCACCAGCAGGATACGGGTGGACAGCAGGGAGAACAGCTTGATCCATTCGGAGCGCAGGACGCCGCCGAAGCTCAGGCTGTGCCGGGCACCGGCGGCGGAACGTGACGCGGGGGCGTTGTGAATTGTTATGCTCATGGTCCTTACTTTCCTGCCGTCGCCGGAGCCGGGGCCGCCTGCGGCTGGGTGCCTGCCGGTCCGCCTGCCAGGTGCGAGTGGTATTCCACTTCGTCCTTGGTGAGGTCGAAGTAGGCATCTTCGAGCGAGGACACCTTGGGGGTGAGTTCGTAGACCAGCACGCTGTTGTCCAGTGCCACCTGGGCGATCTGCCGCGGATCCAGGCCGGTGACAGTCAGGGTTTCAGGCTCGCTCTGATCCACCGTGATTCCGTTGCCCGCCAGCAGCGACTGCAGGAACTGGGCGTCGTCGGTGCGGACCAGGGTCTTGGCCTGGCGGGTTCCGGCAATGATGTCCTTCACGGGTGCGTCGGCGATGATCCTGCCGCGGCCAATGACGATCAGGTGGTCAGCGGTCTGGGCCATCTCGCTCATCAGGTGCGAGGACAGGAACACCGTCTTGCCCTGGTTCGCGAGGTAGCGGACCAGGTTGCGTACCCACAGCACGCCTTCGGGGTCCAGGCCGTTGACCGGCTCGTCGAGGATCAGTGTCTGCGGGTCCCCCAGCAGCGCGGCGGCGATGCCCAGCCGCTGGCCCATGCCCAGCGAGAAGCCGCCGGCCTTCTTCTTGGCCACAGCCTCCAGGCCGGTCATCTCGATGACCTCGTGGACCCGTGCCTTGGGGATGCCGTGCGTCGCGGCCATGGCCAACAGGTGGTTGTAGGCGCTGCGGCTGGTGTGTACCGCCTTGGCGTCGAGGAGGGCGCCCACCTCGTGCAGCGGCGCCTTGTGCTGGGCGTAAGGCAGTCCGTTCACTGTGACGGAGCCCGACGTCGGCCGGTCCAGTCCCATGATCATGCGCATGGTGGTGGATTTCCCGGCGCCGTTGGGTCCCAGGAAGCCCGTAACCTGTCCGGCCCGGACTGTGAAACTGACCCCGGCCACGGCGGTCTTTCCGCCATAGGCCTTGGCCAGGTCTGTTGCCTCAATCATGGAGTGTTCCTTTGATCGGCAGCGCTGGGCTGCGGAATGCGTTTAGGGAGGTGGTACCCCCTACGCTACCCACGCCTGCAGGGCTTTTCGCCGGTCTCAGGGATGATTCAGGGGCGAATCAGGGTAGTCCCGACGGATGACCGCACCGGGGCATCCGGTGTCCGGCCCAAACGCGAGTGCGCCGCAACAGGTCCTAGGCCTGCGGCGAGTAGTAGACCAGCGCCCTGGGGACCACCCGGTAGTGCACCTTGCGCACACCGGCCAGTGCTTCGCCGTCCACTGCCAGCGCCATCGGCGCGCCGTTGGCGTCAATGGTGACCTCGGTTGCTTCACGGAGGTGGGTGATGCTGGAGCTGGCCACAGTTCCGGTCAGGACCGCCCATAGAAGCCTCAACCGTGCGAACGATTCATCCGCCGAGAAGATCCTGAAATCCAGCACGCCGTCGTCCAGCACGGGCCGGAGCAGCGGCGCATGGTCCCTGGGGTAGTAGCGGCCACGCCCCACGTACGCTATCCACACCCGGTGCGGGGTTCCGTCCACGGTGAGCGTTATGGGTGTTCCGGCGGCGAACGTCCGGAACATGGCCACCACTCCCGCCAGTGGCTTTCCGAGCGCCGGCTGCAGCTGTTCGCGCCGCCGCACCAGGTTGGGGTAGAGGCCGATGCTTGAGGTGTTCAGCATGATCAGCTCGGACACTTCGGGCGATCCGGCGAGGCCGCGCTCTGCCGTGACAAACCCGATGTCCGCCTTCGCCGCCTCACCGTTGGACGCCGCCGTTACCGCCTGCTGGAGGCTTCCAATTCCGGCATCCCGGGCAAAGTGGTTGAGGGTGCCGCCAGGGAGCACCAGCAGAGGCAGGGACCGCTCGATGGCGGCAGCCGCCGCTGCCCCGACCGTGCCGTCTCCGCCCCACACCCCCAGGGCTTTGGTTCCGGGACTGTCCGCCGTAGCGCCGATCTGTTCCACCAGGTCGTCCTCCGGACGAACCGTCACAATATGTGCCTCAGGGAATACTTCTCGCAGGGCATCAGCCGTTTGATCGGTGAACGAACCGCCCAGCGCGTTCACCACAATGCTGAGTCCTTTGCCGCCGGGTAGCTCCGGTGCTGGGGCCGCAGTGCGCTGGGTCTTGGGGATGGGTGGACGCACGGGCCACCAATGGCGGGTGACCAGGGCGGCACCCGCACCCAAGGCAGAGCCGAACAGGACGTCGGAAGGCCAATGGGCCCCGGTATGGACCCGGGAGTACGCCACCCCCGCCGCAGCCGGGGCGAGGGCGGCGCCGATGGCGGGCCGCACCAGGCCCACGCCCACAGCAAAGGCCACGGCGGAAGCGGAGTGGCCGGAGGGCATTGATGAGCTGGTGGGTTGCGGATGCACGAAGCGGAACACGGGAAGATGTTCCGGCAGCGGCCGCGTCCGGGGCAGCAGGGTTTTGAAGATGACGTTGGTAACGGAGGAGGCCACAGCCTGGGCCAGGAGGCCGTGGACGGCAGCCCGGCGGGTCTTGCCGGGGAATGCTGCCATCCCGGCGGCGATCGCTATCCAGAGTTTTCCGTTGTTGGCGGAAGCCGAGAGGCGGCGGAAGAAGTCGTCATGGTTGCCACCCGGCAGGTCCGAAACATGCCGGACAAGGTACCTGTCCATCCGGCTGATCCATCGGTGGCTGCCCCGCCATGTGCTGTGCATTCCCACACCCTACCGCCGCCCGCGCGCCTAGTCGGTCTTGAGCGGCCGCGCGGCTCCGGCCAGCAGCAGGGCGAGGAGGATGGGCGCCAGGATGGCCAGCAGTGCCTGATGGATGCCAACCACGTCGCCGAGGTATCCCAGCAGGGGCGGCCCGGCCAGGAAAGATATATACCCCAAGGTGGATACAACGCTGACGCGAGCCGCTGCGCGGGCGGGGTCGTCAGCTGCGGCGGACATGCCCATGGGGAAGGCCAGCGCCGCGCCGATGCCCCAGAGGGCTGCGCCCACTGCTGCTATCCAGACGGTGTCAGCGAGGACGAACAGGCCCAGGCCTGCAGCTGCCGCGGCCATGCTGGCGCGCAGCACCGCTACCCTGCCGTAGGCGTCGATGACGCGGCCGCCCAGGAACCGCATCGCCGTCATGGCCAGGACGAAGAGGGCGAACATCAGCGCGCCGGTTGAATCGGCGGTTCCCAGCCCATCCACGGAGGCTTTGGCAATCCAGTCGTTGCCGGCGCCCTCGGTGAGGGTGGCACCCAGTACCACCACGCCGATGAGGAGTGTCCTGCTGTCCCGCCAGGCGGAAGGACCCTTGGCCGGTTTGGTTTCGCCCTCGGGAAGTGCGGCTGCCACATGGGGAAGGAAGTAGCGCGGCGCAACCAGTGTTGCCAGCAGGACTACACCTGCAATGACCAGCAGGTGGAGCGGCAGGCCCACGCCGATGTTGGACAACCCGGCGCCCACCAGCGCACCCACGAAGGCTCCGCCGCTGAAGGCCGCGTGGAACTGGGGCATGATGGTGCGCCGGAGCCGGTGTTCGACGTCGGCGCCCTCGATGTTCTGCGAGACATCCCAGAGTCCGATGGCGATCCCGAAGAAGAACAGGGAAATTGCGGTTCCCGGAATCGACGCGGCGGAGAGGGACAAGGCAATGCCCACACCGGCTGCAGCTGCCAGCATCCCGCCGAAGCGCACGGTGTTGGCCGTTCCGATCCGCCCCACCACCAGGCCGGCCGTGGGCAGGGCAAGCAAGGATCCCACTGCGGTGCACAGGAGCAGGGTTCCCATCTGGCCCGAAGTGATCTGCAGGATCTCCGTTACGGCCGGGATGCGGGCCGCCCAGCTGGCAAAGACGAGTCCGTTGATGCCGAAAACCACGAAGGTGGCAGCAGCGGCAGCCGTCACTCCGGCCTCCCGGGCCGTCCCGGTATTGGTGTTCATACGTTCACTGCTTCCACTGGATACCTTCGGAGTTGCGGCGCGGGTTGATCTGTCCGCTGTTACGTCTGCCTGCTGTTGCCTGCGGTAAGGGTTCAGCGTGCGCGTTCAACGCGCTTTTCATCCCATACCGGCTCCGCGGATTCGTAAACCTTGCCGTCGGAACCGAAGACAAGGAACCGGTCAAAGGTCCGCGCGAACCAGCGGTCGTGTGTTACGGCAAGGACGGTGCCTTCAAAGTGGTCGATGGCCCGTTCCAGTGCTTCGGCCGAGTGCAGGTCCAGGTTGTCCGTGGGCTCATCGAGCAGGAGCAGCGTGGCGCCGGACAGCTGCAGGAGCAGGATCTGGAACCGTGCCTGCTGTCCGCCGGAGAGCGATTCGTATTTCTGCTCCGACTGGCCGGCCAGGCCGTACCCGTCCAGGGCGCCCGCCGCCGCTTCACGGCCGAGGCCGGAACGGTGCTCGTCTCCCCGGTGCAGGATCTCCAGCAGCGTCTTGCCCAGGAGGTCTGGCCTGACGTGGGTCTGGGCGAAGAAGCCAGGCCTGATCCGCGCGCCCAGTTTCACGGTCCCTTCATGCGGGACCTCCGCGATCTCCACGTCGGATACGGGCACGTGTTCGCGTTCCGGGTCTGTGCCGCCCGTGGCGAGCAGCCGCAGGAAGTGGGATTTGCCGGACCCGTTGGAGCCCAGGACTCCCACCCGGTCACCGAACCACACTTCCGTGGAGAAGGGCTTCATCAGCCCGGTCAGTTCCAGCCGCTCGGCCACAATGGCGCGCTTGGCCGTCCTGCCGCCCTTAAGCCTCATCTGCACGTTCTGCTCGACCGGCAGGGCCTCGGGCGGGCCTGCCTCAAGGAACTTGGCCAGCCGGGTCTGGGCTGCGTGGTACCTGTTGGCCATATCCGAGCGGAAGGCCGCCTTGTTCTTGTACATGTTGACGAGTTCCTTGAGCTTCGCGTGCTCCTCGTCCCAGCGCTTGCGCAGCTCCTCAAAGCGGGCGTTGCGGTCTGCCCGGGCTTCCACATAGGAGCCGAACCCACCGCCGTGGATCCACGCGCCTGCGCCGCTGATACCGGGTTCCAGTGTGACGATGCGCCCGGCGGCGTTGTTCAGCAGCTCCCGGTCGTGGCTGATGAAGAAGACGGTCTTCCGTGATTCATTGAGCTTGGCTTCAAGCCAGCGCTTTCCGGGCACGTCAAGGTAGTTGTCCGGTTCGTCGAGCAGCAGCAGGTCATCCGGGCCGGCAAACAGGGCCTCCAGGACCAGGCGCTTTTGTTCGCCGCCGGAAAGGCTCGACGCCGGGCGGTGCTGCGCGCGGTCGAACGGCAGGCCCAGGGCGGCCATGCACACCTCGTCCCACACAGTCTCAACGTCGTATCCGCCGGCGTCGCCCCAGTCCACGATGGCCTGGGCGTACCGCATCTGGGTGGGCTCGTCGTCGTTCTCCATCATGGCGAACTCCGCCTCGTCCACCTCACGGGCGGCCGCGGCCAGGGCCGGGGGAGCTGCGGAGACCAGCAGGTCACGGACGGTTGAGTCATCGCGGACCTGGCCCACGAACTGGCGCATGATGCCCATGGTCCCGGAGCGACCCACAACGCCCTCGTCGGGGACCAGATCGCCGGCGATGATCCGGAACAGTGTGGTTTTTCCCGTGCCGTTCGGCCCGATCAGGGCTGTCTTGGTGCCGTCCGGAACCTTGAACGTCACCCCGTTCAGCAGCTGGGTGCCGTCGGAGAGGAAGTAGTCGATGCCGGAAACGTCTATATGAGCCACGGGCTCCATCTTCCCACGCCCCCGTCCCGGAGTTTCTGTCCGGATGTGCAGGCCTGACCGCCCGGAGGGGCGCCTGTCCGGGCAATGGCCCTAGCCGGCGGCGGTGAGGAATGCCTTCAGCAGCGGGCCGGAGGTGGTGGCCCCGAGCCCGCCGTCCTCCACGAAGACTGCCACGGCGAGGTCGCCGTGGACGGCCACGATCCAGGCGTGGGTCTTGGGCGGGTTTTCGTTGCCGAATTCCGCGGTTCCGGTTTTGGCTCCCACCGGCTGGCCCGGAACGCTGGACAGGAACCCGGCGTGGCCGGATGTCACCACGGCGCGCATCATGTCAGCAAGGGAAGCTGCCTCGGCGGCGGTGATCGGTTTGTCGGACGCCGTTGACGGGGCTTCGGCACTTGCCGTCGCGGAGGGTTGCGCGGACGGCGCAGCGGATCCGCTGGCCGTCCCGGCGGCGGCAGCACCGCCGTCGGGGTTAAGGACAAGCTGGGGCGACACCGGCGCACCCTTCGCCACCGCGCCGGCCATCATGGCGGCGGCCAGCGGGGAGAGCAGCACCTTGCCCTGGCCGATCATGGAGGCGGCGTGCTCAGTTCCTGCGGCGTCCGCGGGGACGGATCCCAGGAAGGCGTCGGCGCCCAGGGACGGCGCCTCGACGGCCAGTCCCATTGCCATCGCCGCTGCCTCAAGCTGGCCCTGGGACACGGAATCCCGGGCGGCGATGAACGCCGTGTTGCAGGAATGTGCGAAGGCATCCCGCAGGGTCACCGAGCCGAGCGAGCCTTCCGGGTAGCCCTCGGCATTCTTGAACGTGCGTCCGTCAACATTCAGCGTGGGGGTGCACTGCACCTTCGAGTCCGGCGTCAGTCCGTTACGGAACATGGCCAGCGAATCAACCATCTTGAACGTCGAACCGGGTGCGTACTGACCCAGCATGGCCGTGTTGTAGCCGTTGCTGCCGGGACCGGACGCGGCGGCGAGGACGGCGCCGCTGGATGGACGGAGCGCCACGATCGCCGAGGCCGGCTTCACGTCCTGGAGGGTGGTCTCGGCAAGGGTCTGCAGGCGCGAATCCAGTGTGGTCTTGAGCGGAGTGCCCGGCTGGGGCGCGATTTCGAAGAGGACCCGTCGCGGGTCCGTCGCAGCGGACTGGATCTGTTCGCGCGTCAGGTCCGAGCGCTGGGCACGGATCACGACGGCGTCAGTTCCCCTGAGTTGCTCGTCGTACTGCTGCTGCAGGCCGCCGACGCCGGTCGCATCTCCGGCGGTCAGCTTGCCTTCCGAGGCTTCGATCTGCTCGGCCGTTGCCTGGCCGACTGACCCGAGCACGGCGCGTGCGAAGGTCCTGTTGGGCGCGAGCGGCACCGAGTCCGGAATGGCGCGGGCACCGGGGATGGCAGCAATCTGTTCATTGGTGACGGTGCGGCCTTCTTCGCGCAGGGTGATGGCGGGGACGAACGCTTCCGCCCCCGAGGCCTTCACCTGCTGGGTGTACCCCGCCGGGTCCACCCCCACGAGGGCCGCAAGTTTCGCTGCGGAGTCGGCCGGATCCGCGGCGCCCAGTTGCGGCTTGTCGATCCCCACGTTCACCACCGGCCGGTAGGTGACCAGCGGGGCGTCTCCTGCTCCCAGGATGTCGGCACGCTGGGGCGACCGGATGCCTTTAGTGAGGATCTCCGGATCGTTGAGGTCCGGCACCAGGCTGGCCGGGTTCCAGACCGTCAGCCACTTGTCCCCGGATTTCCGGAAGGCAGCGGACGTGGTGTACTTCCAGTCGCTGTCGGCGATCTTCCAGCTGTAGGTCAGCGGCACGGAAGCATTCTCGCCGTCCAGGGTGATGTCCCCCGCCTCGACGGTGGGCTTGGCCGGGTCCAGGGCAGCGAAAACGTTCTTCAGCTGCTCGTTTGCTGCCGCAGCGTCTTTGCCGTCAAAGGCGACACCGCCAACATCCAGTCCGGAAACGGCTGATGCCAGCTGCCGGGCTGCGGCTTCCGCGCCGCCCCGTCCGTCGTCGCACGCCACCAGCGACGTTCCGAGAATGAGCGCAGCTACGGCAAGCGAAAGTTTTGTTGATTTCCCCATGGCGCCATTATCCACCGAGTTGGATGCGCTTTCCCCGCGCCACGGCGAGGCCGGACGGGCCGGACAACAGGAGCCTGCCGGTGCTATGAACCGCCCAGGCCGAGCGCTGGCAGCCCGAGGCCGAACATGTCCTTGAGGGCATACTTGGCGGCGTGCATCCCGGGCATCCCGGTAACTCCGGGTCCGGGAGGCGTGGCAGAGGAGCAGAGGTACACCCCGGGCAACGGGGTCCGCCACGGCACGGGTGACACTACCGGCCGCTGGATGAGTCCCCTGAGGTCCATGGTCCCCACGCTGAAATCCCCGCCGATGTAGTTCCGGTTGTAGCGGGCGAGTTCCGCCGCGGTGACGGTGTTGGATTCGACGATCAGGTCGCGGAATCCGGGAGCGAAGCGTTCCAGTTGGGCTGTCACGGCCTCGGTCATGTCCTTGGTGGATCCGGCAGGGACGTGGCAGTACGTCCACAGCGTGTGCCGTCCTGCGGGGGCGCGGGTGGCGTCAAAGCGTGAGGGCTGCGCCACCAGGACATACGGGCGCTCCGGATGCCTGCCAGCGGTTACCTCGTTTTCCGAGCGCGCCAGTTCCTCGCGGGTCCCGCCCACGTGCACGGTTCCCGCGTCAGCCAGCCCGGCAGCCTCCCAGGGAACCGGACCGGACAGGATGAAGTCCACCTTGCAGGAGCCGTTTCCGTACCGGAAGGACTCCAGCGATGACCGGTAGCGATGCGGCAGTGCGTCGCCTGCGATACCAGCGAACCCGCGTGGGGACAGGTTGAGCAGGGATGCCCGCGCGGGGGGAAGGTCGGTGAGCCGGTCCACCGGGGAGTCCGTGTGGATGAGCCCGCCGTGGTCCCGGATGTCCTGTGCCAGCGCCGCCGCGATGGCCGCTGAACCGCCCACCGGAATGGGCCAGCCGCCCGAGTGTCCCAGGGCTCCCAGCATCAGGCCTGCGCCGGAGGCCGCCAGTGAGGGTTGGTGGGAGATGGCATGGGCGGCCACTCCGCTCAGGAGCGCCGGGGCCTTGTCTTCCCGGAACCTGAGGTTCCACAGGAGGGATCCTTGCTCTGCGGTCCGCGCTCCGAAAATCCCTGCTGCCACCGGATTCCTGGGGATCCGCAGCAGCTGGTTCTGGGTGAAATCCATAATGTCCGCGGTCCGGGCAACCAGCGGCGCCATGAGGTGCCGGTAGGCAGCTCCGTCTTTCCCCAGCTCGAACGCCGTCCTGTCCAGTGACCGGTATGCCAGGGCGGCCCGGCCGCCGTCCAGCGGTGAGGCGTAGGAGAGTTCAGGAGTGACCAGGTCCACCCGGCGTGCGAGCTCGAAGGCACGGAAGAAAGGGGAGGCGAGTGCCATCGGGTGCACCGCCGAACAGACATCGTGGAAGTGGCCCGGCTGCATGAGTTCGGTGGTGCGGGTACCGCCGCCGATTGACCCGGCCGCCTCGAAGACTTCCACGGACAGGCCGGCGCGCGCCATGATGGCCGCAGCCGCAAGTCCATTGGGTCCGGCGCCGACCACGTTGACATCAGGCATAGGTGGATTCCTTCCAGTGCAGCAGCGACCCGGACGTCCGCCGGAAGTCCAGGCGGAGCCGGTCGGGTGCGTTGCTGAAGGGGCCGCCGTGCGGATCATCAAGGTTGTGCCGGCGGATGGGGTCGTAGCGGGGGTCGTAGATGTCCCAGGTAACCCGCGCCATCAGGTAGGCCACCGCGAGCATGTGCGCTGCCACCGCCAGGACGTAGTAGGGCATGTCCAGGTTGTGCTGGGAGGAGCCCGCGCTGGTCACCTGTCCAAGGTACATCCACACCGCGGCCCAGTGCAGGCCCTCGATTCCCTGCCACACCAGGAAATCCCGCCACTTCGGACGGGCCAAGGCGAGCAGCGGAATGAGCCAGAGCACGAACTGGGGTGAATAGGCCTTCCCCGTCAGGACGAAAGCGGCCACCAGCAGGAACACCAGCTGCGCCAGGCGCGGCCGGCGCGGAGCAGACAGGGCAACAACGGCAACCAGGAAGCACGCCAGGGCGAAGAACCCGATGGAAAGCAGGTCAATTGCCTCCGCGCTGATGACTGGCCGTTGCAGCTTGGCCGCCACAAGGTTGTAAGCGAACCACGGCGACCCATATCCGGCGTCCCGGCTGGCGTTGAACTCGAAGTAATAGGCCCAGCCGCCGGGATTCGCGGCTGCGAATGGCAGGTTGACCGCTGCCCAGCTGACCGCCGCGGCGGATGCGGTGGCAAGGAGCGGCCGGAATTTTCCGGTCCGCACCGCCAACAGCAGGACGGCAACAGGGAACAGGAGGGCATAGGCGTTGGCTGCCACCGCCAGTCCGGTCAGGATTCCGGCGGCGACGGGACGCTGGGCGGCAAAAAAGTACATGCCCACGGCCAGCAGGCAGACAGCCCAGAGGTCCCAGTTGATGGTGCCCGCCAGGACCAGGCCGGGCGCCACGGCCACCATGGCCGCGTCCCATGGACGGCGCGCAGAAATCCGGGCTGTAGCAAGAACGGCAATCATTGCCGCCACGGCGAGCAGGACGGCATTGATATCAAAGAAAGCCAGCACCCGCGCCTCGGAAATACCTTGGCCCGGAACCAGCAGTGAGGTCACCCCGGCAACAAGGCCCACCGCCACGGGGTACTCGAAGGGGCTGCTGACGATGGGGAAGGAGCCCTCGGCAAGGCCCCGGTTGCGGAACAGCTCGGGAAGGTCGGAATAGCAGGTGGCATAAAACTGAGTGGGGGATTCCCATCCGTACGCCCGGCAATACCCCTTAACAAGGACTCCGAGGAGGGCAGCAGCGAGGGTCAGCAGGATCAGCACACGGTCCACGGTGAACGGGCCGGGGGACACCACTCCCGGCTCCGATCTGCGCCCCAGCGCTCCGCCGATCAGCTCGGTGAAGTTCCGGAGCAGCACGTCGCTGCGGCTGGGAACAACCAGCCTGGACCGTCCACGGTGCCCCCGGGGCTCGGCGTCCTGCATGTTCCCGAGCTTACAGCCCGCCCCCGGGCACGAAGCCACGGGGGCGGGTGTCAGCGCAGGCCTCCCATTTGCTGGTGCATCACGGCGAAGGCGTCGTCGCGGTGCTGTTCCAGCAGCCGGCTGTTGAACCCGGCCTGGGCTGGCCGCCTGCGGACTCGAGTCAGGAGCCTGCGGAGCATTCGGATCAAGGTACTCACCCCCTTTGGAAGGTGTAAAGAAGATTTTGGGCACGGCAAATAAAGCCGTTGCCGAAAAGGGATTTGGGCATAAAGAATCATCGAAAAATGGCGCACTAAAATTCGATGATGGCAGGCGAACAATTAATTGCGTGCCTGAATAAACGGGAATACCGTCAGCAGGAGGCGGCCCGGACGTGGGTGCAGTTGAGCGAGGTACGGGCACCGGTGCAAGGGAGCCCAAGGCAAACCCTGCCGGCCGACAATGGCGGCATGCTCTGGGCGGCACTCAGCGAAATTGCACTCAAGCGTCCGGCAGTCCCGGCATCAGAAATTCCGCCGCCTGTGCGGCGGAATCACGGGCTAGTGGCCGGTGCGGCCCTGCGGAAAGTGAGCCTCGTGCGCGGAGGCCGGGGCAGCATTGACGGCCACATTCCATTCGCCAGTCAAAGTCATCATTCTCCCAACCTCCTTTTCTTTCATTCGCGGCATCGTGTGGATGCTGCAGCACGGGCAATGCCCCGGCGGAAAAGTCCTGGGGCTAGGAATAAAGGTACACCACGAATTACGCGGTGACCATCCTTTGTGCGTGAAAGAAGAGAAATTCCTTAAGGAACTGTTATCTAGAGTCCCCAGCGGACAATTGCGGGCGTTTTCTTATCCCACCCGAGCGTGCACACTTTTGCTGTACCGAGGACGAAATGCCGGCCCTCAACGGGAGGCAATTCCAGCCATCGTGCGGTCAGGATGCGGGAAAAATGCCCGTGGGCAACCACCAGCACGTTGTCCATCCCAGATTCGAGGACGCGGCCGATGATCTTGTCCGCCCTGGCCGCCACCTCGTCCAGGCTCTCGCCATTGGGCACCCCGTTGGTCCAGATCAGGTAGTCCGGGTTGTCCTTGCGGATGAGGTCGGAGCTGATGCCCTCGTAGTCGCCGTAATTCCATTCGACGGCAAGGGGTTCGTGCTGCGCATCGGGGAAACCTGCCAGCTCAGCCGTCCGGCGCGCACGGCGCAAAGGGGACGTGAGGACCAGGTCGAAGTCCACGCCGTCCAGTACCTTGCGGGCTTCAACGGCCTGCTGTTCACCTTCAACGGTGAGCGGCAGGTCCGTGAGCCCGGTGTACTGGCCGCTCTTGGACCACTCCGTCTCCCCGTGGCGGAGGATCCAAAGCTGGGGGCGCGGGGCGAGGGCGGGATTGGTCACTTGGACTCCTCAACATGGGAAGGTTCGACGCCGGCGGGGGACTCTCCGTCCGCCGGTTCGGCAGGTACTGCTTCAGGCTGTTCGGCCCACCAGCGGAGGAGCCTGGCCTCCGCGTCGTCGGCGGGCAGGGGGCCATGCTCCATCCGCTCGTTGAGGAGGAATTTGTAGGCCCTTCCCACCACAGGTCCGGGCTTGAGTCCCAGCAGGGACATGATCTGCGCCCCGTCCAGGTCCGGGCGGACGGCCTCCAGGGACTCCTGTTCACGCAGCGCAGCGATCCGTTCCTCGAGATCGTCGTAGGCGAAGGACAGCCTGTCTGCCTTGCGCTGGTTGCGGGTGGTGACGTCGGACCGGGTGAGGCGGTGCAGCCGCTCCAGCTGGGGCCCGGCATCGGTGACGTACCGGCGGACGGCGGAATCGCTCCAGCCAGCATCGCCGTAGCCGTAGAAGCGCATGTGGAGCTCCACCAGCCGTGCAACGGCCTTGATGGTGTCATTGTCGAACCGCAGCGCCTTCATCCGCTTCGTGGTGAGTTTGGCGCCCACCATGTCGTGGTGCCGGAAGCTCACCGCGCCGCCCTGTTCGAAGCGGCGCGTAGCCGGCTTGCCGACGTCGTGCATCAGTGCCGCGAACCGCAGGACGAAGTCGGGGCCGGGCACGGGTCCCTCCGCGTCCGTTTCAAGGGCCGCCGCCTGTTCCAGGACCTGCAGCGAATGCTGGTACACGTCCTTGTGCCGGTGGTGCTCGTCGGACTCGAGCCGGAGCGCGGACACCTCGGGCAGCACAAACTCGGCCAGGCCCGTGTCCACCAGCAGGTCCACACCCACGCGGGGGCGGGCGCCGCAAATCAGCTTGACCAGTTCATCGCGGATCCGCTCGGCCGAGATGATGGTGATCCGTTCAGCCATGCCGGTCATGGCCTTGCGGACGTCGTCGTGGACGGAAACACCCAGCTGGGATGCAAACCGGGCGGCCCGCATCATCCGCAGCGGATCGTCGGAGAAGGACGCCTCCGGCGACCCCGGTGTCGCCAGTACCGAGGCGTGGAGGTCGCGGACCCCGCCGAAGGGGTCCACCAGTTCCATGGTGGGCAGTTTCAGGGCCATGGCGTTGATGGTGAAGTCGCGGCGAAGCAGGTCGTCAGTCAGCGATGAGCCAAAGGCCACCACGGGCTTCCGGGAGTCCGGATCGTAGGCTTCGGCCCGGTAGGTGGTGATCTCAATCTGGAATCCGGCCTTGCGCATGCCGATGGTTCCGAAGGCGCGGCCGATTTCCCAGAAGTTGTCCGCCCACTTCTTGATAAGGGCAACCGTCTGGTCCGGGGTGGCGTCGGTGGTGAAGTCCAGGTCCGGCGAGGTCCGGCCCAGGAAGAGGTCACGCACGGGACCGCCCACCAGCGACAGTTCGTGGCCGGCGTCGACGAAGCGCTGGCCAAGCTCCAGGACCACCGGGTCCACCTGGAAATCGACGGTGTGGGAATCAGTCTTGTGATGTGCGTGCGCCATAGTTACTTAAGCTTGGCAGAAACCCGGGGCACGGCAGGCCAAAAAGTCCGTCAAGATCCGTGGGATTCGCGGGCCGCCAAGAAACTGCGTCATATGCCGTCCATGTTTGCGTCATGTTCCGGTCATCACGAACGGGCAACAGTCGTTAGAGTGGACTCCATGGCCCATCCAGTACCGAGCGCTCCAGGCAGGAGGACAAACGCACCATTGCCGTCGGCAATCGGTGCGCACGTTGCCCCTGCCCAGCACTCGGCGCCGGCGTCGCTGCCAACGGTGGAGGAAATTTCCGCCGGCGGCGTGGTGGTTGACACGTCCGACGCCGAGCTTCGGGTTGCGATTATCGCCCGCCTTAACCGCGGGGGACGCCTGGAGTGGTGCCTGCCCAAGGGACACCCGGAGGGCAAAGAGAACAACGAAGAGGCAGCGGTCCGCGAAATCGCCGAGGAAACCGGCATCGAAGGCAGCATCCTGGCCCCCCTGGGCAGCATCGACTACTGGTTTACCGTCAGCGGCCACCGGGTCCACAAGACAGTGCACCACTACCTGCTGCGTGCCACGGGCGGTGAACTGACCATCGAGAACGATCCCGACCAAGAGGCCGTGGATGTTGCCTGGGTCCCCATCCAGGAGCTGGCCAGGAAGCTTTCGTTCCCCAATGAGCGGCGCATCGCCGACCTCGCACGCGAGGTCCTGCCCGGCCATCTCTGACGCCGGGCCGGCTCAGCCCGCAGCGGCGTTGCGGTGTTAAGCGCCTCCGGGTGAGACGATGAATTCGATGTCAGCTACCAACTTTCCTTCCGACAAAGCGGGCCGGACCGGCGATGCCGCGCCGGAGGGCCTCCCCGAAGAACCTGCGGCTCCGGCCACCGCGCCAGCGTCTCCAGGAGCCAGCGAAACCCGCTCCAGCGCCATCATGGCCGCCGGCACCCTGGTGTCCCGGTTCCTGGGCTTCGGCAAGACCTGGATGCTCGGAACGGCCCTCGGCCTCGGCTCCACGGTCAACGACACGTTCATCAACGCCAACAACCTGCCCAACCTGATCTTCCTGCTGGTGGCCGGCGGTGTCTTCAACGCCGTCCTGGTGCCACAGATCATCAAGGCCAGCAAGGCTCCGGACAGGGGAGCGGACTACATCAGCCGCCTCCTGACCCTTGCAGTCCTGCTGTTGCTGGGCCTGACGGCACTGGTGACGCTGGCTGCGCCGCTGGTCATCGACGTCACCACGCAGGGATACAGTCCGCAGCAGAAGGCCCTGGCTGTCACCTTCGCGTTCTGGTGCCTGCCACAGATCTTCTTCTACGGCCTGTATGCCCTCCTCACCCAGGTCCTCAATGCCAACGGAGCTTTTGGGCCGGCCATGTGGGCACCTATCCTGAACAACCTGGTGGCTATTACCGGCCTGGGGATGTTCATCTGGATTTTTGGCACCAATGAGTTGAGCCCGCACACCCTGGACAACTGGGGGTCCACCCAGACGTTGTTCGTGGCAGGGTTCTCCACCATTGGGGTGCTGGCCCAGACGGCCATCCTGATGATCCCGGTCTTCCGGCTCAAGCTTGGCCTCCGCCCCCGGTTCGGCTGGCGGGGCGTGGGACTGGGCCAGGCAGCCAAGCTGAGCGTGTGGACCCTGCTGACGGCCGCCGTCGGGCAGCTCGCCTTCCTTTATGTCATGCGCATCGCCACCATTCCGGGCGCCGAACGCATCCGGCTGAAAGAGGCCGGCGATCCCGCCGCGGAAATGCTGCCCGGCAACGCCGTACTGGAGGTGGCAAGCCAGCTGTACCTGCTCCCGCACTCGATCATCGCCTTGTCCCTGGCCACGGTGCTGTTCAACCGGATGACCCGGGCTTCGCAGGATGGCAACCGGGCCGAGCTGCGCGATGCCCTTTCGCACGGCCTGCGGACCATGGCCGTGGCCACCGTCTTCGGCGCCCTGGCCCTCTTTGCCCTGGCCGGCCCGCTGGGCATGTTCTTCTCGGGCGGCGACCGCCAGGACGGCGTGATGCTGGCCCAGACGCTCACCATCCTGGCTTTGAGCACACCTTTCATGAGTGCCAACTTCATGATGTCCCGGGTGTTCTACGCCAACGAGGATGCGCGCACGCCGTTCCACGTCCAGCTGCTGTTGGCCGTGGTGTACGTGGTGGGCGCCTTTGCCATCCAGTTCATGCCGGTGGGCCAGATCATCTACGCGATCGCCGTCCTGTACATGGTGGGCAATATCCTCTCCGTAGTGATCAGCGCGTTCTTCCTGCGGCGCCTCCTCGGCAACCTGGACGGTCCGCGGATTGCCAATGCCTACATCCGCATGGGCTACGCCGCCCTGGGCGCGGCGATCGCGGGCGCCGGTGCCCTGTGGCTGATGGGCAGCTACAGCCCGGACGGTTTCGCCTGGAGCGGCCGTCTCCAGGCACTTGTGACGCTTGCGGTC
>Ga0160459_100406_pt1 | contig 17757 bp, 15 predicted proteins | sample HID1973K_E6MG_FD_108208 | JGI IMG/M metagenome (GOLD analysis project Ga0160459, IMG submission 108208) | Enriched mosquito-associated microbial communities from UW Madison campus, WI, USA - HID1973K_E6 MG | ecosystem: Host-associated > Arthropoda: Insects > Digestive system > Unclassified ... | reverse complement strand
GGTGGGAGCCGCCCGGACCGAACCCGAAGGAACTGCCGCCTGCGCTCCAGGGCAGCGGGACGCGGCAGCCGTCGCGGCCGATTTCGACGCCCTTGTTGCGGAAGAAGGACGGGTCCTGGCGCTCTGCGTCGGGGATTTCGCTGCCGACTTCCTGCAGGCCCAGCTCCTCGCCCTGGTACAGGTAGGCGGAGCCCGGGAGGGCAAACATCAGCAGCGACGCGGCGCGGGCGCGGCGCAGTCCAAGCTCGATGTCCACATCTTCCTGCCGGCCGCCCTCAAGCAGCCAGCGCTTGCCGGCCTGGCCGGCCATGATCTCCCCCTCCGCCGAAGATTCGGACACTGGAAGTCCGTAGCGGGTGGCATGCCGGACGACGTCGTGGTTGGAAAAAACCCACGTGGACGAGGCGCCGGATGCTTCGGCTTCGGCGAGGTTCTTGGTGACGGTCCTGCGGAACTGTCCCGCGTCAAAGTCTGCCTGCAGGAGGTCGAAGTTGAAGGCCTGGCCCAGTCCATCCGGGCTGGCGTACCTGGCACGGCGGTCCGCGTGCACCCAGGCCTCGGCGACGGCGGTGCGCGGCGGGTTGTACTCGTTGAAGAGCGTGCGCCACTCGGCGTAGATCCCGTGGACTTCGTTGCGGTCCCAGTACGGGTGCTCGCCGGCAAGGTACAGCGCCTCGCCCTGGGCGTCGAGGTCAGCCTTGGAGGGCAGGGTCCCCTCGAGGTTCTTGGTAAGTGCGTGGGCGACGTCGATGCGGAAGCCGTCCACGCCCCGGTCGGACCAGAAGCGGAGGGTCTCCAGGAAGTCCGCGCGGACCTCCGGGTTGTCCCAGTTGAAGTCGGGCTGTTCCTTGGCGAAGATGTGCATGTACCACTGACCCGGTGTCCCGTCCGGTTCGGTGATGCGCTCCCACACCGGGCCGCCGAAGACCGAGTCCCAGTCCGACGGCGGCAGTTCACCATTCTCGCCCAGCCCGTCGCGGAAGATGTAGCGGCTGCGGGCCGCGGACCCCTTGGGTGCGGCCAGGGCTTCCCGGAACCACTCGTGGCGGTCGGAGGAGTGGTTGGGCACGATGTCAACGATCAGCTTGATCCCTGCCGCGTGCAGGGCGCCGGCCATGGCGTCGAAATCCTCAAGGGTGCCCAGCTTGGGGTCCACGTTGCGGTAGTCGTCCACGTCGTAGCCGCCGTCGGCAAGGGCGGAGGGGTAGAAGGGGCTCAGCCAAACCGCGTCGACGCCCAGTTCCGTCAGGTACGGGACCTTGGCGGTGATGCCGTTGAGGTCGCCGATGCCGTCGCCGTTGGAGTCGGAGAAGCTGCGGGGATAGATCTGGTAGACGGAGGCCTGGCGCCACCAGTTGGGATCGTCCTGGAAGGTGGCGGCGGTGCGGGGTGCCGTGATGGCGGTGGTGGTCACGAAGGTTCCTTTACGTCTGGTGTTCTGTGGGTGGGTCCGGGCGGAGAAGTTACTTGACGGCGCCCTGGGTGAGGCCGGACATGACCCAGCGCTGGGTAAACAGGTAGACCACGATGGCGGGCGCCATGGCCATCAGGTACGAGGCGAACGCCACGTTGTAGCTGTTGCTGAACTGCGTCTGGAAGATCTTCTGCAGTACCGGAATGGTCTGCATTTCGGGGTCGGAAATGATGAGTGAGGGCATCATGAAGTCGTTCCAGGAGGCGATGAAGGCGAAGATGCCCACCGTGGCGCTCATGGGCCCGAGCAGCGGGAAGATGAGCCGCCAGAACACCTGCCACGTCCCCGCGCCATCCATGCGCATGCTTTCCTCCAGCTCGAGCGGGATGGAGCGCAGGAAGGCCGTGAACAGCATGGTGTTGAAGGCGAGGGCAAAAACGATGTGCAGGATGGCGACGCCGAGGGGGTTGTCGAGTCCCACCAGGCCCGTGAGCTGGATCTGCGGGAGTGCCACTACGGGGAACGGGATGAACATTGCCGCGAGCAGGTAGAAGAATGACCAGCGGAAGAGTTTGCGGTCCCGGTTCCTGACGATTGCGTAGGCTGCCAGGGCCGACACCACGATCTCCCCCACCACCGCGATGACCGACACGAAGACGGAGATCGCAAAGCCGCGGGAGAAGTTCGTCAGGGTCCAGGCTTGGACGAAGCTGTCAAAGGTCAGGGGGCTGGGCAGCGAAAACGCGTTGCCGTCGACGGCCTGGCCCGTGGTCTTGAACGCCATGCTGACGGTGACGTACAGCGGGACGAGCACGCCGAGGGTGCAGACAATCAGGATGGCGGTTGCCGGCCAGTTGGTACGCTCCTGGCCGCCGCCGAACCGCCGCTTCCCGGTGACCGACGGTTTTGCTGGGATGGTGCGGGTCGCGGTGCTCATGCTGCGATCCCTCCTTTGCCACGGGTGAAGCGGAGCTGGATGACTGCGATGGTGACGCTGATGAGGAAGAAGATCACGGCGTTGGCCATCTGGTAGGCGTAATCGCCGCCTTCGAAGCCGCGGAAGATCGCCATGGCGACGCTGCGCGTGGAGACTCCGGGGCCGCCGTCGGTCAGGCCCACGATGATGTCGTAGGTGTTGAGGTAGTTCTTGAAGCCGAGGACCGTGTTGATCACGGCGTACCCGGCCACCAGCGGCAGGGTAATGTGCCGGAGGTTGTGCCAGGGGGTTGCTCCGTCGATGGAGCTTGCCTCGTAGACCTCCGGGGAAACGGTGAGGAGCCCTGCGATGTAGATCAGCATGGCGCTCGGAATCGACTGCCAAGCCGTGACCAGGACGATCGCCAGCCAGGCAAGGTCGGGGTTGGCCAGGATGCTCGTGGCGAGCGGCTCGATGCCCAGGCCCTGGCCCGCCAGCGGCAGCGAATTCGAAAAGAGGTACTGGAACACGAAAGCGATGACGATGCCGGATATCACCATCGGGATCACGAACACGGTACGCAGCGCGGCGCGGAAGCGGATGCGGGACGTGAGCCCCAGGGCCAGGAAGAAGGCCACAACGTTCACCAGGATGACCGTCACGAGCGAGAAAGCGAGCGTGAATCCGTAGGATCCGAGGATTCCGTCATCCCGGAACACGGCGATGAAGTTCCGGATGCCGATGAATTCAAAGTCGCCGAACCCCACGGAGTTGGTGAAGCTGTAGACGAAGCCCAGCACGGCAGGCAGCGTGACGGCGAGCGTGAAGATCGCCAGGGACGGGAACAGGAAGAAGTAGTAGAGCGGGTCAACCCTGCGTTTACGCGTCCGTGGCGGGTTTGCCGCTGCTGGGGGCGACGTCACCACCGCCCCGGTGGAAGGTCTCGTCATTGATGACATGGATGGTCCTCGTTTCGTGCCTTGGTTTGTTGAGTGGTTACGCCCGGAATGCCAGGCGCGCCCAGTCGGCGTCCATCCGGCGCAGGGTGGCCTCGGCATCGGCGCCGCCGATGATCGACTGGATGTAGTTGGCGGCGGGAATCGTATTGGGGATGAACTGTGACGCACCCATGTAGAAGCGGCCCTCGTCGTAGTACTTCTGCATTTCCACGATCCTCGGGTCGGTGACCGGCGGGGCATCCTTGACCGTTCCGAAGCCCAGGAATTTGGCGTTGTAGGTGTCCTGGATCTCCGGCTGCATCAGGTACTGGATGAAGGCGCGTGCCCCCTGCTGTCCGTTCGAGACCTCGGGGACCCAGAGTGAAAGGTCGATGTTGACGCGTACCTTGAGGTCGGCGGGGTTGTCGGTCACAGGCAGGGGGAAGGTGCCAAGGTCCACATCGGTGCCGGCCTTTTCGATTTCGCCAAAGGCCCACGGCCCCTGGAAGTACATGGCTGCCTGCCCCTGCGCCATGGCGGTGTTGCCGTCCCCGTAGCCGCGGCTGGCGGCATCGGCGTTGACGTATTTCTTGAGCTGGACCATGCGGCGGACAGGTTCCAGCAGCGTCTTCTGGAATGAGACCTCGGAATCCGGTCCAACCTTCTCGCCCGCCTCGTGCATGGACTGGTAGAAGCCGCGCACATCGACCATCCCGCCCACGGTGTAGTCGAACAGGCCCTGGGCGATGGTCCAGGGATCCCGGAAGGTGCCGTAGATCGGAGTGATCCCCGCGGCTTTGAGCCGTTCGCAGACGTCAAGGAGTTCGTCCCAGGTAGTGGGGACCGGGAGGCCGTTCGCCTCGAAGATGCGCCGGTTGTAGATGACCGACGCCGCCATGACCGAATAGGGGATGACGCTGGTGCGGCCCGGGTAGGTGGGGTACCAGTTGGTGAGGTCGAGGACGTCGTCGCGGATGGATGCCGCTTCCGGAAGGTCAGCCAGGTCCGAGAGGGCTCCGCGCTCCATGAACCGCGCCATCTCCAGGTTGTAGTTGAGGCAGCCAAGATCCGGCGGGCTGCTGCGGACGAAGCTGGCAGAAAGGTTCGTTGCCATGTCATGCAGGACGCGGAAGCGGCTCTGTGACGCCGTGAATTTCGCTGTGAGGTCGCGGAAGTAGGGGACCGCTTCCGGTTTCGACTGGTGGAACGTGATGGTGGGCTGGGTTCCGGCCGGGCTGCAGGCCGCGAGGCCGAAAGCGGCCAGAGAGCCTCCGGCGGCGGCAAGGAAGGTACGCCGGGAGACACATGTCCCGGCGGACGGCAAAGGTGGCAACATCGGCTCCTCAGAGGGGGTCAATCGTAATTTATTTGGATCTTATATTTAGGTCCTATACGAGGATGGGGGACGCAGGGGATATCGTCAAGGGGTGGACGGAACTACGGCGAGCTCGACCCAACTGTTACGGCAGATCAACTCCGGGGCGTTGCTGCGCTTCGCCCTCCAGGAGCAGGTGTTCACAGCCGGGGAAGCCATGGGTGCCACCGGGCTGACGCGCGCCACGGTTCTGGGCGTCTGCGACGGCCTGGTGGACGCCGGCTGGCTGGAGGAAGTGACCGACGGCGGCGAGGCCGGCCGCGCGTCCAAGGGCCGGCCTGCGCGCCGCTACCAGCTGCGCGAGGCCGCGGGGGTTGTGGTGGGACTCGACGCCGGCGAAGGCCACCTCACCACGATCGTCGCGGACCTGCGCGGCCGTGAGCTCGCCAAGCGGCGCCGAAGCATCGACTCACACGCGCTGGGGCGTGCCGGCCGAGTTGCCGGCGCGCAAGAGCTGATCCACCAGGCGCTGGCCGATGTGGGCTGCGACTCCGGCGACGTGCTGCTGACCGTGGTGGGAGTGCCCGCGCCGGTGGACGCGGACGGCAGGTCTCCCGGGGCGGGGGAATTCTGGCAGCTGATGAATTCCGGGTTCGACCAGCACCTTGAGGGCGCAGTCACCGTCGAAAACGACGCCAACCTCGCAGCCATTGCCGAGCACGCGCAGGAGCCGTCAGCCAACGTGGCAACCCTGTTGTCAGGGGAGCGGTTCGGTGCCGGCCTGATCGTCGATGGGCGCCTGCTGCGCGGACGCAGGGGCGGCGCCGGCGAGATGCGGTTCCTGGACATCCTTTCCGACAGCAAGCTCGAGCCGGAGGAAGGAACCTCGGACGGGTTCGGGGCGCTGGCCCGGAAGTGGGCACGCACGCTGGTCCGTTCCTATGAAGGAGACACGGCGCTGCGCCGGATCCCCGAAGAGGACATCAACGCGGAGGATGTCTTCCAGGCGGCCCGCGAGGGGGACGCGCTGGCACGGGACATCATCGCCCGGCTCGGTACCCGGCTGGCACGGATCGCCGTGGTGCTCTCCAGCCTCCTGGATATCGAACGGGTGGTCATAGCGGGCGGGATCTCGCGCGCCATTGAGCCGGTCCTGGAGCACGCACGCACGCTGCTGCCGGCAAACTCCGGCCTGCCACTTCCGGACCTCGTTGCCAGCACCTTCGGAGCGGAAGCTGTGGTCCACGGAGCCATTGAATCGGCCCTGACGCAGTTCAGGCGCGATCCCACGGCGTTCCTGCCGCGGGCAACCCGCCCCTGACCCATCTGCCCTGCCCTGCCCCGGGGCACTGCCGCTGCGGGAAATCGGCCGGATCGGGCCGCCTGCCCGTACACTGGCCACCATGTCATGCCGCATCAGTGAACTGGTCCTGAACTGCAACGACCCCGAGCTGCTGGCGCGGTTCTGGAGTGAGGTCCTCGGCTACGTGGAGCTCGACCGGGAGGACGGCTACATCGAGATCGGGCCTCCGGCTGGGTTCGGCGGACCGCAGCCCACCATCATCCTGAGCCCCAGCAGCAACCCGCGCACCGGCAGGCTGCCGTTGCACATCGACGTCAATCCGGTGGACCGGGACCAGGCTGCCGAGCTGGAACGCCTGCTGGCCCTGGGCGCCCGCCCGGCCGACGTGGGGCAAACCGGCGACGAAAACTGGCACGTCCTGCAGGACCCCGAGGGCAATGAGTTCTGCCTCCTGCGCAAGCGCCTCGACCCGTAGCGCCCCGGGCGCCCGGAGGGCTGGGAAGGGGCCCTGCATCCACGCCTACAGCACGCTGCGGATGGCCTGCTCGAAGCTGGTGACGTGCTCCAGGGCGAGCTTGCCCGCGCGCTCGGAATCGCCGTCGGCCACTGCTTCGAGCAGTTCAACGTGCTCGGCAATGTGTGATGACACCGACGGGACCTTCTCCAGCACCATGCACCAGATGCGGGTGGCCAGGTTGTCGTAGCGGATCAGGACGTCTTCCAGGTGCGCGTTCGCCGCGGCCCGGTAGATCAGCCGGTGGACCTTGATGTCGTAGCGCATCAGGTCGTAGGGGTCATCGTCGCCGTCCATGCCGGCAATTGCGGCAGCGGTTTCCCGGATCTCCGCCCGCAGTGCCGGCGTGGCCAGCTTGGCTGCCCGCTTGGCTGCCAGGGGCTCCAGCGATTCACGCAGCTCGGAGACATCCGCGAGTTCGGTGATGTCGACGATAGTGGCGAACGTTCCCCGGCGGGGGTAGGACACCACCAGGTGGTCGCTTTCCAGGCGTTTGAGGGCTTCCCGCACGGGCGTGCGTCCGATGCCGAGCTCGGCCGCGAGCTTGCCGTCGTTAATGGCTTCGCCGGGGCGGATTTCCAGCATGATCAGGCGGTCCCGCAGATGCCGGTACGCCCGCTCGGCGAGTGAGAGGTCTTCATCGCCGGCGATGGAGTTCTCCAGCATTACGCCCATGTTGAGCTCTCTTCCATGGTGACTATTGACTGCTACGTGATCTGGAACATACTATTACGTCAGTTCTAATATATCAGTTACAGATCAGTTACGGATCAGGACTTCAGGTTTAGAAGGAGAAACATGCAGGACGCACTCAACGCCTCGCTCGCCACGGTGGACGCCGACGTCGCCGCCGCCGTTGCGCAGGAACTGTACCGCCAGCAGTCCACCCTGGAAATGATCGCCTCGGAGAACTTCGCTCCCTCGGCAGTGATGGAGGCGCAGGGCTCGGTCCTCACCAACAAGTACGCCGAGGGCTACCCCGGCAAGCGCTACTACGGCGGCTGCGAGCACGTTGATGTGATCGAACAGCTGGCCATCGACCGGGTCAAAGCACTGTTCGGTGCCGAATTCGCCAACGTGCAGCCGCACTCCGGCGCGCAGGCCAACGCCGCCGCCATGTTCGCCCTGCTCAACCCGGGCGACACCATCCTGGGCCTGTCCCTCGCCCACGGCGGACACCTCACCCACGGCATGAAAATCAACTTCTCCGGCAAGCTCTACAACGTGGTGCCGTACCACGTCCGTGAGGACGACCTCCGGGTGGACATGGCCGAGGTGGAAGCGCTGGCCCTGGAGCACAAGCCCAAGCTGATCGTTGCCGGCTGGTCCGCCTACTCCCGCCAGCTCGACTTCGCCGAGTTCCGCCGGATCGCCGACCTTGTGGGCGCCTACCTGATGGTGGACATGGCACACTTCGCCGGCCTCGTAGCCGCCGGCCTGCACCCGAACCCCGTCCCCTACGCGGACGTGGTCACCACCACCACGCACAAGACCCTCGGCGGCCCCCGCGGCGGCGTCATCCTCGCCAAGGAGGAGTACGCCAAGAAGATCAATTCCGCCGTGTTCCCCGGCCAGCAGGGCGGACCGCTGGAGCATGTGGTCGCCGCCAAGGCCGTGGCTTTCAAGCTCGCCGCAACCCCGGAATTCAAGGAACGCCAGTAGCGCGTCCTGCAGGGTGCGCAGCTGCTGGCCGAACGCCTCCTGCAGCCGGACGTCCAGGAAGCCGGAATCTCCGTGGTCAACGGCGGCACCGATGTGCACCTGGTCCTCGTTGACCTCCGGCACTCCGAACTTGACGGCCAGCAGGGCGAAGACGCCCTCCACCACATCGGCATCACGGTCAACCGGAACGCCGTCCCGTTCGACCCCCGCCCCCCTATGGTCTCCTCAGGCCTCCGCATCGGCACCCCCGCCCTGGCTGCCCGCGGCTTCGGCGCAGCCGAATTCACCGAGGTTGCGGACATCATCGCGACGGCGCTTATCGCCTCCGCGTCCACGGGCACCCTGCCGGGGGACACCGCCGTCGAACTCCGCGCACGCGTTACGGCGCTTGCTGAGCAGTTCCCCCTTTACCCGCATCTTTCCGAGAACAGCAGCGCCAGCCTGGCCGGTGCAGAAGCAGACCTGATTGGAGCAGCCCAGTGAGCGCCCCCCACCTCCCCGAACACCCGGAATTCCTCTGGCGGAACCCGGAACCCAAGTCCTCCTACGACGCCGTGATCGTCGGCGGCGGCGGGCACGGCCTGGCCACCGCATACTTCCTGGCCAAGAACCACGGAATGACCAACATCGCGGTCCTGGAAAAGGGCTGGCTGGCTGGTGGCAACATGGCCCGCAACACCACCATCATCCGTTCCAACTACCTCTGGGACGAGAGCGCCGCAATCTACGAGCACGCCCTCAAGCTCTGGGAGATCCTGCCCGAGGAACTCGAGTACGACTTCCTGTTCAGCCAGCGCGGCGTGATGAACCTGGCCCACACCCTGGGCGACGTCCGCGAAAGCATGCGCCGCGTGGGAGCCAACAAGCTCAACGGCGTTGACGCTGAATGGCTGGACCCGCAGCAGGTCAAGGAACTCTGCCCCATCCTGAACATCAGCGACAACATCCGCTACCCGGTCATGGGGGCCACCTACCAGCCCCGTGCCGGCATCGCCAAGCACGACCACGTTGCCTGGGCCTTCGCCCGCAAGTGCGACGAGCTGGGCGTGGACATCATCCAGAACTGCGAAGTCACCGGCTTCCTCAAGGACGGTGACCGCGTGGTGGGCGTCAAGACCAGCCGCGGCACCATCAACACCGAAAAGGTTGGCCTCTGCGCCGCCGGCCACAGCTCGGTCCTGGCCGAGATGGCAGGCTTCGAGCTTCCCATCCAGTCCCACCCGCTGCAGGCACTGGTGTCCGAACTGCACGAGCCGGTCCACCCCACGGTGGTCATGTCCAACCACGTCCACGTCTATGTTTCGCAGGCGCACAAGGGCGAACTGGTCATGGGCGCCGGCGTGGACTCCTACAACGGCTACGGCCAGCGCGGCTCCTTCCACGTGATCGAGCAGCAGATGGCGGCCGCCGTCGAGCTCTTCCCCATCTTTGCCCGGGCCCACGTGCTCCGGACATGGGGCGGCATCGTGGACACCACCCTGGACGCCTCGCCGATTGTAGGCACCACCCCGGTGGAGAACATGTTCGTGAACTGCGGCTGGGGAACCGGCGGCTTCAAGGGCACCCCCGCGGCAGGCATGACCTTCGCACACACCATCGCCACCGGCGCCCCGCACAAGCTGAATGCGCCGTTCTCCCTGGAACGCTTCGAAACCGGCGCGCTCATCGACGAACACGGCGCCGCCGCCGTGGCCCACTAGCCGCCGCCACCAGAAAAGGACTAACGCACATGCTGCTGATCCCATGCCCCAACTGCGGCCCGCGGGACGAAACCGAATTCCACTACGGGGGACAGGCCCACGTCCCGTACCCCGAGAACCCCAACGAGCTCAGTGACACGGAGTGGTCCCGCTACCTCTTCTACCGCAGCAACACCAAGGGCACCTTCGCCGAACGCTGGGTCCACAGCACCGGCTGCCGCCAGTGGTTCAACATGCTCCGAGACACCGTGAGCTACGACATCCAGGCGATCTACCCGATGGGAGCGCCGCGGCCTGACCGGGCCGGCACCACCGGCGCCGAGTCCGGGACCGCCAGCCTTGCCGCGGACAGCACCACCACCGGGACCGCCGCACCCGACATCTCAGGCACCAGCATTTCCTCCGCCACCACTGCAGCCCCGGAAGGAGCCACCAAGTGACCTCCCAGAACGCCCGCCTGGCCACCGGCGGCCGCATCGACCGCACCATCTCCTGGCGCTTCACCGTGGATGGCGAGGAGTTTACCGGCCACCCCGGCGACACCCTGGCCTCCGCACTGCTCGCCAACGGCCGCATCGCCGCCGGAAACTCTCTCTACGAGGACCGCCACCGCGGCATCATGTCCGCCGGTGTTGAAGAAGCCAACGCCCTGGTCCGGGTGGAAGCCCGCTTCCCCGGCCACGTGGCAGAATCCATGCTGCCCGCCACCACGGTCTCCCTGGTGGACGGGCTCCAGGCCCTCCAGCTCAACGGCCTGGGCAAACTGGATCCGGCCGACGACCGCGCCGAATACGACAAGAAGTACGTCCACACGGACATCCTGGTGGTCGGCGGCGGCCCCGCCGGGCTCGCCGCGGCCCGCGAAGCGGCCCGCACCGGTGCCCGGGTCATGCTCCTCGACGACCAGCCCGAACTCGGCGGTTCCCTGCTCTCCGGCTCCACGGCCGAGGGCCTGGCCGAAACCATCGAGGGCAAGCCCGCCCTGGAATGGGTGGCTGACGTCGAGGCTGAACTGGTCTCCGGTGCGGAATCCACGGTCCTGAACCGCACCACCGCGTTCGGCGCCTACGACGCCAACTACGTCATCGCCGTCCAGAACCGCACCGACCACCTCACCAGCCCGGCAGCGCCCGGAGTCTCCCGCCAGCGGATTTGGCACATCCGTGCCAACCAGGTTGTCCTGGCACCCGGCGCCCACGAGCGCCCCCTGGTGTTCGAGAACAACGACCGCCCGGGCGTCATGCTCGCCTCGGCAGTGCGAACCTACCTGAACCGCTACGCAGTGGCCGCCGGCAGCCGCGTGGTCATCGGCACCACCAACGACAGCGCCTACGCCACCGCCGCTGACCTCGCCGCCGCCGGCGTCAAGGTCGCAGCCGTCGTGGACGCCCGCCCCAAGCTCACACCCGCGGCAACCGCCGCCGTGGAATCCGGAATCCGGGTGCTGATCGGCAGCGCGGTGGCCAACACCTCCGCTGATTCCGCCGGACGGCTGGACGGCGTCACCGTCCGCAGCATCAACGACGACGGCGAGCTCACCTCCGGCGTCGAGCAGATCGCCGCAGACCTGCTGGCCGTGTCCGGCGGCTGGAGCCCGCTGGTGCACCTGCACTCGCAGCGGCAGGGCAAGCTGCGCTGGGACGACGAGCTGGCAGCCTTCGTGCCCAGTACCGAGGTTCCCAACCAGCAGACCATCGGCGCCGGCCGCGGCTCCTTCGACACCGCCGACTGCCTCGCCGAGGGCATCTCCGCCGGTGCGAAGGCGGCCATCGCCGCGGGCTTCGAGCCTGAAAATGCCGACGCTGCCGTCGATCCCATTCTCCTTTCCGAGCCGAAGGCTTCCGCCCCCACCCGCCAGCTCTGGCTGGTACCGGGGGAGAGCGGGACCCCGGACGACTGGCACCACCACTTCGTGGACTTCCAACGCGACCAGTCCGTGGCGGACGTGCTCCGCTCCACCGGTGCCGGCATGCGTTCCGTGGAGCACATCAAGCGGTACACCTCCATCAGCACCGCCAACGACCAGGGCAAGACCTCCGGCGTGAACGCCATCGGCGTGATCGCGGCGGCACTGCGCACGGCCGGCGAGGCTTCCCGCGGCATCGGCGACATCGGCACCACCACCTACCGGGCACCGTTCACGCCGGTGGCCTTCGCGGCCCTGGCCGGACGCCAGCGCGGTGAGCTCTTCGACCCCGCCCGCATCACCTCGATCCAGCCGTCGCACGTTGCCAAGGGTGCATTGTTTGAGGATGTCGGGCAGTGGAAGCGGCCCTGGTACTACCCGCAGGGCGGGGAGGACATGGACGCCGCAGTGCTGCGCGAATGCGCCGCCGTCCGCGACTCCGTGGGGTTCATGGATGCCACCACCCTGGGCAAGATCGAAATCCGCGGCAAGGACGCCGGCGAGTTCCTGAACCGCGTCTACACCAACGCCTTCAAGAAGCTCGCCCCGGGCTCGGCACGCTACGGCGTCATGTGCCTCGCTGACGGCATGATCTTCGACGACGGTGTGACCCTCCGGCTGGATGAAGACACCTACTTCATGACCACCACCACCGGCGGCGCCGCGAAGGTGCTGGACCACCTGGAAGAATGGCTGCAGACCGAATGGCCCGAGCTGGACGTCCAGTGCACCTCGGTGACGGAGCAGTGGAACACGATTGCCGTCGTGGGGCCCAAATCCCGCGAAGTGATCGCCAAGGTGGCTCCGGAACTGGCCGCCAACGGCGGACTCGAGGCCGAGAACTTCCCGTTCATGACCTTCCGCGAAACCACCCTCGCCTCCGGCGTCCGGGCCCGGGTGTGCCGGATCTCGTTCTCCGGCGAACTCGCCTACGAGATCAACATCCCGGCCTGGTACGGCCTGAACACCTGGGAGTCCGTGGCCGCTGCCGGCGCCGAATTCAACATCACCCCGTACGGCACCGAAACCATGCACGTGCTGCGCGCCGAGAAGGGCTACCCAATCGTCGGGCAGGACACCGACGGCACCGTCACCCCGCAGGATGCCGGCATGGAGTGGATCGTCTCCAAAGCCAAGGAGTTCATCGGCAAGCGCTCCTACTCACGGGTGGACGCCCAGCGTGAAGACCGCAAGCACCTGGTCAGCGTCCTCCCCGTGGACCGCACGCTGCGGCTGCCCGAAGGCACCCAGCTGGTGGAAAAGGGACGCTCCACCAACCCCGCCTACGGCCCCGTGCCGATGGAAGGGTTCGTCACCTCCAGCTACCACAGCGCAGCGCTGGGCCGTTCGTTCGGCCTGGCCCTGATCAAGAACGGACGCAACCGCATCGGCGAGACGCTGATTGCCGCCGCCGGCGACCAGCTGGTGGACGTGGTTGTTGCAGAGACAGTGCTTTTTGACTCCGAAGGGACCCGCAAAGATGGCTGAGACAGCAGCTTCCCCCACCCCCGCAAAGACTCCGGTGGATAAAGACCTCGCGGTCCGCACCAGCCCGGCCGAAGTGCTCCGGGACGCGTTCGCGGCAGGCTCGCTCGCCGGAACCGTCGAGATCTCCGAGCTCCCCTTCCTTACCATGGTGGGGATCCGGGCAGCCGCAGGCTCCGGCGCTGCACAGCGCATCGCCGCGGTGACCGGCGGCCTGCCCGCCGGTTCCGGCGCGGTGGCCGGCAGCGGTGACACCTCCGTCCTGTGGCTGGGCCCGGCCGAGTTCCTGGTGGTTGCGCCCACCGAAGCCCACGAGTCCCTGGGCGGCGGCCTCATCCAGGCGCTCCGGGACGCCCTGGGCGGCGATTCCGGCCAGGTGGTTGACCTCTCGGCCAACCGCACCACCTTCGAACTGACCGGCCCGCAGGCACGCTCCGTCCTCGAAAAGGGCTGCTCGCTGGACCTGCACCCCCGCGTCTTCAAGCCCGGCACCGCGTACTCCACGGAAATCGGGAACATCCCCGCCCTCCTGTGGAAGACCGGTGAGGAGTCCTTCAGGGTCTTCCCGCGGGCCTCGTTCGCCGAGTTCCTGGGCCGCTGGCTCCTGGACGGCATGCGGGAGTACGCCTCGCCAGAGGTCCCCTGATGGCGCTGAGCGTCCTTGACCTCTTTTCTGTCGGCATCGGGCCCTCGTCGTCACACACGGTGGGCCCGATGCGGGCGGCAAAGCTCTTCGCTGACGGGCTGAAGGGCGACGGCCACTTGGCCTCCACCACCCGGGTCCAGTCCGAACTGTTCGGCTCCCTGGGCGCCACCGGCCGCGGCCACGGCTCGGACAAGGCAGTGGTCCTGGGTTTGCAGGGCCTGGAACCGGAGACCGTCAACACCTTTACCGCCGACGACCAGGTGGCTTCCGCAGCACTCAACGCCGAACTCCAGATCGCAGGGACCCACCGGGTGGACTTCAACTGGGAAGAAGACGTGGTCCTCCACCGGCGCAAGTCCCTCCCGGCACACCCGAACGGCATGACGTTCCGGGCGCTGGACCACAGCGGTGCCGTGCTGAGCGAACGGAGCTACTACTCGATCGGCGGCGGCTTCGTGGTGGACGGCGACGCCGAGGGCGCGGACAAGGTGGTGGCGGATGACACCGTGCTGCCGTACCCGTTCTCAACGGCTGACGAACTCCTCGAGATTTGCAGCCGCGAAAGCATGTCCATCTCCGACGTCATGCTCGCCAACGAACTGACCTGGCGCAGCGAAGCCGAGCTCCGGGAGCAGCTGCTGGGGCTCTGGGACGTCATGAAGGAATGCGTGGAGAACGGCTGCAACGCCGAAGGCATCCTCCCCGGCGGACTGAAGGTCACCCGGCGGGCGCCGTCGCTCTTCCGCACGCTGACTGCCTCCGCCGCCTCGGCCGAAGCGTCCGCCAAGGCAGCGGCAGCCTCGCCGTCGCCCGTCCAGGCGCCGGCCGATCCCTTGCTGGCGATGGAATGGGTGAACCTCTTCGCGCTGGCCGTGAACGAGGAGAACGCCGCCGGCGGGCGCATTGTCACCGCCCCCACCAACGGGGCAGCGGGCATCGTGCCTGCCGTGGTGCACTACTACGTGAAGTTTGTTCCGGGAGCCGACGACGACGGTGTGGTCCGCTTCCTGCTGGCGGCGGCCGCCGTCGGAATCCTGTTCAAGACGAACGCCTCCATCTCCGGCGCTGAAGTGGGCTGCCAAGGTGAGGTAGGGTCGGCCTGCTCCATGGCCGCCGCCGGTCTCTGCGAGGTGCTCGGCGGAACGCCCGCGCAGGTGGAGAACGCCGCCGAGGTGGGGATCGAACACAACCTCGGCCTGACCTGCGACCCCGTGGGCGGGCTGGTGCAGATCCCCTGCATCGAACGGAACGCGATCGCCAGCGTCAAGGCGATCAACGCGGCCCGGCTGGCCCTGCATGGGGACGGCAGCCATAAGGTCTCGCTGGACAAGGCGATCAAGACCATGCGCGATACCGGAGCCGACATGAAAACCAAGTACAAGGAAACCTCCCGAGGAGGACTCGCCGTGAATGTGATCGAGTGCTGAACCATGACTGCCACTGAAACCCACGTGCCCGCGCCCAAGGCGCCCACCACCGTGGAACACGTCCTGACCCTTGACTGCCCGGAAGGGCCCGGCATTGTCCACGCCGTGTCCGGCTTCCTGCTGGATCACGGCTGCGACATCATCGACAACAAGCAGTTCGGTGAACGCTCTGAAGGGCACTTCTTCATGCGCGTGCACTTCGCCTCCGAAGGCGACGATTCCACGCTGGACGTTTTGCGGAACTCCTTCGCCCCCGTGGCGGAGAAATTCGGCATGCGCTGGCAGCTGGAACGCCAGGGCTCCAAGCGCAAGGTGCTGATCATGGTGTCCAAGTTCGGGCACTGCCTCAACGACCTGCTGTTCCGTGCCCGCATCGGCGAACTGCCCGTGGACGTGGTGGCTGTTGTGTCCAACCACCGGGACCACCAGGCCCTGGTGGAGTGGCACGGCATCCCGTTCCACCACATCCCGGTCACTGCCGCCACCAAGCCCGCAGCGGAAGCCGAGCTGATGGAACTGGTGGACGGGCTCGACGTCGAACTGGTGGTGCTGGCCCGCTACATGCAGGTGCTCAGCGACGACCTGACCCGGCAACTGGACGGCCGGGCCATCAACATCCACCACTCGTTCCTGCCCAGCTTCAAGGGCGCCAAGCCCTACCACCAGGCGTACGCACGCGGCGTCAAGACCGTTGGCGCCACCGCGCACTACGTCAACGCAGAGCTGGACGAGGGGCCCATCATCTCCCAGCAGGTGGTGGACGTGGACCACACCTACGGCCCCGAGGACCTGGTGGCCGCGGGCCGCGACACCGAATGCAAGGCCCTCTCCAACGCAGTGAAGTGGCACTGCGAAGGCCGGGTCATCCTGCAGGGCAACCGCACGGTGGTGCTCCGCTAGCACGGGCCTGCGCCGCTGCCGGGACTGGAACCGCCTCATAGGCGTCCCGGTCGGCGCCTGAGCGGACATCTTTACAGCTGAAGCGCGGCTGGTTGCCCTGACGGGTGGCCGGCCGCGTTTTTTGCCGTTCCCTACGGCGTCGCCTGTTCGGCCAGCCGGGCCCTGATGCGTTCGGTGGCGTCCACCAGGGATGCCTCGTTCACCGCTGCCGCAGCCGCCGCATCCCCGTTTCGTGCCGCCGTCACCAGGTCCTGCTGGTACCGCCACAGCGAATCGTCCGTGCCGGAGTCCAGGGAGCCCTGCGCGCCGACAATCTTGTACGCCCGGCACTGCTGCCACAGCGTCCTGATCATCTGGAGCAGCACGGGATTGCCGCTGGCCTGGTACAGGATGGCCAGCATCGCCTCATCGTGGTCCAGCAGCGCGATCACCCGCTGCTCGTCGATGGCCTTGCGCATCAGTTCGTACTCGGACTGCATCCTTCTGCAGTCCTCGGGCGTGATGTTTTCACTGCCCAGCCGGGCCGCCTCGGTTTCGAGGAGCCTGCGGACGCCGTAAACGTGGATGAGCTCCTCGAAGGTCAGGCTCTTGACCACTGCACCCTTGTGGGGTTCCCGCTCCGCAAGGCCGATCTCCTCCAGCCGCCGGATCGCCTCGCGCACGGGCATCACGCTGGTGCCCACCTGCTCGGCAAGGTCCCGCACCTTGAGCCTGGAGCCGGCCGGGAGGTCGCCGCTGAGGATCGAGGCGTGGATCATCGCAAAGACCTGATCCGTCAGCAGGGTGGGCTCGACGCGCTTGGATATGACCACCCGTCCAATATACGGCCGCGTGGAGATCTGCCCCGACGGCTCAATCAGCGAGCCTCCGAAGCCCAAGGAAATCTTCGTCGAAAGTCTTGTGTGATCTGTGATCACATCTTATGGTGGTTTGAGTCACATGGCGCGAGCATTCCGGAACCACGGACCCAGCCGGCCCACACCTGCAGGACGCCGCCATCGACGGCGGCGAACCCGGCACACGAACAACAGCAAGGAACGGTCAGATGAAAGACGCAGTAATCGTTGGAGGCGGACTCGCCGGGCTCTCGGCGGCCTGGCGGCTGAGGCACTGGGACACTGTTGTCCTCGAATCCGGCACCCGGGTGGGCGGACGCATCCGTTCCGAGCGCCGCGGAGACTACTGGCTGAACTGGGGCGGGCACGTCTTCGCCGGCGCCGGGTCCTCCACCGATGCACTCCTCAACGAAGTCGGCGTCATGGCTGTCCAGATCCCCGGCTCCCTGCAGGGGTTGTCCATGAACGGCAAGTTCATCAAGAAGGGTCACATCGCCACCTACCCCTTCCGGATCCCGATGTCCCTGGCCGCCCGCGTGGACACCATGCGTGCAGGGCTTAAGGTGGTCAGCGGAGTGGCCAAGTACACCGGAGTGGTCCGCAAGCGCGCTGGTGAATCCGGGGCCATGAGGCAGCAGCGGATCTACGATTTCGAGAACAGCACCTCCTTCCAGGACTTCGTGGGCAACCTGTCCGAGGATGCGGCTGCCCTGTTCAAGACCACCGTGACCCGCTCTGCCGGTGACATGGACCAGATCTCCGCGGGCGCCGGCATCGGCTACTTCAGCCTGGTCC
>Ga0160459_100403_pt1 | contig 17893 bp, 16 predicted proteins | sample HID1973K_E6MG_FD_108208 | JGI IMG/M metagenome (GOLD analysis project Ga0160459, IMG submission 108208) | Enriched mosquito-associated microbial communities from UW Madison campus, WI, USA - HID1973K_E6 MG | ecosystem: Host-associated > Arthropoda: Insects > Digestive system > Unclassified ... | reverse complement strand
GCCCGTAGTGGGCGAAAAACGGGCGACAAGCCCATGCACAACGCCCAGGTGGGCAAGAAATGCACGCGCAAAGCTTCACTCACGATGGACCCGCCTCCGTTTACGCCCGAATCGATGCATACAACGGCTTGTTCAGCGTTGCCTTAAGACAAAGCGTCCCGACTGGGAAGCCCGTGTGGGCGTTGGTGTCGCCTGTCGGCCGCCCCTATTAGCAACCGTCTTGCAAGTCAAGCGATATGAAGGCACGGATTCCAGTTCACGCCATGTTTTGCGAGCGCGTTGATGATGGTAAGCAGCTTGCGCATGGCGGCAACCAGCGCGACTTTCTTTCGCTTGCCCGCGACATTCAGGCGCTGGTAGTAGGCGCGCAACACCGGCTTATGTCGCACCGCGGTCAGCGTCGCCATGTAGAGCGTGCTGCGACACGTCGGCGCGCCCACCCCAGATGGTTCGCTGCCGTCGCATGAGGCCGGAATCCCGATTGAGTGGCGCGACGCCCACCAGCGCGGCGATGCGTCTACGATCGAGCTTGCACAACTCGGGCAACTCGGCCAGCAGCACGGCCACACTGCAGTCTCGGACAAGTCCGTGCGCGCGCACGCAATGATTCAAGCGAGCTCATCGGGACCTCCAGCAATTTGGTCATACAATGGTGTCGAGCCGGTGAGGTTGGACCGGCGCGTCATTCCGGCGCACGTGCGGCGACAGGCACATGGCAAGAGGTGGTGGCAGTTGACGCGCTTCACGGCGCCGCTCCACGCGAGGCGCACAGCGTCGCGGTGCGGCACGCTGCTTTCGAGCGCATCGCCATCTCAGCCCCGCAGCGCGGCGCCGTAACGATCGAACGCGCGCAGCAGCGCCGCCGTGATGGTGCCCAGATGCGCACTGCATTCGGCCGCGCGACGCGATAGATCTTGCTGGTGGGCGCAGCCGCCCCACATTGCTCAATGAGAAATTGCTTGTTGAGCCAGCTGACCCGCAAGGCCGATCGCCTCTCGTCGAACGTGGCTACAGCCCCCACAAAATGTCTTCGTCCTGTCGCTGGGCCTGCCGCAACATATCGAGGAATGGAACTGCACGCTGGCGCAGGCCCGTAGGGGTACGCAGTGGGCTGTCTGCACCGGTCGTATGAAAATTCGGACCATGTTCTTCAGCGGTTTTCGCATCATCGTCGAGGGTGGCTTCAAGGCGGGCGATCGCTGCGGGCATTTCGTCATGCACAATAACGCCCCTTTCACCGAGTCGTTTGCCAATCGCCCCGAGAAGGTAACCCGCCAGATCGCGCAACATTACGACATCCGGCGTTGCTTTCGATTGAAATGTGACAAGCATGGTTGTCCTCCCTATGGTGATCTCCGCCGCGCGAAGCCTCGCTCGGCGTCGACGTTAGTTGAGTCTCCCCCAAACTGTTCTGAAATGACGACAACCCCCGCCTCACTTGAATATATCACATTGTGATGTATAGTGAATATCAAGTGATGCAGAAAGGAGGTGCATGATGCTGATTAATAGCAACTTCGAGGTCGGCTTTCTCCTGGTTGTATTTTCTTTGCTAGGCGTCGTTCTGATTGGCTCGATGTTTGCTGCGCTGCATCTTGAACGTTGGCATCCGAGATTGGTTGGCGCGACAGTGGGTGCCCTTGTCGGGTTGGCGGTCATTGAAGCTACGACGATGATCACCTGAAGGATCGCGGCCGCACGTGAAAAATTGAGCGGGCGTCGTCAGTTTGTGACGGACCGCCATTCGTCGCCGCAAGGTTCTACCGTCCTCGCGCGCGGATGATAATCATCACCTCCCGTGCCGGAGCTCACAATGGCTAGGCACGCAGTGGAACTGCGATGCCCGTGTATCGTGCCTGGCGACCCATGAGCGGCCTTTAACGGTCGGGGCCGGCGTCGCGTGCTCAGGCTCGGCATCCGGAAAGACTCCGAACGACACGTCCCTCTCGAGTAGGATTGCGGTAAGTCGAAATTCGGTTAGCCGCGAGTCTACCGAAAGCAAGCGCGCGTGCGTGCGCCGCAGCAATTCGCTGTAAATCAGCGTCGGCGTTCTCAAGTCGCGGATGAGCAACAGCATCTAGCGCCGCTTACCGTTGGCATTCAAGCAACCCCCTGGCTTCGCGAAAACGGCGGCGAGCGGTTCCCATTTTTGACGCCGTATCGCAGGCGTTGCCGGCAGCAAAGGCTTGAAGATGCTGTGGGCGTGGCGACAAGTCGCGCTAAGATTGATCATGCTCGGATCGCGTGCATCGGTGCGACGCAGAGCGCTTTGTTTACCAAAATCATTGCCTTGAATTGTTCGCCGCGCGGTGACGAATTTATCGATTAACGAGCAGAGGATTTTGTATGCTTCAACGGTGGTAGGCCGACGTCGTGACGCAAGCAGTTGCTCTTGCCAGTATTAAGAGATGCAAGATATCGGTCACGGATCGCCTCAATCTAGCGGGCATGGGTCGCGTGCGAGTCTTGATAACAAATGTGACTCTGCGATATAGGCGTATCTGACAGACTTTGAGGCCTCGGAATGAACATGCTTGCACGTGAGGCGACGCATAAACTGAAGAAAACCGACTTCGAGCAATTGTCCGAGTTTCGTTTTCAAATGCGGCGGTTCGAGCGGTTTTCAGAGAATGCCACGCACGAAGAAGGCATCACCCCGCTGCAATATCTTCTGCTTCTGCATATTCGCGGATTCCCTAATCGCGACTGGGCAACCGTTGGCGAACTAGCAGAGCGGTTGCAGGCGCAGCATCACGGCGTCGTTGCGCTCGTGTCGCGCTGCGAGGCACTCGGTCTGGTAAGACGCCAAGTCAGCGACACCGATCGGCGGCAGGTTGAAGTGCATCTCGAGAAATCTGGGAACGAGATCCTCGACAAGCTCGCGCAGTTGCATCGCAAAGAACTGAAGTTACTTCAAGGTGCGTTCCAAGTTCCGCAAATCAAATACTAGGCATCAAGGACACAATCTCACGCAACCGCTTGCTGCGGGCGAATCGGGCGAGCGCGCCGTCCGTCGCAAGCTTATTGTCACACTGTGAATTTTGCGTCGTACGCCGTTCGAACGGCTTTGCGCACCGCTGCAGCGACGCGCGGTCTATAGACGGCGGTTACTTGCATTACATCACAATGTGATATTTTGCAAAGTTTTGAAAAATTGCCCGAACACGTCGCCGACTTCGTCCACTCCGATGTCCGCAACGTGCAACGAAAAGAGAGCGAAAGGAGTCTCATTTTTGATCGGGCTGCCTTTCTCTGAATGTTTGGTCTTCCTCAGGTCTTGCGTCGTTGCGGACGGTATCTGTAACCGTTATTCTGGCCGCCAGTTCGCACCTCCGTTCGCGGTTCACTGACTGTCCGCGCGCAAAAGAGGCACGCACTTTGCGCTGTCTTCGTCTCAGCGTTCAGCGAGCAATTCACCGTCCGTCAGACGCAGGGCACGTTTGCCTTACCACATGGTGCGCTTCTTGGAGACACTCTCATGTCTGCGACCGTCGGTGACTTTTTGATTGATCGCTTGCACGCGTGGGGCGTGCGGCGCATTTACGGCTACCCCGGCGATGGCATCAACGGAGTGTTTGGCGCCCTCAATCGTGCGAAGGGAAAGATCGAGTTCATCCAGGTACGTCATGAGGAGATGGCCGCATTCATGGCCTCCGCGCATGCGAAATTCACCGGCGAACTCGGCGTATGCATCGCCACGTCGGGACCGGGCGCTTCGCATTTACTTACTGGCCTCTACGATGCACGCATGGACCACATGCCGGTGCTTGCGATCACGGGCCAGCAGGCCCGCGCGGCACTTGGTGGTCACTATCAACAGGAGCTGGATCTTCCCGCGTTGTTCAAGGATGTCGCGGGTGCCTTCGTACAGCAGGCGAGCGTGCCATCGCAGATTCGCCATCTCGTCGATCGCGCGGTGCGCATCGCGCTTTCGGAACGCAAGGTGACGGCGCTCATTCTACCCAATGATCTGCAAGACCTCGAATATGAGGCGCCGGGCCGCAAACACGGCACGCTGCACTCCGGCGTCGGCTATCGCAAGCCAAAGACGATGCCCTATCCCGACGATTTGCAACGTGCCGCCGAAGTCCTCAACGCCGGGAAAAAGGTTGCGATTCTCGTCGGCGCGGGCGCACTCGAGGCCACGGACGAGGTGATGGCGGTTGCCGAAAAACTTGGAGCGGGCGTTGCGAAAGCGCTGCTCGGCAAAGCTGTGTTGCCCGACGATCTGCCGTACGTCACCGGCTCCATCGGCTTGCTTGGCACCGAGCCAAGCTACAAGCTGATGACCGAGTGCGACACCCTGCTCATGATCGGCTCCGGCTTCCCATATTCCGAGTTCTTACCGAAAGAAGGCGCCGCTCGCGGCGTGCAGATCGACATCCAGGCCGACATGCTATCGATCCGCTATCCGATGGAGGTCAATCTCGTCGGCGATAGCGCTGAAACCTTGCGTGCTCTGTTACCCCTCCTGCGAGCGCAGACTAATCACGCATGGCGCAAGGATATCGAAGGCTGGCTCGGCGACTGGTGGAAAACGCTCGAGGAGCGCGCGCTTGAACCCGCAAAGGACGGCGTTAATCCGCAGCGCACGGTCTGGGAGCTCTCCCCACGCGTGCCCGCGAACGCGATCGTCACCAGCGATTCGGGTTCATGCGCGAACTGGTTTGCGCGCGATCTGAAAGTGAAGCGCGGCATGATGTGCTCGCTATCGGGTGGACTCGCGTCGATGGGCGCGGCCGTTCCCTACGCGATCGCAGCGAAGTTCGCGTATCCCGAACGGCCCGTGATCGCACTCGTCGGAGATGGCGCTATGCAAATGAACAACATGGCCGAACTCATCACTGTCGCCAAGTACTGGAAACAATGGTCCAATCCGCACTGGATCTGCATGGTGCTGAACAACTCAGACCTGAACCAGGTCACGTGGGAACAACGCGTCATGGAAGGCGATCCGAAGTTTGAGGCCTCGCAGGATATTCCTTCAGTGCCGTATCACAAGTTCGCGGAGCTCATCGGCTTGAAAGGCATTTACGTCGACGATGCTGAACGCATGGCGGCCGTGTGGGACGAAGCGTTCGCGTCGGATCGCCCGGTGGTGATTGAAGTCAAAGCTGACCCAAATGTGCCGCCGCTGCCACCGCACATTACGCTGCACCAGGCAAAGGCGTTCGCGACGACCTTGATGAAGGGCGACCCCGATGAGGGCAACGTGATTCTCGAAACCGCACGGCAAGTGCTCGGCGCGGTGTTACCCGGGCACAAGAATACCTAACGGACGGGTGACGCGCCATGATCTTGACTAGACGGGATGCCGCGATCGCGACAATTCGTGCGCGTGCCTACTCGATCCCCACCGACAAGCCCGAAGCCGACGGCACGTTCGCGTGGAATGCGACGACACTTGTCATCGTCGAAGTCGTGGCGGCGGGCAAGACGGGCATCGGCTACACATACAACGATGCGAGTGTGGCCAAGTTGATCGAAGCGACGCTCGCGCCGCTGCTGATTGGCGAAGACGCATGGAACATCAATGCGCTGTGGTTGCGCATGTTTCAGCGCGTACGCAATATCGGCCGCTCCGGCATTGCAGCGACGGCGATTTCAGCGATCGACTGCGCACTATGGGACGTGAAAGCTCGTCTGCTTGATGTTCCGCTCGCGCGTTTGCTCGGTGTAATGCGCGAACGCGTGCCGCTCTACGGCAGCGGCGGTTTCACCACATACAGCGACGACGAAATGCGCGAACAGCTTTCGCGCTGGGTTTTCGAGGACGGATGTCGATGGGTCAAGATCAAGATCGGCAGTGAGCCGCCGCGCGACCCACATCGTGTGCATGTGGCGCGTGAAGCTATCGGCGACGGTGCGGGTCTGTTTGTCGATGCGAACGGTGCGCTTGATTGCAAGCAGGCGCTCGATTACGCAAATCGATTTTCCGAAGAAAACGTTGCATGGTTTGAAGAGCCCGTTTCCTCGGACGATATTGTTGGACTCGCCTCACTGCGCGACGCACTCCCCGTGCACATGGAGTTGGCTGCGGGCGAGTACGGCTACACACAGGACGACTTCCGCACGCTGCTCGCCAACGAGGCCATCGATGTCTTGCAAGCGGACGTCACACGCTGCGGCGGTATCACGGGCTTCCTGCGCGTGGCCGCGCTGTGCGACGCGTTTCATCGGCCGCTCTCCGCCCACTGTGCTCCGGCGATGCATCTGCACGTTGCATGCGCGGCGCCGCGTCTACGTCATCAGGAATGGTTTCACGATCACGTTCGCATCGAGCAGATGCTGTTCGACGGCGCGCCGCGCGCGATCGATGGCGCAATTGCCCCAGACCTGTCGCGGCCCGGCTGCGGCCTCGATTTCAAGCATGCTGACGCGCAGTGCTATGCGGTTTAGAAACAGAGCACAACGATGAACAAGACAACGACCGTCGGCATCGCCGTGGCATGCGGGCTCGCCGCGCTGATCGGGACCAGTAAGCGAGCGGACCGTCGTGCGCCTGCGCAAACACATGTCGATACCGCGCGCACTTTCAACCACAGTTCCGCGCTGCTTGCTCTCTCCGTGCTCTCGGACAGCGCGATGGAGCACTATCGCGGCTCCTTCGACAACCCGGCGATGTACACGCCGATCGTTGTCTCGGCACTGTCTCTGCTCGCCGGCCTGCATGGTGGGCGCGATCATGAGCCGCAGCGTCATCCATGCCGCAATTCGGTGTATGTCGGCGCAGCGCTCGCCGGGCTCGCAGGCACCGGATTTCATGTGTATAACATCACCAAGCGTCCCGGCCAATGGAGTTGGCACAACCTCTTCTATGCGGCGCCGATCGGCGCACCGATGGCGCTGTTGCTCTCAGGCGCGCTCGGCGCGGTCGCCGAACGCCTGCGCGATGAACCGCAGCACGAGCCGCGCCTCTTCGGCATGCCCGCGGGCCGGGCGCTGGCGCTGCTCACGAGCGCCGGACTCGTCGGCACGCTGGGCGAAGTCGCGCTGCTGCATTTTCGCGGCGCCTTTCAAAATCCGGCGATGTACGCGCCCATTGTGATTCCGCCTGTCGCCGCGGCGCTGCTCGTGAACACCGCAATTGCCGCACCCCGATCGCGCTGGTTCACGCGGCTCTGGCTGCGCATGACAGCGGCGCTCGGCGTCGTCGGTGTCGGATTTCATGCGCGAGGCATCGCACGTAATCATGGCGGATGGCGCAACTGGAGCCAGAACCTGTTCAATGGACCGCCGCTACCTGCGCCGCCGAGTTTTTCCGCGCTCGCGCTGGCGGGACTTGCTGCGCAGCGCCTGCGGGAGACCGAGCGATGAATCTTCCTCGCTATCCCGAGTACAACGTGCTCGACAAACGCGACACGCCCTCGTGGGACGACGTCACGCGCGCGGTCATCGGCGAGCGGCTCGCAACGCCGAGAGAGCCGCGCTTCTTCGATGCCGTGCAGTGGAACGCGGTGCGGGCGCTATGCGCGTGCATCGTGCCGCAGCGTAAGGGAAGCCATCTTGACCGCGAGCCCGTGCCCGTGCCGGCTTTGCTCGATGCGAAACTCGCCAAAGGCAGCGGCGACGGCTATCGCGATGCGCGCCTTCCACCGATGCGTGACGCGTGGCGCATCGGCCTCGCCGCGCTCGATGCCGAAAGCCGCGCGCGTCATGAATTGCCATTCGCACGCATCGACGACGATGCGCAAAAGACGTTGTTGATCGACATGCAGCAAGGCGAGCTGCGGCACGGCGCATGGCAAGGCATGTCCAGCGAGCTTTTCTTCAAGGAACGCGTGCTCCACGACATTTGTGGCGCTTATTACTCACATCCACATGCGTGGAGCGAGATCGGCTTCGGCGGCCCCGCGAATCCGCGCGGCTATGTGCGCATGTACTTCGATCGGCGCGACCCTTGGGAAGCAGCGCAAGCCGAGCCCGGAAAAGAAGAACAGGCCCGCGAGGAGAATCGCCGTGTCCGATGACCCTCAACAGGTTCCGCGCGGCAAGCACGGACGCGCACCGGATGTTTTCCATAAAGGCGCATGGTTGCCGATGCGCCAGTATGACCAGAACGAAGCCGTCGATTTCGTCATTGTCGGCACGGGCGCCGGCGGCGGCACGCTCGCGTGCCGTCTCGCGGAGAAGGGTTTCAAGGTCGTCGCCTTCGATGCAGGGGCATGGTGGCGACCGCTTGAAGAGTTCGCATCGGACGAGACACATCAATCCAAACTCTTCTGGACAGACGAGCGGATCTGCGATGGTGAAAATCCGCTTAAGCTCGGCAACAACAACAGCGGCAAGGCCGTTGGCGGCAGCACGGTGCACTTCGCGATGGTGTCGCTGCGCTTTCGGCCCGAATGGTTCAAGTCGAAAAGCGTGCTCGGCTACGGCGCGGACTGGCCGCTCGACTGGCGCGACATGTGGCGCTACTACGGCGAAGTCGAGCAGGCGCTGAAAATTGCGGGACCGCTGACCTATCCGTGGGGTCCGAAGCGGCCACGCTATCCGTATCGGCCGCACGAACTGAATGCTGCGGCGCTCGTGCTCGCGCGCGGCTGCGAGGCGCTTGGCATCGACTGGACAGAGACGCCCCTCGCGACCGTCTCCGCGCCGCGCGGTGCGGCGCACCCGTGCGTTTATCGGGGCTTTTGCGTGTCGGGCTGCGCCACCAACGCCAAGCAAAGCGCCCTTGTCACGTGGATACCGCGCGCCGTTCGCGCGGGTGCCGAGATTCGCGATCTCGCGATGGTCGGTCGCATCGTCATGGGCGACGACGGCCGCGCGACGGGTGTCGAATACTTCCGCGAAGGACGCTGGCGGTTTCAGCGCGCGCGTCATGTGGTGGTCGCCGGTTATGCGATCGAAACGCCCCGACTGTTGCTCCTGTCCGCGACCGACCGCTATCCCGAGGGACTTGCGAACAGTTCCGGACTCGTCGGAAAGAATCTGATGGTGCAGACCAATCAGGCCGTGTGGGGCACGATGGACGAAGAGATCCGCTGGTACAAGGGGCCGCCCTCGCTCGCTCTGACCGAGCACTGGAATTACGAAGACAAGGGCAAGGACTTCTTCGGCGGCTATTGCTACATGAGTCAGGGACCGTTGCCAGTGGCCTGGTCGGCCACGCAGAACGGACGCGGTCTGTGGGGACAGGCCTTGCTCGATGAGATGCAGAAATACAACCATCAGGCTGGCCTGAAGATCGTCGGCGAAACCATGCCGCAGGAACGCAACCGCGTGACGCTCGCCGATGAAAAGGATCAATACGGCTTGCGGGTGGCGCGCGTGACGTATTCACTGTGCGATAACGACAAGCGACTCGTCGCCCATTCGCTCAGTTTCATGAGCCACGCGCTCGAAGCGGCGGGCGGGCGCGACGTCTGGCGCGAAACCGACGACACCTGCCATCTGAACGGAACTGCGCGCATGGGCGATGACCGCACGACGAGCGTCGTCAATGCGGACTGCCGCAGTTGGGACATCGATAACTTGTGGATCTGCGATGGCTCGGTGTTTCCAACGGTGGGCGGCGTCAATCCGTCCCTGACGATTCAGGCAATCGCGCTGCGAACAGCAGACCGAATTGAAGCGCTAGCTGCTCGCGGAGAACTATAGCGCGAGTCGCATCCGTCTCATGATCCGTCGAAAGAAGCATCAAGATAAGGATAGGAGGTGGGTATGAACAAGCCGCAAATTGTGGTCATCACGGGTGCCACAGCCGGTGTGGGGCGTGCGACTGCGCTTGAATTCGCGCGTCGTGGCGCCGACGTTGCACTCATCGGCCGCGACGAACACGCGCTTGAAGAGACGGCGGCCGACGTGCGGGCGCTGGGCGTGCGGGCTCTCGCCCTCTCCGCCGATGTGAGCGCGACAGGGGCACTCGACGATGCGGCGGCGCAGGTCGAAGCTAAGCTTGGGCCCATTGATGTCTGGGTCAACAACGCGATGGTGACGGCCTTTGCGCCTTTCGCCGAGATGTCCGAAGCGGACTTCAAACGGATTACCGACGTCACCTACCTCGGCTTCGTATGGGGCACTATGGCCGCCCTCAAGCGCATGGCGCCGCGCGATCAAGGCGTGATCGTGCAGGTCGGATCAGCGTTGGCGTATCGCTCGATCCCGCTGCAATCCGCCTATTGCGGCGCGAAACACGCCATTCGCGGTTTCACCGACTCGCTGCGCTGCGAACTGCTGCACGCGAAGAGCCGGATTCATTTGACGATGGTGCAAATGCCCGCCTTGAATACGCCGCAATTCGATTGGGCCAAATGTGAACTGCCGCATGCCCCGCGTCCGGTTGCGCCGATCTACGACCCCGAGGTCGCAGCGCATGCCATTTACTGGTCGGCCACGCACCGACGGCGCGAACTCTGGGTGGGCGCACCGTCAATCAAGGCGATTGTCGCAAATATGTTGTTTCCAGGGTTGCTCGATCGGTATCTGGGACGCACGGGCTATGACGCGCAGCAGGATCCATCGCTCGCTTCAAGCGGACGGCCAAGCAATCTATGGGAACCGGTGAGCGCGCTGCACCGCGTGCGAGGCCGTTTCGAGCAACGATCACAGCACGCAAGCCCGATGCTTTGGGTGGACACGCATCGTGGTCTGCTAGTAAGCGGAGCGCTCGTGTTTGCCGCGTGTCTGGCATGCGCCTCGCGGCGCCGGAGCTAGTCATGGCCGCGCGTATAGAAGAATACGCTCTGCTTGGCGACGGGCGAGCCGCCGCGCTTGTCGCGAAAGACGGCTCGATCGACTGGCTGTGTTGGCCCACCTTCGAGTCCAGTCCGATTTTTTCCGCGCTGCTTGGCGACGCATCCAACGGCCGCTGGTGCATTGCTCCCGTCGAGCCCGTGCAACACGTGAAGCGTCGGTATCTCGGCGATTCCCTAGTGCTCGAAACGACTTTTGAGACCGCCAGCGGTGTTGTTGAGATCACTGATTGCCTTGCGTGGTCGGAGAATCCTCCTCGCCTCGTACGCAGCGTGAAGTGCGTGGCCGGATGCGTGGCCCTCACAAGCGAGCTGGCGGTTATCTTCGATCATGGCCGCCTGAGACCCTGGTGCCGCCGCGTTGGACGAAGAGTTGTCGCGGTGGCCGGTCCCCATTCAATCTGGTTCGACTGTCCTCTTGCGCCTGCTTGTGATGCGCAGTCGGTGCAGGTCAAAATGAATCTGACGGCCGGTGACCGTTGCGACTTCGTGCTGACTTGCTGCCGGTCCCATGAGCCGCCACCTGCCGCATTGAACGTGGACCAGACGCTGTATACGACTCTGCTCGATTGGTCGCAATGGGCGGCCCAGATCGATCTGGGCGACGACCGATACGCTGATGCCATTCGGTCCTCGCTCGTGGCGCTCAGGGGGCTCACCAACCGGGTGACCGGCGGTATCGCCGCGGCGGCAACGAGTTCATTGCCCGAACTGATCGGTGGCGATCTCAACTGGGACTATCGTTATTGCTGGCTGCGCGATGCGAGCTTTACGATGCTCGCCTTGGCGGGCACCGGCTTGCGAGCGCAGGCGCAAGCCTGGCGCGACTGGCTGCTGCGGGCGCTAGCCGGCGAGCCCGCGCAGGCGCAGACTGTTTATACGACCGACGGCGATCGTCACCTGTTGGAATGGGAGTGCGCATGGCTGGGTGGCTACGAGGGCTCACGTCCCGTGCGCTTTGGCAATGCTGCGGTCACACAATCGCAGCACGATATCTACGGCGAGCTCATCGACGCGCTTTACGTCTCGAGATGCCATGGCATGCCGCCCGGCGACGAAGTCTGGTTTCTCGAACGTGCGCTCATCGAGCATGCGCGGCGGATCTGGAAAGAACCGGACAACGGGCTGTGGGAATCCCGCGGCGGCCTTCAGCACCATACGCTTTCCAAGATGATGACGTGGCTTGCACTCGACCGGGGCATCAAGAGTGCGCTGCGTGACGGCCACGACGTCCCCAGCGACGACTGGAGGCGCGACGCCCGGGAGATTCGCGAGAGCGTGCTCACACACGGCTTTCACAGCGGCGTGGGCGCCTTCACGCAGACGTACGGCAGCGATCGGCTGGACGCAAGTCTGCTGCTCGTGCCCTTGCGCGGTTTTCTGCCTGCTGACGACGCTCGGGTCGTCGGAACGGTCAACGCCATCGAGCGGAATTTGATGCGTGACGGTCTTGTGTATCGCTTTCTAGACGGTGACAAACCCGGCTCGGGGCCACCAGAAGGCGCCTTCATCGCTTGCAGCTGCTGGCTTGCACAGGTCCGGCAGATGCAGGGCCGGCATGGGGAGGCTCAGGAGCTATTCGAACGCGTGCTCGCACTGCGAAACGATGTTGGATTGCTTGCCGAAGAGTTCGATACCGATCTGAAACGCCAGTGCGGCAATTTTCCGCAAGTGCTCTCCCACGTTGCGTTTATCAACGCCGCCCGGTACTTCGACGACCCCGATCATTCGCTGAACGCCCTCTGAGACGCAGCCACGAGCATGAACAACGACGCGGCCAACCGCACTCCTTCCAGAGAAAACCTTCACGGCGGCGGGCGCGTCGCCGTGCTCGCGCTCGCACTTCTATTGACCGCGAGTCCTGCCGTCACGCATGCCGATGCGCCGCTCAATTATTTTCTTCATGCCGCCGGTCCCGCCGCGACGCCCACGATGCGCCTCGGCTGGGCGCTTGCTGCGCTGGTGACGGTCGTCGCGCTAATCGTCGTGGTACTGCTCATTGGCGCGATTGCGCGCCGGAGGTCGGGAGCGGAACGCGACGAGCGACATGTTCACGCCGAAGGCGGCGGCATGCATTGGGTGTGGATCGGCACGGCGATCTCGTCCGTTGCGCTCTTCGCCGCGCTCGCGTATGTACTAGTCACGCTCGAGTCCGTGGCGTCGCCCGGCCGCGAACCGACTCTTACCATCGCCGTCACCGCATATGACTGGTGGTGGAAGATCGATTACGCGGGCGAGCCTGCCGTCACCACCGCAAACGAAATTCACATTCCGGTGGGCGAGCCCGTGAAGATCCAACTCAAAAGCGCGGACGTCATTCACGCGTTCTGGGTGCCGCTTCTTGCGGGAAAGACCCAGACCATACCGGGCGTCATCAACGAACAATGGATTCAAGCAGACCGCGCGGGCGTGTATCGCGGGCAATGCACGCAGTTTTGCGGCGCGCAGCATGCGCATATGGCTTTCGAAGTGATTGCCGAGCCGCGTGCGCAGTTCGATGCGTGGTATGCGTCGCAAGCGAAGCCGTACGCGCCTGTGAGCGCCGCCGTCGACGTGCGCGCGGGCGCCGAACTCTTCAACGAACGCTGCGCGGGCTGTCACGCCATTCGCGGCACCGATGCGAACGGCGCGCAGGCGCCGGATCTTACGCATCTGAACACTCGCCGGCTGATTGCAGCGGGCACGTTGCCGAACACCGCACAGAACCAGCTCGACTGGATTCAACACGCGCAGCGCATCAAGCCCGATTCGCTGATGCCATCGATCGCGCTCTCCGCCACCGACGCCGCCGCGCTGACGGCCTACCTTCGGACCTTGCAATGACCGAGCACGCACCTTCGCCGCCGCCCCTACGACGCACGCTCATACTCGGCCGCATCGAGCCCGGCAGCGATGAAGAACGCGCCTTGCGCGAAATCTGGGAAGCGCCGCCGGGATGGCGCGGCTGGCTGTCGACGGTCGATCATAAGAGCATCGGGCTGCGCTATCTCGTGACTGCCTTCCTGTTTTTGATCGCGGGCGGCATCGAGGCGCTGATCATGCGCGTGCAGCTTGCGCGCCCCGATGCGCACGTGCTCACGCCCGAGCAATACAACCAGCTCTTCACGATGCACGGCGTGACGATGATCTTCCTCTATGCGCTTCCCGTGCTGTCGGGTTTCTCGAACTATTTGTGGCCGCTCGTACTCGGGGCGCGCGACATGGCATTTCCACGCCTGAACGCACTGTCGTACTGGATCTTCCTCTTCGCCGGACTGTTTCTCTACGCAAGCTTTCCCTTTGGCGAAGCGCCCAACGCGGGCTGGTTCAACTACGCGCCGCTCTCGGGACTCACTTACAACACGGGACCCAACATTGATGTCTACGCGCTCGGGATGGTGCTGCTCGGCATCTCGACCACGGTCGGCTCGATGAATTTCGTCGTCACGTTCCTGCGCATGCGTGCGCCGGGCATGTCGGTCGATCGCGTGCCGGTGCTCGTGTGGGGCACGCTGACGGCCTCGGGCGGCAACCTGCTCGCGGTGCCGTCGGTAAGTCTCGCATTCTTTCTCCTGTGGCTCGATCGGCGCATCGGCACGCACTTCTTCGACGTGATGAACGGCGGCCGCGCGCTGCTCTGGCAGCATCTTTTCTGGATATTCGCGCATCCGTGGGTGTATGCGGTGGTGCTGCCGGCTATGGGCATCGTCTCAGACGCGCTGCCGGTGTTTTGCCGCAGGCCGCTGGTCGGCTACCTGCCCGTCGCGATGTCGACGGTCGCGACCATGACGGTCGGCTTCGTTGTGTGGATTCACCACATGTTCGCGACCGGTATTCCCGCACTCGCGCTGTCGTTCTTCGGCGCGGCGAGCATGGTCATCGCCATACCAAGTGCCGTCGCGACCTTCGCGTGGATCGCGACCATCTGGACCGGGCGGCCCGTGTTCCGGGTGCCGTTCCTTTACTTTGCTGGGTTCGTGTTCTTGTTCGTGATCGGTGGCCTTTCCGGTGTACTGACTGCCGCCGTGCCACTGGACTGGCAGCTGACAGACACCTACTTCGTGGTCGCACACCTGCATTACGTCCTGCTCGGGATCAACGTCTTTCCGGTGATCGGCGGCATCTACTTCTGGTTCCCGAAGTTCACGGGACGCATGATGAGCGAGCGCATCGGGCGCGTCGGTTTCTGGATCCTGTTTGTGGGCTTCAACGTCGCGTTCTTCCCGATGCACATCGCGGGTCTGCTGGGGATGCCACGCCGGATTTATACCTATGCGCCGGACATGGGCTGGAACACGGTGAACATGATCACCTCGGTCGGCGCCTTCGTGTTCGCGCTGGGGGTGCTGGTTTTCCTGGTCGACTTCGTGTACAGCGTGCGCCGCGGACCAGCGGCGGGCGACAACCCGTGGGACGCACCCACGCTCGAATGGTCGACCTCGTCGCCGCCGCCGCCCTACAACTTTGCCGTCTCGCCGCGCATCGCGAGCCGCCATCCTTTGTGGGAAGAACGCCTCTCCGGCAGGATGCGCTCGCAACTGACAGTGGGCTACGTGCTGAACCGTGGACGCGAAGCGCTCGGCACCAGCGCGCTCGACGGCGACCCTGACGTCATTCTCAAGATGCCTGAGGATTCGTACGCGCCGTTTTGGCTTGGCGTGGCTTCGCTCGTGTTTTTCACGGGACTGGCGCTCACCGCGTGGTGGCTCGCAGGCGTCGGTTTGCTGGGTTGCGCCGGGGCGATCGTCGTCTGGCTGTGGCCGAGGCGGGAGCTTGGCCAGCGTGATGATTCGCCGGACGACGACGCGCCTAAGAGTAACAATACCCGTAGCCCACGCGCCGGAGCCACATCATGAGCGACTATGCGGACAGCCTGCCGGAACGCGAAACGCTGCCCATCGGCAGTCCGGGCGAGCGTTCGGGCGGATGGTGGGGCGTCCTCACGCTTGTTGCAACCGAGGCGGCGCTGTTCGGCTATCTCATCTTTTCGTATCTGTATCTCGCCTCGCAGACCACGCGGCAATGGCCGCCCGAAGGCATGCCGAAGCTGGGGCTCGGTGGGGCAAATACGTGCATCCTGTTGTCGAGCAGCGTATTCGTGTGGGCAAGCGAGCGCTTCGTGCGGCGCGGCAAGCGCGGCATGGGGGTGTTGGTGCTCCTGACCGGGATCTTGCTCGGCGTGATCTTCGTCGGCATCCAGCTCAAGGAATGGCATGATCATCCTTACGGTTTGACAACACACCTCTATGGCTCCCTCTACTTCACCATCACCGGTTTTCACCTGATGCACGTGCTGGTCGGCCTCATCGTGCTGGCGTTCCTCACGCTCTGGACCGCGCTCGGCTACTTCGACCGGGCGCGCTCGGCGGCGCTCACCATCGGCGGGCTGTACTGGCATTTCGTCGATGTCGTATGGCTCTTCATTTTCGCGACGCTTTATCTGTCGCCCTATGTGCTCGCGAGATGATGATGAACGACCCCTCTTCCGTCATTAAGCAGCGGCACGAAGCGCGTCCAAGCGGCGTGTCGCTCACGCTTGGCCTGTTGCTCGCGCCGGCCGCTTGGTTCATCCAGACGAACCTCGCTCAGACGATCGCCGCATGGGGGTGCTTTCCGCATGAACGACCCGTCAATGAGCCCGCAATCCCGTGGCTCCAGCATGGCGAGTTGATCCTCGCATTGCTCGCGCTGCTTATGGGGCTCACAGGCGCGGCGATCGCGTGGCGCAACTGGCGACGTACCGGCATATTCGCGTCCGCGATGAAAGAGCAAAGCGCAATTGATCGACACACGGCGCCCGACGTGTTCATCGCACGCGCGGGCGCTCTGGCGAGCGCGCTCTTCCTGTTCGCGCTGATCGCCACCGATCTCGCCTGGCTGGTCGTCTCACCATGCGGGGGGCGCTGATCTCCATGATCTTCAAACAACATGCGTTGCTCAGCGTCACTGGTATGGCGGTGGGCCTCACGGCCTGGTGTCAATCCACCTGGGCGCAGGAAACGCCCGCCGCGGAGTTGGTCGCACGCGGCGCGTATCTCGCGAAGGCCGCCGACTGCGCGGGTTGCCATACAGCGCTGCCCAAAAAGGGGCAGCCGCAGCCGCGCCCCTTTGCGGGCGGCTTGCCGATGGGCTCACCCTTCGGCACGATCTGGTCGAGCAACATCACGCCCGACAAGGAACACGGCATTGGCGGTTATAGCTATGAGGACTTCGCACGTGTCTTGCATCAAGGTGTCGCGCCCGGCGGCAAGCATCTGTACCCGGCCATGCCCTACCCCTCGTTCTCGAAGATCAATGATGAAGACATGCGCGCGCTATACGCCTACTTCATGCATGGCGTCGAGCCTGTGAAACAGGCTGCGCCGGAAACAAAGCTACCGTTTCCGTTCAGTCAGCGCTGGGCGCTCTCGCTGTGGAATCTCGCCTTCGCGCCAAATGATACCTTTACACCGGATCCGAAACGCGACGCGCAGTGGAATCGCGGAGCGTATCTCGTGCAGTCACTTGGCCACTGCGGCGCCTGTCACACCCCGCGCGGGCCCGCGTACAACGAGATCGGCTATACGCAAGAGTCGAGCGCTTACCTCACGGGTGGCACCAACGATCACTGGTATGCCCCAAATCTCACGGGCCTCGCGGGCCCAGGGCTTGGCCGCATCTCGGCGCAAGACATCGCCTCATTTCTGAAAACCGGACACGGTGCGGGGCTCATCACCTTCGGTAGCATGGTGCAGGTCGTCGAAGACAGCACGCAGTATCTCAGCGACCAGGATCTGAGCTCGATTGCGTCCTATTTGAAGGCCCTGCCTGCACAGGGCAGCGGCGGCACCTACGATGCGCAATCTAGACTGGCACAGCAAAGTGTCGCCGCCTTGCACACCGGCGATCAGCAACGGCCCGGCGCGGGACTCTACCAAGGCATGTGCGCGCGCTGTCACCACAGCGATGGAAGGGGTGAGCCGCTCAAATATCCGCGGCTCGCAGGAAACCCTGCCGTGCTTGCGGAAAAGCCGGATTCGCTTGTTCGTCTTCTTTTGCAAGGCGGGCATGCGCCAACAACCATCCACGACCTGCCGTCAAAGGAAATGCCGGCTTTTGGACCGAAGCTCACGGACACCGAAATTGCGCGCGTCTTGACCTTCGTGCGCAGCGCGTGGGGGAACAATGCGATGCCGGTCACCACGCGCGATGTCCAGACGATGCGCGATGCAGTCGCG
>Ga0160459_100402_pt1 | contig 17901 bp, 17 predicted proteins | sample HID1973K_E6MG_FD_108208 | JGI IMG/M metagenome (GOLD analysis project Ga0160459, IMG submission 108208) | Enriched mosquito-associated microbial communities from UW Madison campus, WI, USA - HID1973K_E6 MG | ecosystem: Host-associated > Arthropoda: Insects > Digestive system > Unclassified ... | reverse complement strand
GCGCGGTCAGCCGCGCCGACGAACGCCCGCCGCCGCGATAGTCGCGCACACCGTACTTTTGCCAGTACGTGTAATCGGCATGACCGGGCCGGAAAGTCTGCGCGATGTTGCCGTAGTCCTTGCTGCGCTGATCGGTGTTGCGGATCAGCAGCGCGATGGGCGTACCCGTCGTCACGCCTTCGAACACACCGGAAAGGATCTCGACCTGATCCGCTTCCTGACGCTGCGTGACGTGACGCGACGTGCCCGGGCGGCGCCGATCGAGTTCGATCTGGATATCGGCTTCCGTGAGCGCCATGCCCGGCGGGCAACCGTCGATCACGCAGCCGATCGCCGGACCATGCGACTCGCCGAAATTCGTGACGGTGAAGAGCGTGCCAAGGGTATTGCCGGACATGAGCGTCGACCTGAAAAAAAGTGTCGGGGAAACCGCTATTATGCCAGCGCCATCGCTTTCAGCGCCTTGCGCCCCGCAGCGCCGACACGACTTCCTGCAGATGCTGGGGCGTCGCATCGGCGGGCGCGATCGGCTCGCCGACCGCGAGCGTGAGGCGTGTCATCGCGCCGCGATGGATCGGGCGCGGCCACTGCGCGTCCTCGTGGCGCGAAAACACGCTGCCCCAGAGACCGCGCAGCGCCATCGGCACGACGGGCGCCGGATGACGTCGCAGAATCTCGGAGATGCCGCCGCGAAACGGGTTGAGTTCGCCGGTCCGCGTGAGCTTGCCCTCGGGAAAGATACAGACGAGATCGCCCTCGTCCAGCGCCTTCGCGCACGCCGCGTAGGCACGTTCGAGCATGCCGGGGTCCTCGTGCGCGGGCGCGATCGGAATCGCCTTCACATGCCTGAACATCCAGCCGACGAAGCGCGTGCGGAAGATGCGATGATCCATCACGAAACGAATCGGCCGCGGGCTTTCCGCCATGATGACGACCGCATCGACGAAACTCACGTGATTGCACACGAGCACCGCCGCGCCATGCGACGGAATACGCTGCGCGTCGACGAGACGAATGCGATAGAACGTGTGCACCAGAATCCACGCGATGAAACGCAGCAGAAACTCCGGCACGAGCGAATAGATATACACGGCGACCACGACATTGAGCAGTGCCGTCGTCAGAAAGAGTCCAGGAATGCCGACGCCGAACGACGTGAGCGCAAGCGCCATCAGCGCCGAGACGATCATGAAGAACGAGTTGAGGATATTGTTCGCCGCAATGATGCGCGCGCGGTGCGTCGGCTGGCTGCGCGCCTGAATCAGCGCGTAGAGTGGCACGCTGTAAAAACCGCCGAACATCGCGAGCAGGAACAGGTCCGCGAGAATGCGCCAGTGCGGCAGCGCGAGCAGGAATTCGCCGACGTTGAGCAGATGCCCGGCGGGCGCGATGCGATGACTCGCGAAGAACAGATCGATCGCGAACACGCTGATGCCGATTGAGCCCAGCGGCACGAGCCCGATTTCGACGCGGCGCTTCGAGAGCCGCTCGCACAACAGCGAGCCGGTGCCGATGCCGATGGAAAACGTCGCGAGCAGAATCGTCACGACGTCGGGATCGGCGGACAGCACGTCCTTCGCGAAATTGAAGAACGACGTGAGAAAGGTCGCGCCGACGAACCACAGCCACGAAATGCCGAGCAGGCTCAGAAACACCGTGCGGTCGGACTTCGCGAGCCGGAGATTGCGCCACGTCTCCGAAAACGGATTCCAGTTGATGCGCAGATCCGGCTGCGACGCGTCCGACTTCGGCACGAACGTCGACGCCACGCGCCCGATGATCGCGAACGCGATGCACGCGACGGCGAGCATCATCGCGCCATGCTCGGTCGCCCCCGCCGCCGCCCCGCCGATGATGGTGCCGATCAGGATCGCGACGAACGTGCCCATCTCGACGAGCCCGTTGCCACCGACGAGTTCGTGCGAATCGAGATGCTGCGGCAGATACGCGTATTTCACCGGCCCGAAGACGGTGGAATGCACGCCCATCAGGAACGTGCACGCGTACAGCAGCGGCGCGCTGTGCAGCAGGAAACCCGCGCCGCCGATCAGCATCACGACGATCTCGAAGCTCTTCACGAGGCGCGCGAGCACCGCCTTGTCGTACTTGTCGGCGATCTGGCCGGAGGTCGCCGAGAACAGCACGAACGGCACGATGAAAATCGCGGAAATGAGAAATGCGGCGGTCTTCGGATCGACGCCGGAAAAGCGCGCGGCCTGAAACGTCACGAGCGACGTGAAGCCGACCTTGAAGACGTTGTCGTTCATCGCGCCGAGGAACTGGGTCCAGAAAAACGGCGCGAAGCGGCGCTCGCGCAACAGGCTGAACTGGCTTTCGCCTTCGGCGTGCGAACGTCCGGAAGTGCGCGACGAGGCGCGCAGCGGTTTGTCACTCATGTCTTGCGGAGTATTGAAGTCCGGCGTTGATCGCGCGCGGACCGCGATCGAATCCGAATGGAACGGAAACCGGGCCGCGGGTTGCGCTCGTCCTTGGGCCGGATGAAAAAAAGCGCGCCATCGTGGCGCGCTGCGGATGATGAATCTGGCGCAAGTTCGGCTCGCCGGTCGCCGCGAAGGTCGACGCCTCGCGGCACGACACTAGGGCTCAGCGTGCTTCTTCCTGCTGCTCGGGCCAGTCGCGGATATACGCCTTCAGCATGCGATTCTCGAAGCCCTGCTCTTCCACGACGGCCTTGGCCACGTCGTAGAACGAGATCACGCCCATCAACTGGCGCTTGTCCATGACGGGCAGATAGCGCACGTGATGCTCCAGCATCATGCGGCGCACTTCGTTGACGTCAGTTTCCGGCGTGCAGGTGAGCGGATGGTCGTCCATGACCTTGCGGATGGTGGTCGCGCCGACCGAGCCGCTGTTGTTGTGCAAGGTCAGGATGATCTCGCGGAAGGTCAGCATGCCGACCAGATCGCCGTATTCCATGATGACGAGCGAGCCGATGTCGTGCGCCGCCATGGTGTCGATTGCGTCGGAGAGCGGCGTATCGGGGGTCACGGTGAACAGCGTGTTGCCCTTCACCTTAAGAATGTCGCTGACTCGCATGGCTGTCTCCTCGCGAAATGCCTGGTTCTGATGCTCAAAAATGAATGAAACGATGGATCGATGCTATCGGAAAGGCCCGCAAAAGGAAAGCGAACGCAGCCCGCATCAGCCGAATGGACAAGGCTTTGCGCGATTGCCGGCCGCGCGTTCGCCCTAGGTCTGGCCGCCCGAATCCGATGTTAGGATGATTGACCCTCATTTTCGCCGCACGCCGCGCCGCCCGCGCGCCGGCCGCCCATGATGCCAGCCAACCGTTTCGACACGCTCGCACTGCACGCGGGCGCCGCGCCCGACCCCGCCACCGGCGCCCGCGCGACGCCGATTTATCAGACCACCTCGTTCACGTTCCGCGACAGCGATCACGCCGCCGCGCTCTTCAACATGGAACGCTCGGGGCACGTGTATTCGCGCATCTCGAACCCGACCGTCGCGGTGTTCGAGGAACGCGTCGCGGCGCTCGAAGGCGGCGTCGGCGCGATCGGCACGGCAAGCGGCCAGGCCGCGCTGCATCTCGCGATCGCCACGCTGATGGGCGCGGGCTCGCATATCGTCGCATCGAGCGCGCTCTACGGCGGCTCGCATAATCTGCTGCACTACACGCTGCGGCGCTTCGGCATCGAGACGACCTTCGTGCCGCCTCACGATCTCGACGCGTGGCGCGCGGCCGCGCGGCCGGACACGCGGCTGTTCTTCGGCGAAACGCTCGGCAATCCCGGGCTCGACGTGCTCGATATCGCCGGCGTCGCGGAGATCGCGCACGAGCACGGCGCGCCGCTGCTCGTCGATTCCACCTTCACGACGCCCTATCTGCTGCGCCCGTTCGAGCATGGCGCCGATCTCGTCTATCACTCCGCGACGAAGTTTCTCGGCGGACATGGGACGACGATCGGCGGCGTGCTCGTCGACGGCGGCACGTTCGATTTCACCGCGAGCGGGCGCTTCCCCGAATTCACCGAGCCTTACGACGGTTTTCACGGCATGGTCTTCGCCGAGGAAAGCACCGTCGCGCCGTTCCTGTTGCGCGCCCGGCGCGAAGGCTTGCGCGATTTCGGCGCGTGTCTGCATCCGCAAGCCGCGTGGCAGTTGCTACAAGGCATCGAAACCTTGCCGTTGCGCATGGATCGCCATGTCGCGAATACGCGCAAGGTGATCGAATTCCTGCTGAGCTCGCCCGCGGTCGAGGGGGTGGCCTATCCCGAACTGCCGACGCACCGCGATCGCGCGCTCGCCGAACGTCTGCTGCCGCGCGGCGCGGGCGCGGTGTTCAGCTTCGATCTGAAAGGCGGCGTGCCGGCGGCGCGCAAATTCATCGAAACGCTCACGCTGTTCTCGCATCTCGCGAACGTCGGCGATGCGCGCTCGCTCGTGATCCATCCCGCATCGACGACGCATTTCCGCATGGATGCCGCCGCGCTCGCTGCTGCCGGTATCGGGCCGGGACGCATCCGTCTTTCGATCGGTCTGGAAGATCCGGACGATCTCATCGACGATCTGAAGCGCGGCCTGAAAGCCGCGCAGAAAGCCGGCGAAAGCGCACCGGACGCCGGCGCGGCCGTGCCGCTCGGGAGCCGCGCATGATCTTCGATCTCCAGGGCCGCGACGCCTACGCCTACACCGGCGGCAAGCCTTTCGACGCCGCGCGGCCGGCCGTCGTGTTCATTCACGGCGCGGAACACGATCACAGCGTCTGGGCCCTGCAGACGCGTTACTTCGCGCATCACGGCTTCGGCGTGCTGGCGCTCGACCTTCCGGGGCATGGACGCAGCGCTGGGCCCGCGCGCTCCACCATCGGCGCACTCGCGGACTGGGTGATCGGCGTGCTCGATGCGGCGGGCGTGCAGCGAGCGCTCTTCATCGGTCATAGCATGGGCTCGCTGATCGCGCTCGATACCGCCGGCCGCTATCCCGCGCGCACGATGGGCCTCGCGCTGCTCGCGAGCGCCGCGCCGATGGCCGTCTCCGACACGCTGCTCGACGCCGCCCGCGAGCACGAGCCGGAAGCCATCGCGATGGTGAACCAGTGGTCGCACTCGACGATCGCCGCGAAACCGTCGAGCCCCGCGCCGGGCTTCTGGCTGCAAGGCGTGAATCAGCGGCTGATGGAGCGCGTGAGCCTGCGCGGCGAAGCGCTGCTTTTCCATACCGATTTCAGCGCCTGCAACACCTATGCGGACGCGCTCGACCGCGCATCCGCCGTGCGTTGCCCGGTGTGCGTCGTGAGCGGCAAACGCGACATGATGACGCCGCCGCGCGCCGCCCGCCCGCTCATCGACGCGCTGAAGAAAGCCGGCGCTCCGGTGCAAACGGTGGAACTGGATGCGGGCCACGCGCTGATGTCCGAGCAGCCGGACGCGACGCTCGACGCGCTATTCGCGTTCGCGCTCGGATGCGCCAAGACGGGCTGAACCGTACCGTGCGGCACACCGCCGTTCCCGCTTGCACGCCGCGCATGACGGTCGCAGAATGAATCTTGCTGACGTGATGACGAGATCGTCAGGCACGCATCATCAGGGAGGCCGTCATGTCGCACACCGCACACGGAGAACATTTCGCAAACTTCGCCGAGTTCTATCCCTATTACCTCGATGAACACCGCAACGCGGTCTCGCGCAGGCTGCATTTCATCGGCTCGCTCGGCGTGATCGGCTGCCTCGCGATGGCGATCGCGACCGGCGACTGGCTCTGGCTGCCCGCGGCCGTCGTCTGCGGCTACGGCTTCGCATGGATCGGCCACTTTTTCTTCGAGAAGAACCGCCCCGCGACCTTCCGGCATCCGGTCTACAGCCTGATGGGCGACTGGGTGATGTTCAAGGACATCTGCATCGGCAAGATTTCGCTTTGATGAGCGCGCCCGCGATTCACGCGGGCTGTTGCGGCATCGACGGGCGCGGTGTTTCGCGCATCCGCGCGCTCGTCAGCGCCGATGCCCGCGCGGCGATCAGCGACCCCAGCGTGATTTCCAGCTTCTCGTTATCCAGCGCATTCATGAGCGCGGCGCAATCCACCTGCGCCGCGTCGAGCTTCAACTGATACTCCAGCTCGCCGCGGTCGATCACGAACTGGTCGGAGAGCATCGTCACCGTGATCTGATTCGGATTGGCGATCAGCACGTAGCGCGGCGCGGCGGAATCCTCCAGCCGGCCGATCCAGCCGAGCGCATCGAGCCGCGCGATCAGCCGCGTCGAGGTATCCAGATCGCAGCGCGCCATGCTCGATAGTTGCAGCGCCGTGTAGCCGGGCTTGCCCTCGTCGCGCGCCTCGACGAGCCGCGCCAGGATTTCGAGCGCATCGAGCAGATCGCTGCCGGGAAAATCGCGCCGATGATACTGGCCGGTGCGAATCGCGGGCAGCGCGGACGTGACCATCGCGCCGACGAGCGCGATCATCCAGCACAGATAGACCCACAGCAGGAAGACCGGCAGCGCGGCGAACGCGCCATACACGGCGGTGTAAGTGGGAATGCGCCGCACGTAAGATCCGAAGCCGCGCTTGCCGAGCTCGAACGCAACCGCCGCGATCAGCCCGCCGACGATCGCATCGCGCCACTCCACCTTGCAGTTCGGCATGTAGACGTAGATGATCGTGAACGCGAGCCCGGTGAGCGGCAGCGACACGCCCGTCAGCGCCCATTCGACGATCGGCGGCATCAGGTTGTGCGAGCCCGCGAACGCGATCGAATGCGCGAACACATACGAGGAGATCGACAGACTGCAGCCGAACAGGATCGGCCCGAGCGTGATGATCGACCAGTAGACGAGCACGCGCTGCGCGATCGGGCGCGCCTTTCTCACGCGCCAGATCACGTTGAACGCGGACTCGACGGTCATCATCGTCATGACGGAAGTCACGAAGAGGATGATCATGCCGACGGTGGTGAGCCCCTTCGCCTTCGACGCGAACTGGTTCAGGTACTTGAAAATCTGGTCGTTGATCTGCGGCGGCATCAGGTGCACCGCGAGAAAATCCTGCAGCGACGCCTGAAAGGAGCCGAAGATCGGGAACGCGGTGAAGAGCGCGAAGGCGACCGTAGCGAGCGGCACGAGCGACAGCACGCTCGTGAACGTGAGGCTGCCCGCGACTTGCGCGACGCGGTCCTCGCCGATGCGCCGCGCGACGAACCCGGCGAGACGCTTGACCGCCGCAAAATCGATGGAAAGGTGCTGCAAACGCATTCTCCCGTCGTGGCGATGCGCTGCACGCGAAGGCGTGCCACGCCACGAATATCGCTCAATACCTATAATAGCCGTTCACTAAAAAAGCCTTATGAACGACATTCTCGTGCTCTACTACAGCCGCCACGGCGCGACCCGCGAGCTTGCGCTCGCGATCGCCCAGGGCGTCGACAGCGTGCCCGGCATGCAGGCGCGCGTGCGCACGGTGCCGCCGGTTTCGGCCGTCTGCGAAGCCACCCAGCCCGACATTCCCGCCGACGGCCCGCCCTACGCCGAACTGCGCGACCTCGAGGAATGCGCCGGTCTCGCGCTCGGCTCGCCCACGCGCTTCGGCAACATGGCGGCGCCGCTCAAATACTTCCTCGACGGCACCACGCCGCAGTGGCTCTCCGGGGCCTTGGCGGGCAAACCCGCCAGCGTCTTCACCTCGACCGGCAGCCTGCACGGGGGCCAGGAAAGCACCCTGCTTTCGATGATGCTGCCGCTACTGCATCACGGCATGATGATCGTCGGCATCCCGTACACCGAATCGCGGCTCACTTCGACGCAAAGCGGCGGCACGCCCTACGGCGCGTCGCATCATGCGCGCGCGGGCGGCGACGACAACGGCCGCCACGGCATTTCCGCCGACGAGAAAGCGCTCGCCATCGCCCTCGGCGCGCGGCTCGCGCGCACCGCGCTCAATCTCGTGCGCGGCGCCCGCTCCGCATGACCACGCCGATCTCCACGACGCGTCCCAACGCCGTGCTGGCAGTCGGCGCGCTTGCCAGCCTCGCCGCGCTCATCGTCCTTTCGCTCGCCTGGGAGCTGTGGCTCGCGCCGCTGCGCCCCGGCGCGTGGGCGCTCGCGCTGAAGGCGCTGCCGCTCGCGTGCGCGCTGCCCGGCGTCGCGCGCAAGAACCTCTACACGCTGCAATGGGCGTCGATGCTCGTTCTGCTCTATCTGGCCGAGGGCGTCGTGCGCGGCATGACCGACGCGGGCCTTTCCGCGTCGCTCGCCTGGCTGGAAGCGCTGCTCGCCCTCGCGTTCTTCGTCTGCGCGCTCGCTTACGTCGCGCCGTTCAAGCGTACGGCCCGGTTGAACGCCCGTGCGAAAAAAAGCTAGTCCAGTCGCTTTTCTGACGCCTGCGCCGCCAAGTCTTGATGCTTTGTAGCACGGATTGGCGCTCGCCGCGCGTGCCTATGCCATTCGGACGAGGGTCGCGCGCCGCATGCCTGCGCGATACTGTCGACTACGCCCTACCGGAATCTCCGCTTTCCAGCCCATGACCGCATCCCAAGCCTTCATCGCCGCCTGCACCGAGGTCCTCGGCGCGCCGCACGTCCTGACCGACGCCCACGATACGGAGCCCTATCTCGTCGACTGGCGCAAGCGCTATCGCGGCAACGCGTGCGCCGTGCTGCTGCCCGCCGATACCGCGCAGGTCGCCGCCGTCGTGCGTCTCGCGCGTGAATATCGCGTGGCGATCGTGCCGCAGGGCGGCAATACTGGGCTCGCCGGCGGCGCGACGCCCGATCCGAGCGGCGCGCAGGCCGTCATCAGCCTCAAACGGCTCAACCGGATTCGCGGCATCGATCCGCACAACAACACCATCACCGTCGAAGCCGGCGTCATCCTCGCCGAGATTCAGGCGCGCGCCGAGAGCGCGCAGCGTCTTTTTCCGCTCAGTCTCGCGGCGGAAGGCAGTTGCACGATCGGCGGCAATCTGTCGACGAACGCGGGGGGCACCGGCGTGCTGCGCTACGGCAACACGCGCGAGCTCTGCCTCGGGCTCGAAGTCGTGACGCCGCAAGGTGAAATCTGGGACGGGCTGCGCGGTCTGCGCAAGGACAACACCGGCTACGATCTGCGCGATCTGTTCATCGGCGCGGAAGGCACGCTCGGCATCATCACGGCGGCCGTCATGAAGCTGCATCCCGCGCCGGTCGCGAAAGTCACGGCGCTCGCCGGGCTCGCGTCGCCGCACGCCGCGCTCGATTTCCTTTCGATGGCGCAGCATCACGCGGGCGCGCTACTGACCGGTTTCGAACTGATGTCCGATTTCTCGATGCGCCTGGTCGGCCGGCACTTTCCGCAACTGCGCTATCCATTCGGCGAGCCGCACGCGCAGACCGTGCTGCTCGAACTCTCGGACAGCGAAAGCGAAGAGCACGCCCGCACCCTCTTCGAGCGGCTGATGGAAGAAGCGCTCGAAAAAGGCGTCGTGGAAGATGCCGTCGTCGCGGAAAATCTCGCGCAATCGCAGGCATTCTGGGACTTGCGCGAACATATTCCGCTCGCGCAGGCGGAAGAAGGCCTGAACATCAAGCATGATATTGCCGTGCCCATTTCGAGCATCGGCCGCTTTATCGACGAAACCGATGCGATCATCAAGAAGGCGGTTCCCGGCGCGCGCATGGTGACGTTCGGCCATCTCGGCGACGGCAATCTGCACTACAACGTGCAGGCGCCCGAGGGCGTCGATCAGAAACGGTTTCTGGACGAGCATCAGGCGCCGATCAACGCGCTGGTGTATGACCAGGTACACGCGCATCGCGGCAGCATCAGCGCCGAGCACGGCCTCGGCCAACTAAAGGTGGATGAAGCCATGCACTACAAGTCGCCGGTCGAAGTGCGCCTCATGCAGACCATCAAGGCCGCGCTCGATCCGGACAATCTGATGAATCCCGGCAAGGTCGTGCACTGGAACGCAACTTCGCCCACGGAGAACATCGCATGAAGATTCGCGTGCTGTCGGACTTGCATCTCGAATGCGACGAGCCGCTGGCGATTCCCTACGCCGAGGCCGATCTCGTCGTGCTGGCGGGTGACATCCACAATCACGCCGAGGGCCTGCGCTGGGCGGCGGAAAACTTCGGCTCCGAAGTGCCGGTCATCTACGTGCCCGGCAATCACGAGTATTACGACGCCGAGTTCGGCGCGATGGAAGCGGCGATGCACGATGCCGCGCGCAGCGTCGACAACGTGCACTATCTGAACAACGCGTCGCTGGTCGATCGACGCGGCGCGTGGCGCGTGCTCGGCACGACGCTGTGGACCGACTTCGCGCTGTTCGGCGCGGGCGACCACGAAATCGAGAACGCCAAAGAGGCGTGCACGAAGGTCATGCTCGACTACAAGGGTCTTATTCAACTGTCATGGCCCGAGCCGGACGGCGAACCGCGCGAGTTCGCCCCCGACGATTCGCTCGCCTTGCACCAACAGGCGCGTGCGTGGCTCGAAGCCGAGCTCGCGAAGCCGTTCGCGGGCCAGACGATCGTCGTCACGCATCATGCGCCGATGCGGCAGAGCCTCGCGCCGCGCTACGCGGAAGATCTCGTATCGGCAGGCTTCGTCAATCATCTGCCGGCGCTCGCGCGCGCGCCCGCGTCGCTATGGATACACGGGCATACGCATACGTCGTTCGATTACGTCGTCGAGGGCACGCGCGTCGTGTGCAATCCGCGCGGTTATTTCGACCGGCGCAGGCAACAGTGGGAGAATCCCGATTTCGCGTGGGACAAGGTCGTCGAGATATGAAGCGAACCGTGTTGGACTTTGCGGAGGAACGCCATGTGTGGCCGAATCAGCCAGTACCGACTGCCGATGCATTACGCGCAACGTCTGCATCTGAAGAATCCGTTCGTGCTCGTGGATGCCGCCGACCGGCGTCCCGGCTATAACCTGTCGCCGGGCACGCATCCGCTCGCCGTCTATCCGGACGAGACCATCCGCGCGGTGCATTGGGGCTATTGCCCGCCGTGGGCCATCCAGAAGAAGCTGCCGCAGACGATCAACGCGCGCGTCGAGACCGCGGCGACCAGCGCGTATTTCAAGCATCTGTGGAAGAAGGCGCGCATTCTCGTGCCGGCCGACGGCTGGTTCGAATGGCGCATCGAGCCGCGCCCCGGCGATCCCGCGGCGAAGCCCTTCAAGCAGCCGTACTTCATTCAGCGCGCGGACGGCGAGCCGATGTATCTCGCGGCGCTCACCAGCATCCTGCGCGATGAAGACGCCGCCGCGCCCGGCGCGGGCTTCGTCATCGTGACGGCGGCCGCCGACGAAGGCCTGGTCGATGTGCACGACCGCCGCCCGCTCGTCTTCTCACCTGCCGTCGCGCGGCGCTGGCTCGATCCGGACGCGTCGCCCGAAGACCTTGCGGCGCTCGTCAAGGCGGACGGCGTGCCGGCGTCTCACTTCGTCTGGCATCGCGTCTCGACCGATGTGAACCGCGCGACCAACGACGAGCCGCGCCTCATCGAGCCGCTGGCGGCGGCGCTCTGAAACAATCAGCGATCGTAGTGATCGCGCGGACGGCGCACGCGCGGGTCGCGGTCGTCGTCGATGCGTATCGGCACGAGACGCGGCTTCGCGTCGCGCTCCGACTGGCCGCGCATGGCGTTGAAGAAATCCCGAGACGCCGGCACGGCGATCAACGCCAGAAGCGCGGCAAGGGCGATCAGAAGTGGCGTACTCATATGACTTATCCCGGTAAAAGATGCGTTCGAACCAGTCCAGACGGTATCAAGCTGCGGCCGAACCGTGAGTAAGCAAGTGTTGCACCGCGCTTTATTTCGTAACCGGACGCGCACCCGCCCGCTTCAGGCGACGACGAACTCCTTCAACGATTCGGCATCCGCGGCGAGCGTGTCGGGCAGCGCCTCGCGCAGAAACTCGACCCAGGTGCGGATTTTCGCATCGAGATACTGCCGCGACGGATAAAGCGCGTAGACGTGCAGCTCCTGCATGGTGTACTGCGGCAGCACGCGCACCAGCGTGCCCGCGCGCAGGCCCGGCAGCTCGGACGAAGTCGGCAGCACGCCGATGCCCATGCTCTCGCGGATCGCGACCACCATCGCCTCCGCGACGTTCACCGTGAACGTCGACGGCCCGAGGCTCACCGTCTCCTGGCCGTTCGGGCCGTCGAACACCCAGCGGTCGGGCGGGAACACCGGCGTCATCAGATGCAGGCAGGTGTGGCGCACGAGATCGGACAGCACATGCGGCGCGCCGTGCTTCTCGATATACGCCGGCGACGCGCACGCGATGCTGAACACCGTGCCGAGACGCGCCGACACGAGCCCGGAATCGGGCAGCTCGGACGCGAGCACGACAGACACGTCGTAGCCTTCGTCGAGCAGATCCGGCACGCGCTGCGCGAGCGTCAGATCGACCTGCACCGACGAATGGCGCTGCTGATAGCGCGAGATCATCGGCACGATGTAGTGCTGGCCGAAGCTCGTCATCGAATGCACCTTGAGCTTGCCGGACGGGCGCGCGTGCGCGTCGCCGGCCTCGGCCTCGGCCTGATCGACATAGGCGAGGATCTGCTCGCAGCGTTGTAGATACCGCTCGCCGGCTTCGGTGAGCGCGATGCGCCGCGTCGTGCGATTGAGCAAGCGCGCGCGCAGATGCGCTTCGAGATCCGACACGGCGCGCGACGCGTAAGCCGTCGTCGTATTGAGATGCTGCGCGGCCGCGGTGAAGCTGCCCGCTTCAACCACCCGCACAAATACGCGCATGTTCTGGAGCGTGTCCATGGCGCTTTTCCGTCTTCAAGAACTGTTCGTGGCCCGAATTGTTGCACATTCGGCAACAACGATTATCACATCCTCCGTAAAAATGCTTTGCATCCTTACGGGTTATTCGACAATCCCTGCAAAAATATAATGACTTCCTGACATCTAATTCAAATTCGGGAGTGAATCGTGCGAGGGCGAGTGTCCAGAAGCGCTGCGTGTGCCGCGGTTCTTACAGCGATATTAACAATTGCCGGGTGCGCCAGCACCGGCAAGATCGCGCCGCAGGATTCGCTCAACGATGCATCGACGCTCGATGTCGGCAGCGCCATTCGCGCAGCCAACGCCGACGCCCAGTGGCCCGCGCAGGAATGGTGGCGCGACTATCGCGACCCGCAGCTCGACGCCTGGATCGCACGCGCGACCCACGGCAGCCCAACGCTGGCGATGGCGGCGGCGCGCGTGCGCGAAGCGCAGCAACAGGCGGGCGTCGCCCGTTCCGAACTTCTGCCGCACGTCGACGGCGCGATGAGCATCTCGCGCAAGAACTGGCCCAATAACGATTTCTACGGTCCCGGCCCCTACGCCGACACGACCACCTGGGACAACACCGCCGGTCTCACGCTGTCCTACAACCTCGACCTCTGGCATCGCGACGACAACACCGCCGAGCGCGCGCTCGATGTCGCCCACGTGCGCGCCGCCGATGCGCGCGCCGCGCAGCTCGAACTCGAGACGAACATCGTGCGGGCGTACGTCGGTTTCTCGCAGTCGTTCGCGCTGCTCGATATTGCGCAGGACACGCTCGCGCAGCAGGAACGCATCGCGGACCTCGCGCGGCGGCGTCTGCGCGGCGGCCTCGGCACGCAGCTCGAAGTCAGCCAGGCCGAAACGCCGTTGCCTGAATACGAGCGTCAGGTCGATGTCTACAAGGAAGAGATTCAGCTCGCGCGCCATCATCTCGCCGCGCTCGCGGGCGACGGTCCGGGCGCGGGCGAGGCGCTCACGCGCCCGGCGCTGTCGCTCGCGACGCCGCTGCCCCTGCCCTCCGCGCTGCCGGCCGAACTGGTCGGTCATCGGCCCGATATCGTCGCGGCGCGCTGGATGGTCGCGGCGCAGGCGCGCGGCATCGATGTGGCGAAGGCCGGTTTCTATCCGAACATCAATCTGGCGGCATCGCTCACGCAGGCGTTCGCGGGCGGCGCGCTGCTCAGTTTCCTCACGCGCGACGCATCCGGCTACAGCTTCGGCCCGGCGATCTCGCTGCCGATCTTCGAAGGCGGACGCCTGCGCGCGCAACTCGGCGCGGCATCGGCGCAATACGATCAGGCCGTCGATCACTACAACGCGACGCTCGTCGCGGCGCTCAAGGACATCGCCGATCAGGTCGTGCGCGTGCATTCGCTCGATACGCAGCTCGAAGCGTCCGGCCGTTCGGTCGCGGCCGCGCGCAAGAACTACGACCTCGCGAACCAGGGCTACAAGCGCGGACTGACCGATTACCTGAACGTGCTCATCGCGCAGACGCAGTTGCTGAAGGCGCAGGACGGACAGGCGCGCGTGCGGGCGCAACGTCTCGCGTCGTATGCGACGCTCACGTCGGCGCTCGGCGGCGGCATCGACGATCCGGCCAACGGCCCGGAACAGAACGCGCTCTCGCCGTCGCAGCACATCGGCCCGTTCAGCAAGACGCGGGACTGAGCATGTCGACGCCCGCTACACTCATCGAACGTCCGTCGCTCAAGCTGGCCTTGCTCGACTGGGCGCGCACCGACGGCCTCGCCTGGATCTACATTTTCAAGGCCGTGCTCGCGGCGCTGCTGGCGCTGTGGATCGCGATGCGCCTCGACATGCAGCAGCCGCGCACCGCGATGACCACCGTGTTCGTCGTGATGCAGCCGCAAAGCGGCATGGTGCTCGCGAAGAGCTTCTATCGCTTCTGCGGGACGATGGTCGGCCTCGTCGTGATGATGGTCTTCATCAGCCTGTTTTCGCAGCAGCCGGTGCTGTTTCTTTCGGCGACGGCGCTGTGGGTCGGCGTCTGCACGGCGGGCGCGGCGCGCAACCGCAACTTCCGCTCGTACGGCTTCGTGCTCGCGGGTTACACGGCCGCGCTGATCGGCATTCCGGCGGCGCAGCATCCGGAGGCCGCGTATCTGTCGGCGCTCACGCGGGTCGGCGAAGTGACGCTCGGCATCGTGTGTTCCGGCGCGGTGAGCGCGCTGATCTTTCCGCAGCACGCGGGCGAACAGATCAGGACGACGGTGCGCCGCCGCTTCACGCAGTTCGTCGATTATGTGTGCCGCGCGCTGTCGGGCAAGATGGAGCGCGCGCAGATCGAGCGGACCAATCTCGCGTTCGTGTCGGATATCGTCGGCTTCGAGGCTGCGCGCAGCGTCGCCGTGTTCGAGAATCCCGAGTCACGCATGCGCGGCGGACGCCTCGCGCGTCTGAACAGCGAATTCATGAGCGCGTCGACGCGCTTTCACGCGCTGCATCAGTTGATGAACCGGCTGCGCGAGAACGCATCGGCGACGACCATCGTGGCGCTCGAACCATTCTTTCGCGAAGTGCCGCCGCTCTTTTCCGTATCGGGCGAGCCGGTGCGCAACGCCGCCGACGCCGCGCACGCCGCCGCGCAATTGCACGACTACAAGGCCGCCTTGCCGAAGCGCGTGCGCGCGGCGCGTGCCGCACTCGAAACGAATCCGGACTTCGCGCAACTGGAGTTCGATACCGCGGCGGAACTGCTCTACCGTTTCGTCGACGACATGCTCGCGTATGCGCAAACGTACGCGTCGCTGACCTCGCCGTCGCATGAACGCGAGCGCTGGATCGCGCGCTACGTGCCGAAGACCAACATGTTCGCGGCGGCCATCTCGGGCTTGCGCGGCGCGGTCGTGATGTTCATTCTTTCCGCGTTCTGGATCGAGACCGCGTGGCCGAGCGGCGGCACGATGGTGCTCAACGCGGCGGCCGTGTGCGCGCTCGCGTCGTCGTCGCCGCGTCCGACCCTCATGTCCGCGCAAATGGCGCTCGGCACGATGCTCGCGAGCGTGGTCGGCATGATCGTCGTGTTCGGCGTGTTTCCGCATATCGACGGCTTTGCGATGATGTGCGCCGCTCTCGCGCCCGCGCTGCTGCTCGGCGCGTATCTGAGCACGCGGCGCGCGCTCGCGGGCGTGGGCATCGGCTATTGCATCTTCTTCTGCTTTCTCGCCGGCCCGGACAATCTGGTCCATTACGATCCGACCGGCTACATGAACGATGCGCTCGCGCTCGTGCTGTCGATGATCGTCGCGGCGATCGCCTTCGCGGTGCTGCTGCCGACCGATGCGCCGTGGCTGCGTCATCTGCTGCTCGGCGACTTGCGGCGCGAAGTGGTGAGCGCGCGCCACGGACGTCTGACCACGCTCACGACGCACTTCGAAAGCCGCACGCGCGACCTGCTCGCGCAGATCAACGCGCTTCCGGCCGGCCGTCCCGATTCGCAACGCGACGCGCTGCAGTGGCTCTTCGCGGTGCTCGAATTCGGCAACGCGGTGATCGATCTGCGGCGCGAGATCGCGGCGCTGTCGACCGCGTCGATGCCGTGGCGCCGCTCGGTCGATGTGACGCTCGATGCGGTCGCGCGACTCTTCGACCGGCCGAAGCAGGCGCGCTTCGACGCTGCCCTGGCCGCGACCGAACGCGCGATCGCCGATACGCAGGACGTGCTCGCCACGTTCGATGCGCCGCGCGAGGAAAGACATCGGCTGCAGCGCATCGCGAGTCATCTGCACTTCATCCGTACCGCGCTGCTCGATCACGAATCGCCGTTTGCGCAGTTCGCAGCCTCGGCGTCCACGCAACAACACCCGCCAGAAGGAGCGCCCCATGCTGCCGCGTAACGTCGCGATCCTCGAAGCCTATGTGCCGACGATTCTCCTGCTTTTCATCGCCGGCGCGATGATCACGTGGGTCGTCGACCGCGTGCTTTCGCTGACGGGAATCTATCGCGTGGTCTGGCACCCGGCGCTCTTTCGCGCGAGCCTGCTGGTGTGCATCTGCGGCACGCTCGGGCTCATCGCGTATCGATGAGCGCATCACCTTCATACAAGCTGAAAAAGAGTTCCAACATGATTCTCAGGAAAATCATCGGCCTGGTTTTGACGATCGCCATCTTCGGCGCTGCCCTCGTCATCGGGCGCGTGCTGTGGGTGCATTACATGGACGAGCCGTGGACGCGCGATGGCCGCGTGCGCGCGGATGTCGTCAACGTCGCGCCGGACGTGTCGGGCGCGGTCGTGCAACTGCCGGTTCGCGACAACCAGTTGGTCAAGAAAGGCGATCTGCTGATGGAGATCGATCCGTCGCACTACCGGATCGCGGTCGAACAGGCGCAGGCGAACGTCGCGGCGCGCGCGGCCGAGTTGCGCATGCGCCGCGCCGATGCCGTGCGTCGCGCGGATATGGACAGTCAGGTCGTCTCGAAGGAAGCGCGCGAGAACGCGATGCAGACCGCATCGACCGCCGAGGCGCAGTTGCAGCAGGCGCAGGCCGCGCTCGACGCCGCGAAGCTCAATCTCGAGCGCACCAAGGTGTTTTCGCCGGTAGATGGCTACGTGACGAACCTGAACGTGTTCCGCGGCGACTACGCGACGACGGGCGCGGCGAAGCTTGCGATCGTCGACAGTCATTCGTTCTGGGTGTACGGCTATTTCGAGGAAACGAAGCTGCCGCATGTGCGTATCGGCGACAAGGCTTCGATTCGACTGATGAGCGGCGGCGAATTGAAGGGGCATGTGGAGAGCATTTCGCGCGGTATTTACGATCGCGACAATCCGCAAAGCCGCGAACTGCTCGCCGATGTGAACCCGACTTTCAACTGGGTGCGGCTCGCGCAGCGCGTGCCGGTGCGGGTGCAGATCGATCAGGTGCCGGAGGGGGTGCTGCTGAGTGCGGGGACGACGTGTACGGTGGTGATTGCGCCGTCGAGTTGAGTGACGCTATGGGCTCTTCCAGGCGAGGGTTTGTCGCCGGATCCCGTTAGCGTGTTGGTTTATTGGCACTGCCCCTGTGCGGGGCGGCAGTCACTTTCTTTGCTGCTGCAAAGAAAGTAACCAAAGAAAGCAGCGGCGGATTCAACCGGTCGATGCAACACCTCTGATCTAATGATCGTGATACAGGTGGGG
>Ga0160459_100401_pt1 | contig 17929 bp, 18 predicted proteins | sample HID1973K_E6MG_FD_108208 | JGI IMG/M metagenome (GOLD analysis project Ga0160459, IMG submission 108208) | Enriched mosquito-associated microbial communities from UW Madison campus, WI, USA - HID1973K_E6 MG | ecosystem: Host-associated > Arthropoda: Insects > Digestive system > Unclassified ... | reverse complement strand
CTTCGGCGTTCATCTGTTCGATCAACAACCGGTTTTGATACAGCCGGATTCGCTCGTAGTCGACGGCATGGCGCGCGTAAATCACGAACGCGACACCCACGACCGCCAACTCGACTCCGGTGAACGGCAGCACCAGCCAGGCGCCGTTCAGGAACAGCGACGTTGCGATTGCCAGCGAAATCAACGCAAGCGACAGATAGAAACCCACGAACTGCCGCGGCGATACCGAGCAGTTTCGCTTCATCAGCCAGTCCTTGATGACCGGCTCGGAATCCGTCAGCGTCTGGCTGGCTTGCATCGCTGCCTCCATCGATCCGCACGCATTCACATACTTTTGCTCGGATTTCGCCCAAATTTGTGTCCGCCCGGGCGACAAACTGACGCATTATAGGCGTCTTGAGAGGCATCCACAAGCAAGGGTCGTAACCTCGCAAAGCCAAGCGCCACAAGCTTCTGCGCCTTTTTGACGCACCTTTTTGCGCGCTTTTTCCACGCAAATTTCAGACATAACATCCGCCCTCTTTACCGATTCACCGTTTCGGTTTCGAGCCCCGTCCGATGTCTTCCAGACGCACGATGCCGTGTCCTTCGGCTGTCATGCGCGGCACCGCCTTCCATGCGTGGCCGTAGATCACTTCGAAAGTCAGCGGAATCGTGCCGTCGTCGCGGCGCAGCGCTTCCAGTGCGCCGTGCACCGCGCCGCGTAAGGCTTTCGCGTCCGCACGGCCCGCATCGAACGCGCGCTCGAACGGATACGCGCCCCAGCGCGTCACGTCGGCGAACAGCGTCTCGGGAGACTTGTATGTGATGGTCAGGACTTCCTGATCCATCACCGGAATTTCGAAGCCGCTTTCCACGAGCATGTCGCCGAGATCGTGCATGTCGACGAAGTCGATCGCGTGCGGTTCGGGCGCGAGGCCGAGCGTGCGCTCCGCTTCGCGGTAAGCGGCTCTGAGTTCGCGCAAGGTATCGGGGCCGAAGGTGCTGAACATCAGCAAACCATTTACCTTCAGCACGCGCTGCCACTCAGGGAAAACGAGGTCGGGACGCGCATGCCAGTGCAGCGCGAGATTCGACCACAACAATTCGAACGCGCCCGCAGCGAACGGCAGCGCGGCAAAATCCGCCTGCGCGAGTTGCGGGCCACGCGCGCCGAACGCCTTAGCGAGCGTCGACGGGAGAAAACGACGCCAGCCCGCGCTGTTGTCGGCGTCCGCGGCTTCGGCGGCGCGGGCGCGCGCGAGCATCGCGGACGAAATATCGACACCGGTCACCGACGCCTCGGCAAAGCGTTCCCGCAGACCGCTCAGGTCCGCACCGACGCCGCACGCCGCATCGAGGACGCGCATCGGCGCAACCTTGATGTACTCGAGCCGCTCGCGCATGCGCTGCGCGATTTCGCGCGGCAGGAACGCGACCTCGTCGAAGCTGGCGGCGCGACCGTCGAAGATCTCGCGCAAGTGGCGCGGATCATAGGCCGGACGGCTAGTTTTGGGGGGTGTCGGGGACATGTCGATCTTTTCGCGGAGAGTGCGAAGTATACTCGGTCGTCTCGAAAACAACCCATGCGAAGTGCTGATACGAGGCATAAACGCGCGCTGAGGCGCAACGAATGCGCGTGTTTAGCGCTTCGAGCCGCCATTTTTCCGATCTCGCCGTCATGAACGCCCGTCGCTTTTGTCTTCCATTCCGAACGCCCATGGCAGTGCGCGCTCGCGGAATCGCGTCGGCGCTGAAACGGCTGGCCGGTCATGCGCTGCCGGGCCAGTGCGCGTTATGCGGCAATTTGTCGCAAGAACTATTGTGCGACGCCTGCGACGCGCAGTACTGGAACGAGCCGCGCTTGCGCTGCGCGACGTGCGCGCTGCCTTTGGCGGCATCGCTCATGAGACGCGAGCGCGAAGATTTGCGCGTGCATTGCGCCGCATGTCTTGAGTCGCCGCCCGCGTTCAACGATACCCTCGCGCTCGCCGACTATCGCGCGCCGCTCGATACACTTGCGGTCGAATTGAAATTCCGCGCGCGACTGGCCGCGGGCGAGACATTCGCGCGGCATTTGCATGCGGCGTTCGAGAACAGCGACCTGCCCGAGCCGGACGTGATCGTGCCGGTGCCGCTTTCGCGTGCGCGGCTCATTGCGCGCGGCTACAACCAGGCGTGGGCCATCGCACGCCCGCTTGCGCGCAGGATGGGCGTGCGCGGCGATGCATCGATCGTTACGCGCGCGCGGCATACGTCGGCGCAATCGCGGCTCGATCAGGAAACGCGCCGCCGCAATGTTGCGAGCGCATTCGCCATCTCGGGCGACGTGCGCGGCAAACATGTCGGCGTCGTCGACGATGTGATGACCTCCGGCGCGACGCTCGACGCCCTCGCGCGAACTCTCAAGCTGTCCGGCGCGCGGCGCGTCACGAATTTCGTGGCGCTGCGTACGCCGAAAGACTGATCAACCTACTTTTCAAGCAATCCATGTTCAACGTCGTACTCGTCGAACCAGAAATTCCGCCCAACACCGGCAACGTGATCCGCCTGTGCGCGAACACGGGCGCGCGGCTGCATCTGATCGAGCCGCTCGGCTTCCCCCTGGACGACGCGAAGCTGCGCCGCGCCGGCCTCGACTATCACGAGTACGCCGAAATGAACGTGCATGCGAACTGGGATGCCTTCATCGCGAAGGAAGCGCCGGATGCCGCGCGCATGTTCGCGTTCACGACGCGCGGCTCGACGCCGTTTTTCGATCACGCGTTCCAGCCCGGCGACTGGTTCGTGTTCGGCGCGGAGACGCGCGGGCTTGCGCCGGAGTTGCTGGAACATTTCCCGACCGCACAGCGCGTGCGCCTGCCGATGCGTCCCGGCAATCGCAGCCTGAATCTCTCTAATACGGTGGCAATCGTGACGTTCGAAGCGTGGCGTCAGGCGGGTTTCGAAGGCGGCGCCTGAGCATCGAGCTCGGCTCGATAGAGCGCGAGCATGTCGTCCTGGAAGCATGCGAAGACGACACGCTGCACGACGGGCGTCGAAGGCAGGGTTTCGATGACCGTGCGAACCGCGATTTTCACAGCTTGCTCATGCGGAAAGTGATAGATGCCGCAACTGATGGCGGGAAACGCGATCGATACGCAGCCGGCTTCCTGAGCGAGTTCGAGCGAGCGCCGATAGCAACGCGCGAGCAGCTCCGGCTCGTTCTTCCTGCCGCCGGTCCAGCGCGGACCAACCGCGTGGATCACGTGTTTCGCGGGCAGATCGTGTCCGCCGGTGATCTTCGCGTCGCCGGTTTCGCAGCCGCCGAGCGGCTCGCATTCGCGCAGCAGACCTTTGCCCGCCTTGCGATGAATCGCGCCGTCGACCCCGCCGCCGCCGAGCAGCGACTGGTTCGCCGCATTGACGATGGCATCGACTTCGAGCGTGGTGATATCGACGATTTGCGCTTCCAGCTGAACCATCGCCCACCTCCGATTCGACGACGCGCTTACTCGGCCTTCGCGTCCCGGCTGAGCAACGCCTGAACCGCATCGCGCGGCGTCACATTATCGAACAGTACGCGGCATACCGCCTGCGTGATCGGCACATCGATGCCACGCGCCTGCGCGATGCCGAGCACGGCACGCGCACAACGCACGCCTTCCGCGACATGGCCGAGCGCCGCGAGAATCTCGTCGAGCGTGCGTCCACTCGCGAGCTGCATGCCGACGGTGCGGTTGCGCGACAGATCGCCCGTTGCGGTGAGAATGAGATCGCCCAGCCCGGTGAGCCCGGTGAACGTCTCGGCGCGGCCGCCGAGCGCGACGCCCAGCCGCGACATCTCCGCGAGCCCGCGCGTGATCAGCGCCGCGCGCGCGTTCAGTCCGAGGCCGAGGCCATCGGAAATGCCCGTCGCGATGGCGAGCACGTTCTTCACCGCGCCGCCCACTTCGACGCCGATCACGTCGTCGCCGGTATAGATTCGCATCGCGCCGTGATGAAACGCCGCCACGGTGCGCGCGCCCAGTTCCGCCGATGCGCTCGCGACCGTCAGCGCGACCGGCAGGCCGCGCCCCACTTCGCGCGCGAAGCTCGGGCCAGACAGCGTGCCGTTGCTGCGATGCCCGGGCAATTCGGCCGCGACGACTTCATTGGGAAGACACTGCGTGTCCGCCTCGAAGCCTTTGCACAGCCAGACGATGTGCGCCGGCACGACGCCGGCCTGCCGCATCGCACCGCACAGCGCGCGCAAACCGGCGACGGGCGTCGCGACGACGCACAATGCGTCGTCCGCCGATGCGTGCTGGAGCGCGGCGGCGAAATCCGCCTCGTACTCGAGCGCATGCGGCAACGCCACGCCTGCGAGATAGCGCGTGTTTTCGTGCGTGTGGGAAAGGGATTCGATGAGCGCGGCGTCGCGCGCCCAGAGCTTCGTATCGTGCCGGGTCGCGAGGTGGCCCGCAAGTGCGGTGCCCCACGCGCCGGCGCCGAGAACGGCTACTTTCATGCTCGGCTCCGGTCCGGCAGATTCAGAACGTTAGTGCGTCGCGCCGTTCGCCGCGCCTTCCTGGGCGCCTGCGAGCTGGGCGATGCGCTGCTCGTACAGCGCCTGGAAGTTGATTTCCGCGAGGTGGATCGGCGGAAAACCGGCGCGCGTGATCGCGTCCGCGATATTCGAGCGCAGGTACGGGAACAGAATGGTCGGGCACGCGATGCCGACGAGCGGATCGATTTGTTCAGCCGGGATATTGCGGATATCGAAGATGCCTGCCTGCTTCGCTTCGATCAGGAACGCGACCTTGCCCGCGACCTTCGCCGTGACGGTGCCCGTAACCAGCACTTCAAAGACGCTTTCGGCGAGGCGGTCCGCCTTCACGTCGACTTCCACTTCGACCGACGGCATTTCCTGTTCGAGGAAGATCGCGGGCGAGTTCGGCTGCTCGAGCGACATGTCCTTCAGGTAGATGCGCTGGATGTTGAAAAACGGCTGGTTGTTATCGTCGGACATAGTGATTTCCTAGGTAAATCGAGGTGCGGCGCGCGTGGTTCACGTTGGGGCGCGCGCCGCAAGTGTATCTTCAGACGGATTCGAGCAGCGGCACGAGGCCGCCCTTGCGGTCGAGCGCCGACAGATCGTCGTAGCCGCCGACATGGGTTTCGCCGATGTAGACCTGCGGCACGGTGCGCCGTCCGGTGCGCGTCATCATTTCCTCGCGCCGGCCCGGTTCACGGTCGATCAGGATCTTCTCGATCGCGTCGACCCCGCGGGACTTTAAAAGACGTTCGGCCATCTGGCAATACGGGCACACGACCGTGCTGTACATCACGACTTTCTTCACTTGACTGCTCCTTGTTTCACCACCGGCATGCCTGCCTTTTGCCAGGCGTCTACTCCGCCTTGCAAAACGTGGACCTCGGCGTAACCCGCCTCGGCCACGGTGCGGCTCGCGCGCTGCGATTCCTGACCGGTTTGGCATACAAGCACGACCGGATTGCTCTTATTCTTCGCGATCTGGCCGATTTTTGCAGGAAGCTCCGTCAGTTCGATGTTCCGTGCCGACGGCAGATGACCCTTCGCGAATTCCGCCGCCGGCCGTAGATCGACGACCACGGCGTTGCGCCGGTTGATGAGCGTGGTGGCTTCGGCGGCGGAAATGCCGCCGCGCCCGCGCCGCGTGATGGCGGGCCACAGGAGCAGCGCGCCGGAAACGAGCGCGATGACGATAAGTGCGATATTCGTGTAATCAGTGAAAAACTTCACGTCGAGGGCCGCCGAAATTTAGTAGGAAAGGAAGAAAGGGAAATGAGGGCAATCGCGGCATTATAAAATAACCGTTTCCCGCGATGGCCTCTGCCGTCCGGCCGATGGCGGCACCCCGCCAGCACGCGCAGGATGACAGGGTGCGATCGGCACACCCGCTTTTCCAACTGACCGACCGACATCATGTACAAGCTAGTGCTCATCCGCCACGGCGAATCGACGTGGAACAAGGAAAATCGCTTCACCGGCTGGGTCGACGTCGACCTGACCGAGCAGGGCAACCGCGAGGCGCGTCAGGCCGGCGTGCTCCTGAAGGAAGCCGGCTATAAATTCGACATCGCCTACACGTCGGTGCTCAAGCGCGCGATCCGCACGCTGTGGCACGTGCAGGACGAGATGGACCAGATGTACATCCCGGTCGTGCATTCGTGGCGCCTGAACGAGCGCCACTACGGCGCGCTTGCGGGTCTCAACAAGGCCGAAACGGCGAAGAAGTACGGCGACGATCAGGTGCTCGTCTGGCGCCGCAGCTACGACACGCCGCCGCCCGCGCTCGAACCGGGCGACGAACGCGCGTCCTTCAACGATCCGCGCTACGCGAAGGTGCCGCGCGAGCAGTTGCCGCTGACCGAATGCCTGAAGGACACCGTCGCGCGCGTGCTGCCGGTCTGGAACGAATCGATCGCACCGGCCATCAAGTCGGGCAAGCAGGTCGTGATTTCGGCGCACGGCAACTCGATCCGCGCGCTCGTGAAGTATCTGGACAATATCTCCGACCAGGACATCGTCGGCTTGAACATCCCGAACGGCGTGCCGCTCGTGTATGAACTCGACGAAAACCTGAAGCCCATCAAGCATTACTACCTGGGCGATCCTGAAGCCATCGCGGCGGCGCAGGCCGCTGTCGCCAAGCAGGGCAAGGCGGGCTGACGCCCCGTCGCGGGCCGGGCGAGGTCCGGTCCGCGATCCGATTCGTGTGTCCAGAGCACCGCATCAAAGTGCGCTGGACGCATATGACGCGCGGCTGACGGGTGGCCGGCGGCATCGACAGATTCTCGTTGAAACGTGCGCAACCCTACGCTGCGAGGCATCAACGCCTCAGGCATTTAAGTTGCGTTTAAGTCGTCAATCAAGACGAGCAGGTATACTGGCCCGTCACCTACGATGCAGCCCATACGCTTCCGACCGCACTCTCTATGCGAAAGAACCTGAAAAATTTCGGCCTGGTCGCCGCAGGCGTTGCTGCCGGCGTACTCGCAACTCTGCAGATTTCCGCATCCGCACAGCAATCCACCTCCACGCCCTTGCCGCTCGAACAATTGCGGCTTTTCGCCGAGGTTTTCGGGCAAATCAAGCACGAATACGTCGAACCGGTCGACGATAAAAAGCTCCTCACCGCCGCCATCAAGGGCATGGTGTCGAGCCTCGACCCGCACTCGTCGTATCTCGACAAGACCGATTACGAAGAACTGCAGGAGCAGACCAAGGGCCGCTTCGCGGGTCTCGGCATCGAAATCTCGTCGGAAGACGGGCTCATCAAGGTGATTTCGCCGATCGAAGACACGCCGGCGTTCCGCGCCGGCATCCGTCCGGGCGACCTCATCACGCGCATCAACGACAAGCCGGTGCGCGGCATGACGCTCGACAAGGCCGTCAAGCAGATGCGCGGCGAACCGGGCACCAAGGTCACGCTCACGATCTTCCGCAAGAGTGACGACCGCACCTTCCCGCTCACCGTCACGCGCGCCGTGATCCGCGTGCAGTCCGTGAAGATGAAGGTGCCGGAGCCGGGCTACGGCTATATCCGCATCACGAGCTTCCAGGAGCGCACGGTGCCTGACCTCGCCGCGAAGCTGCAGGATCTCGCGCGCCAGCAACCGAACCTGAAGGGTCTCGTGCTCGATCTGCGCAACAACGGCGGCGGGCTGCTGCAAAGCGCGGTCGGCGTCGCGGGCGCGTTCCTGCCGGATAACTCGGTGGTCGTGTCGACCAATGGACAGATCGCGGATGCAAAGCAGACTTTCCGCGACACCTACGACAACTACCGTCTGCCGTCCTTCGATTCCGATCCGCTGAAGAGCGTGCCGGAAATCTTCAAGAAGGTGCCGATGGTCGTACTGACCAACGCGTACTCGGCGTCTGCCTCGGAAATCGTCGCGGGCGCGCTGCAGGATCATCATCGCGCGCTGATCGTCGGCAAGACGACGTTCGGCAAGGGCTCGGTGCAGACCGTGCGCCCGATGACCGCCGACTCCGCGCTGCGCCTGACGACGGCTTATTACTACACGCCGAGCGGCAAGTCGATCCAGAACCAGGGCGTGCGTCCTGACGTTCCGGTCGATCAATACGCGGACGGCGATCCGGACGACGCGCTCGTCACGCGCGAAGTGGACTACTCGAACCACCTCGCCAACACGCAGGACCCGAACGAGAAGAAGGAGCAGGAGGCGCGCGAGGCGGATCGCCTGGAGCAACTGCGCATTCTCGAAGAGCAGAACGACAAGAAGACGCCCGAGCAGCGCCGCAAGGATCGCGAGCGCAAGCCGGTCGAGTTCGGCAGCGCGGACGACTTCATGCTCCAGCAGGGTTTGAACAAGCTCGAAGGCAAGCAGGTCGTCGAATCGAAGTCGTACAGCGAACGCAAGCTCGCGCAGAACAAGCCGCCGCGTTCGGCGTCGGCACCGGTCGTGCCGCCTCCGGCGTTGCCGGCCACGCCGGGTTCCGCGCCGGCGTCGGGCGCGCAGCCGGCTTCGTCGCCGACCGCGCAGCAGCAGTCGAAGTAATCTTCCTGTAGTCCTGCAAAAGGCTTCGCAACGTGACGTTGCGAAGCCTTTTCTCTTTTGCGCGCTTAGAATGCTTCGTTCGAGCAAGCCGATTCTTTCCGCGATGAACGACGATCAACTCCTCCGCTATTCCCGCCATATCCTCGTCGATGAAATCGGCATCGAGGCGCAGCAGCGCTTTCTCGACGCGCACGCGATCATCATCGGCGCGGGCGGCCTCGGCGCGCCCGCGGCGATGTATCTCGCGGCGGCGGGCGTCGGCAGGATCACGCTGGTGGACGCCGATACCGTCGATCTCACGAATCTGCAGCGGCAGATCGTGCATATGACGCGAGCAGTCGGCACGCTCAAGGTGGAATCGGCGCGTGAGACCTTGAACGCGCTGAATCCCGGTGTCGACGTCATCGCGGTGAACGCGCGCGCCGACGCGGCATGGCTCGACGCCAACGTGCCGGGCGCGTCCGTCGTGCTCGATTGCAGCGACAACTTCGCGACGCGCCATGCGATCAACGCGACCTGCGTCGCGCACGGCGTGCCGCTCGTGTCGGGCGCGGCCTTGCGCTTCGATGGACAGATCAGCACCTTCGATTTCCGCTCGGCGGATTCGCCTTGCTATGCGTGCGTGTTTCCGCCAGATCAGCCGTTCGAGGAAGTCGCGTGCTCGACGATGGGCGTGTTCGCGCCGACCGTCGGCATCATCGGCGCGATGCAGGCGGCCGAGGCACTGCGCGTGATCGGCGGCTTCGGCGAAACGCTTGCTGGCCGGCTGATGATGCTCGACTCGCTGCGCATGGAGTGGAACACGATGAAGATCGCGCGGCAGAAGGATTGCCCGGTCTGCGGAAACGCGAAGTTGCAGGAAGCGGCGCGTTAATTAGGTCACGTCCTAACCTGCCTTTCGGACGATCCACTTAAGCTGTCCGATCCGAAAAAAAGCGGATCGTCACTTGAGCATCGTCACTTCGTCGGTAAGCACGCAGCGTGGACTCACACAAAGCGCGTTCGTGCGGCCATCGCTTCCTGCACTCGCCGGACCGGAAGGCATCCTCTACGATTTCAACTACGGTTGCCGTGTGCAGGTTCCGGTCGACGGCTGGCGCGTCCGCATGGTCGACCTGGACACCTTCAGCCAGGTTTTCGACGAGCCTGTCGAAGCCCATTCGATGATCACGAGCCGGCGCAAATATTTCGTGCGCTTCGAGCTTCAAGTGTTCGACGGCGAGCGCCTCGTTTTTCGTCATGCGTACGACGCACGCGGCCGCAACGTTCTGATCCGTCCGTCGGGCACGGCGCTCGGCGACACGCTCGCGTGGATGCCGGCCATCGAAGCCTTCCGGTTACAGGAGCAGTGCCAAGTTCATGTCGTGCTACCCGCGCATCTGCAATCGCTATTCGTGAAGGGCTACCCGGCGATTCGCTTCGTGTTGCCCGAATCCGCCGATTCACCCGATGAACCGTTCTACGCCACTTACCATCTCGGATTTTTCTCGCCGTATACCGATCGCGATCACCAGCCGACCGATCCGCGAGTGAGCAGCCTGCAGGACGCAGCCGCTTATCTGCTCGGCGTGCCGTGCGAGGAGCGGCGGCCGAACATCGTCGTTGCGGCGTCGGCGCGGGACGTGGCCGAGCGCTACGTCTGCATCGCGACGCAATCGACGGCGCAGTGCAAGTACTGGAATAACCCGCGTGGCTGGCGGGTGTTGATCGATCATCTGAAAGCACGGGGATATCGCGTGCTTTGCATCGATCAGCATCGCGAGTACGGCGCCGATGGCGTCCTCAACACGATGCCGGAAGGCTGCGAGGACTTCACCGGCAATCGTCCGCTAGAAGAGCGGGTGAACTTGCTTCGTCACGCGGATTTTTTCGTGGGACTGAGCAGCGGACTGTCCTGGCTCGCGTGGGCGGCGGGCACGCCCGTAGTGATAATCAGCGGCTTTACTCATCCGCATACCGAATTCCGCTCGCCGTATCGTGTGATCAACTTCCACACGTGCAACAGTTGTTTCAACGATACGACCTGCGATTTCGACGACCGAGACTTTCTGTGGTGTCCGCGCCGCCGCGACAAGCCCGGGCGCTTTCAATGCAGCTCGGCGATCTCACCGGAGCAGGTCACCGCTCAGGTGGAACGGCTGATCGCCGATCATCGGCTGATCTAAATCTTCTGCAACGAAGCCAACGCCGCCTGCAACTCCGCAGGCTCATAAGCCGCAAGCACATCCGCGACCGGCTTTTCGAAAGCCTTCAGATTGGAACGCAAAATCTCCTGCTTAACGACAAGCAACTGACTCGGATGCATCGAGAATTCAGTCAGCCCAAGCCCAAGCAGTAGACGCGTGACGGCGGGGTCTCCCGCCATTTCCCCACACACCGATACCGGCACACCCGCGCGCTTCGCCTCGCGCAACGTGAACGCGATCAGATTCAGCACCGCCGGATGCAGCGGATCGTAGAGATGCGCGACCGAGTTGTCCGCGCGATCGATCGCGAGCGTGTACTGGATCAGATCGTTCGTACCGATCGACAGAAAATCGAGCCGGCTCAGAAACAGCCGCACCGCTATGGCCGCCGCGGGAATCTCGATCATCGCGCCCACCTGAACCTGCCGGTCATACGCGACGCCCTCTTCGTCAAGCTGACGCTTCGCCTCGCGGATCAGATCGAGCGTCTGGTCGATCTCCTGCGCGTGCGCGAGCATCGGAATCAGGATCTTGGTCGGGCCGAACGCTGACGCGCGCAAGATCGCGCGCAGTTGCGTGATGAACATCTGCGGCTCCGACAGGCTCCAGCGGATCGCGCGCAGGCCCAGCGCCGGGTTGGGCGCGGTCTCGTAGCCATCGCCGCCGCTCATCGAATCGAGCGGCTTGTCGGCGCCGACGTCGATCGTGCGGATCGTCACCGGCTTGCCGTTCATCAGTTCGACCGCGCGCTTGTACGCCTCGAATTGCTCCTCTTCCTCCGGCAACTGATCCTTGTGGTTCATGAAGAGGAATTCGGTACGAAACAGACCGACGCCCATCGCGCCCGCTTCGACGGCGGCCTGCGCGTCGTCCGGCAACTCGATGTTCGCGCACAGCTCGATCTTCGTGCCGCAAAGCGTCTGCGTCGGCGAGAACTTCAGGCGCTGCAGCTTGCGCTGTTCGAGCACCTTCTCGCTTTGCCGGTACGAATACTCTTCGAGGACGATCGGCGCCGGATCGACGATCACGATGCCATGATCCCCGTCGACGATGATGAGATCGTTCTGGCGAATCAGCGCGCTCGCCTGCTGCACGCCCACCGACGCCGGAATGCCGAGACTGCGCGCGACGATCGCGGTATGCGACGTGCGCCCGCCCAGATCGGTGACGAAACCCTTGAACGCCTGCGTCTTGAACTGGAGCATGTCCGCCGGCGCGATGTCGTGCGCGACGACGATCATCTCGTTGTGGCCGTTGCTCTCGGCCGTGTGAACGACGAGCGACGCGGCAGTCGGCGCGCCCGCGAGCGCTTTCAGAAGACGCTCGACGACCTGCTCGACGTCGGCCTTGCGTTCGCGCAGATATTCGTCTTCGATCTCGTCGAAATAGCCGCCGAGGATTTCCAGTTGTTCGGTAAGCGCCCACTCGACGTTGTAGCGGCGCGTGCGGATGAGATCGATGACCTCCTGCACGAGCATGGCGTCGTTCAGGATCATCGTGTGGACGTTGATGAACGCGCTCATTTCGCTGGGCGCGTCGGCGGACAGGTCTTCGCGCAGCGCTTCGAGCTCGGCGAGCACGCCCGCCTGCGCCGCGTGAAACCGGGCGATTTCCGCGTCGATCTGATCGGGTTCGATCAGGTAATGGTCTACGTCGAGCGCTGCCGGCGCGATCAGATACGCGCGCCCGATGGCGATGCCGCGTGAGACGGGAATTCCATGCAGCGTGAAGGACACGCGCACCTCCTCTAGTTTTGATTGTCCGCGGCCGCTCAAGCCCCCTCGGCGGGCGCAAACCGCGCGTCCATTATAAATTCGAATGTCGTGGCAAGTCCCCCCACACATTGTTGCGTGAGAGACGAGACAGTTGCGCGCAATCAGAGAAATGCGCGGCGCGGACGCAAAAAAGCCGCGTCGATGCGCGGCTCTTCATGTGCTCGATACGACGAAGCGCTTACTGCCCTTCTCCGAACTTGTCGGCAATCAATGCGAGGATCGCCTGCATCGCTTCGGTTTCGTCGGCGCCTTCGGTTTCGATCGTTACCGTGCTGCCGATGCCCGCCGCCAGCATCATCACGCCCATGATGCTTTTCGCGTTGATCCGGCGACCGTTGCGGCTCATCCAGATCTCGCATTGAAAGTTGCCCGCCAGTTGCGTGAGCTTCGCGGATGCGCGTGCGTGGAGCCCCAGCTTGTTCACGATTGTTGTTTCTTGTTGCAGCATGATGCTCCGGAACGCTAGATGGATGAATTGAGCGGCGTCAGTGGCTGGCGGCCTTGGCGCTGACGAGATCGGCGCTCGCCGAGCATGCCGGGTCCGGCGAGCCGGCCGCCTTCGTCGCGAGGGCGCAGGGATTGAGCGGCGTGGACGAATCCAGTTCCTGGATGCCCTTCGAGCCGCCCTGCAGAATCTTTTCAGTGAGCGTGTCGAGCGGCGTCGCGCGATAGCAGACGGCGCGCACCAGCATCGGCAGATTGCAGCCGGCGAGCACGCGCACGTCGGTGTCGTGCAGGCTCGCCGCGATATTCGCGGGCGTCGCACCGAACACGTCGGTCAGCACGATTGCGCCGTTGTCTTCCTTCAGACGATCGATTTCCGAGCGCGCGAACGCGCGGACTTCGACGGGATCGCAGTCGGGCGACACATCGATGACGCCGATGCGCGCCGGCAGACCGCCATAGATATGAGCCACGCACTCGCGTAGCGCGGTGGCGAAAGGTGCGTGCGCGATAATCAGGATGCCAGCCATGTCAGGTATTGCCCCAGCACAATTTAGCGACAAAAGTCAGACGATAACGTCTGTTCGCTCGAATGCGCGCGAGCGGCGCGGAACACAACTCTAAAGTGGATGCGGTTCGGGCGGATATCAACCGCCCTCCGATTCCATGACTCCCAGCCTGCGCCTCGATGCTTAAACGCGCTTTAAGTCGCGATCGCACCCCAAAACGACAGGCGACGGAAAATCAATTGTAACAGTCCCGTCGAGGTGAGTTTGGCGCGCTGTCCGCGCCCGTTCCGTGCGCCGGCAGACTCAGTGCGCCGCGCGCTCAAGCGCGTCGATGAACATGCCCGCGACGTCGAAGCCAGTCTGATCCATGATTTCGCGGAAACACGTCGGGCTCGTGACATTGACTTCGGTCAGATAGTCGCCGATCGCATCCAGCCCGGCCAGCAACAGGCCGCGCGCCTGAAGCACCGGCCCGAGCGTCTCGGCGATTTCGCGATCGCGCGCCGACAGCGGCTGCGCGCGGCCAAGCCCGCCCGCCGCGAGATTGCCGCGCACTTCGCTGCCCTGCGGAATGCGCGCGAGCGAGTACGGCACGGGCTGTCCGCCGATCACGAGAATGCGCTTGTCGCCGTCCTTGATCTCGGGGATGAACTTCTGCGCCATCACCGTGCGTGCGCCGTCTTCTGACAACATCTCGACGATCGAGCCGAGATTCATGCCGTCCGCCTTCACGCGGAACACGCCCATGCCGCCCATGCCGTCGAGCGGCTTGAGAATGACGTCGCCATGTTCGGCGTGGAAAGCGCGCAGACGCGCGGCGTCGCGCGTGACGAGCGTCGGCGTGACGAACTGCGGCCATTCCGCGATGGCCAGTTTCTCAGAGTGATCGCGGATCGCCTGCGGCTTGTTGAAGACGCGCGCGCCGTTGCGCTCGGCGATTTCCAGCAGCCAGGTCGAATTCACATATTCGAGGTCGAACGGCGGGTCTTTGCGCATCAGCACGGCGTCGAAATGCGTGAGCGGCAGATGCTCGGCCTGCTCGGCCGCGTACCACGGCCAGCGGTCGCTGTTCGCCTCGTCGCCGACAATCGCGATGCGCCGCACACCCGCCTCGACGCTCGCGCCCGTCCACGCGAGATGCTGCGGCTCGCACGCGTAGAGCACGTGGCCGCGCCGCGCGGCTTCGGCCATCATCGCGTAGGTCGTGTCCTTGTAGATCTTGAAGCGATCGAGCGGGTCGGCGATAAAGAGGATGTTCATGGGAATTCGCTAGTTCGGTGCGCGGCCTGCGAGCTTACCGCAAGCCGCCATTTCGCACTTGATCACACCTGAATGGCTTCCGGATCGGTCTTCTCGAGTTCGACCGATGCCGCCAGCAGCCCGAGCCGCGCCACTACGCCATACATGTAGAAGCGGTTCGGCGGCGCCGCGCCGGGTTTCGCGTGGGTATCGGGCAGCGCGGTGTGCTCGAAGCCGAGCGGCACGAAATGCATGCCCGGCGCGTTGAGATTCTGATCGCGCTCGCGCGACTCGTGCACGCGATAAAAACCGCCGACCACATACCGGTCGATCATATACACCACCGGCTCCGCGACCGCGTTCTCCACGCGCTCGAAGGTATGCACGCCTTCCTGAACGATCACGTCGTGGACTTGCAGCCCTTCCTTCGCGTCGTTCATCTTCGTGCGTTCGCGCTTGGTCAGCGCCGCGACTTCGCTCGCGTCGTGCACCGTCATCACGCCCTTGCCGTAGGTGCCGGCGTCGGCCTTGATGACCACATACGGACGCTCGCTGATGCCGTACTCGCGATACTTCTTCGCGATCTTCTTCAGCACGCCGTCGATGGCCTCGGTGAGTGCTTCCTCGCCGGTGCGCGCCTCGTAATCCACGCCTTCGACGTGCGCGAAGTACGGATTCACCATCCACGGATCGATCTCGACCAGCTTCGAGAACTTCTTCGCGACGTCGTCATAGCAGGAGAAATGCGTCGACTTGCGGCGCACCGCCCAGCCCGCGTGCAGCGGCGGCAGCAGATACTGTTCGTGCAGATTTTCCAGCACGGGCGGAATGCCGGCCGAAAGATCGTTGTTGAGCAGAATCGAGCAGGGATCGAAATTCTTCAGGCCGAGTCGCCGCGGCGTGCGTTCGAGCGGTTCCAGCACAATCTTCTGGCCATCCGCGAGCGCGATGGTCACGGGGCCGTGGATGTTCTCGTCGAGCGTGCCGAAGCGGATATTGAGTCCGGCCTGACGCATGATCAGCGCGAGCCGCGCGACGTTCTCGAGATAGAACGCGTTGCGCGTGTGGCGCTCCGGAATGACGAGCAGATTCTTCGCGTCGGGGCAGATTTTCTCGATCGACGCCATCGCTGCCTGCACCGCGAGCGGCAGCACTTCCTGCGGCAGATTGTTGAAGCCGCCGGGAAAGAGATTGGTGTCGACCGGCGCGAGCTTGAAGCCCGCGTTGCGCAGATCGACGGAACAGTAAAACGGCGGCGTGTGCTCTTGCCATTCGAGCCGGAACCACCGCTCGATGGAAGGCATGGCCTCGAGGATCTTCCGCTCGAGATCGAGCAGCGGGCCATTCAACGCCGTTACCAGGTGGGGAACCATTGATTACTCGCGAGCTTTGCATGGGACCAGTGCAAGCGCGAGCGCCTGTCCTGGTCGACACAGGGGAGGGAAAGATTGTAGAGCAATTGCTTTGCCTAATTGGGTATGAACCGCCAATTGACAAGGTTTCCCGGCCTTGGCCGCGCGCTGCGTTCGACGAAAACCCGACGAAAAACGCAGAAAACGCCACAGCCAAAAAAAGGCCCGCCGTGAAGGCGGGCCAAGTCGCTGCGCTCGGCCACAGCCAAAAAAAGGCCCGCCGTGAAGGCGGGCCAAGTCGCTGCGCTCGTTCTGTCGCGCCGGACCGGTGCGCCTCGCGGCGACCGGTTGCGGCGCAATGCTCATTCGACGTGCTCGCCGTGCAGCGTGACGTCGAGACCTTCGCGTTCCTGTTCTTCCGTGACGCGCAGGCCCATGGTCATGTCGATGATCTTCAGCAACACGAAGCTGACGACGCCGCTGTAGACCAGCGTGACGAGCACGCCCTTCGCCTGCACGAGCACGCTGCCGTCGAAACCGCCGATATCCTTCACCGCGAACACGCCCGTCAGCAGCGCGCCGATGATCCCGCCCACGCCGTGCACGCCGAACGCATCGAGCGAGTCGTCGTAGTTGAACTTGTGCTTGAGCCAGGTCGCCGACCAGAAGCAGACCACGCCCGCGACGATGCCGATCACGATCGCGCCCGTCACGCCGACGAAGCCCGAAGCCGGCGTCACCGCCACCAGACCCGCGACCGCGCCCGAAATGATGCCGAGCACCGACGGCTTGCCCTTCGTGATCCACTCCGCGAACATCCAGCCGAATGCGGCGAAGGCGGTGGCGATCTGCGTCGTGAGCATCGCGAAGCCGGCGCGGCCGTCAGCCGCGACTGCTGAACCCGCGTTGAAGCCGAACCAGCCCACCCACAGCATCGATGCGCCGATCAGCGAGAGCACGAGGTTGTGCGGCGCCATCACTTCGCGGCCGTAGCCGACGCGCTTGCCGAGCACCAGACAGCACATCAGGCCCGCGATACCGGCGTTGATGTGAACCACCGTGCCGCCCGCGAAGTCGAGCACGCCAGCCGATGCGAGCCAGCCGGTCGGTTCCCAGACCATGTGCGCGACCGGCGAGTAGACCAGCAGCGACCACAGCGTCATGAACACGAGCATCGCCGAGAACTTCATGCGGTCGGCGAATGCGCCGGTGATGAGCGCGGGCGTGATGATCGCGAAGGTCAGCTGGAACGCGAAGTAGACCGACTCGGGAATGGTCGTGGCGAGGTGGCTCACGGTGAGCGTGGTCGCCTTGTCACCCTTGATGTAGGCCATGCCGTGCAGGAACACGCGCGAGAAGCCGCCGATGAACGAGCCGCCCGGCGTGAACGCGATGCTGTAGCCGACGACGGTCCAGAGAATCGTCACGAGACAGCAGATCGCGAAGCTCTGCATCACCGTGGCGAGCACGTTCTTCTTGCGCACCATGCCGGCGTAGAAGAGCGCGAGACCCGGGATCGTCATGAAGAGCACGAGGGCGACCGAGGTCAGCATCCAGGCGGTGTCGCCCGAGCTGATCTTGGACGAATCGACCATGACGGGCTCGGTCGGCGCGGCCGGCGCTGCATCCGACGCGCCCGACGCTGCCGCTGCCGCCGATGCGGCATCGGCAGACGAAGCCGACGCCGTGTTGGCGGAAGCCGGTGCACTTGCGGCGGTCTCGGACGACGCGGGTGCCGAGGCAGCGGCCGGAGCGGACGCATCCTGGGCGAGAGCGGTGCCGACATTCGCGCCGATCAGCGCGCCCGCCACCAACAGTGACATCAAAAAGTTACGCATTCTTCTGGTTCCTCTTATCGCCAATTTCTTGTTAGAGCGCGTCGGCGCCGGTCTCGCCGGTGCGGATGCGAATGACCTGTT
>Ga0160459_100400_pt1 | contig 17934 bp, 27 predicted proteins | sample HID1973K_E6MG_FD_108208 | JGI IMG/M metagenome (GOLD analysis project Ga0160459, IMG submission 108208) | Enriched mosquito-associated microbial communities from UW Madison campus, WI, USA - HID1973K_E6 MG | ecosystem: Host-associated > Arthropoda: Insects > Digestive system > Unclassified ... | reverse complement strand
TCCACCGACTTCTGACCGAAGTTGCGGATGTTCATGAGCTGCGTCTCCGACAGGGCGACGAGCTCCGACACGGTGTTGATGCCCTCGCGCTTGAGGCAGTTGTACGAGCGGACCGACAGGTCGAGGTCCTCGATCGGCATCGACAGCTCGTTCGACAGGACGGTCTCGACCGGCGCCGGGCCGATCTCGATGCCCTCGGCCTCGACGTTGAGCTCACGGGCCAGGCCGAACAGCTCGGTCAGCGTACGACCGGCCGACGCGACGGCGTCGCGCGGGGTGATCGAGGGTTTGCTCTCGACGTCCAGCACGAGCTTGTCGAAGTCGGTGCGCTCGCCCGCACGCGTCGCGTCGACGCGGTACGAGACCTTGAGGACCGGCGAGTAGATCGAGTCGATCGGGATCTGGCCCGCCTCGGCGTACTCGTTGCGGTTCTGCGTCGCCGACACGTAGCCGCGGCCGCGCTCGATGGTGAGCTCGAGCTCGAACTTGGCGGTGTCGTTGAGCGTCGCGATGACGAGCTCGGGGTTGTGCACCTCGACACCGGCGGGAGCGGAGATGTCGGCGGCGGTGACCTCACCGGCGCCGGTCTTGCGCAGGTACGCGGTGATGGGCTCGTCGCGCTCGCTGGAGACGACCAGCTGCTTGATGTTGAGGATGATCTCGGTGACATCCTCCTTGACACCCGGAATGGTGCTGAACTCGTGGAGGACGCCGTCGATGCGGATCGAGGTCACGGCCGCGCCGGGGATCGACGACAGGAGGCTGCGACGCAGCGCGTTGCCGATCGTGTAGCCGAAGCCGGGCTCCAGCGGCTCGACGACGAAACGGCTGCGGAACTCCCCGATCTTCTCCTCGGTCAGAGTGGGACGCTGTGCGATGAGCACTATGTGTTCCTTTCGATCACGTGCCCGCTATATGACACGTGCGGTGAGTGAGGTGTTGAGTTTTGATCGGGATGCCTCGGGCCGAGGCATCCGTAAGCGTGTGGCAGCCGGGGCACCATGACGGTGCCCCGGCTCCGGGATGTCAGACGCGGCGGCGCTTGGGCGGACGGCAGCCGTTGTGGGCCTGCGGCGTCACGTCCTGGATCGAGCCGACCTCGAGGCCGGCGGCCGTCAGCGAGCGGATCGCGGTCTCGCGGCCCGAGCCCGGGCCCTTGACGAAGACGTCGACCTTCTTGACGCCGTGCTCCTGCGCCTGGCGGGCGGCGGACTCCGCGGCCATGCCGGCGGCGTACGGCGTCGACTTGCGCGAGCCCTTGAAGCCCACACCACCCGACGACGCCCAGCTGATGACGGCGCCCGACGGGTCGGTGATCGAGACGATCGTGTTGTTGAACGTCGACTTGATGTGGGCCTGGCCCAGCGCGATGTTCTTCTTCTCCTTGCGGCGCGGCTTGCGCGCGGCGGACTTGGCCTGTGCCATGTGCGTGTTCTCCTAAACCCTGGGGCCGCGCCTTAGCGCGCCTTCTTCTTGCCGGCGACGGTGCGCTTCGGGCCCTTGCGGGTACGTGCGTTGGTCTTCGTGCGCTGACCGCGCACCGGGAGGCCGCGGCGGTGACGCAGACCCTCGTAGGAGCCGATCTCGACCTTGCGGCGGATGTCGGCGGCGACCTCGCGACGGAGGTCACCCTCCACCTTGTAGTTGCCTTCGATGTAGTCGCGGAGCGCGATGAGCTGGTCATCGCTGAGGTCCTTGACGCGGATGTTCTCGTCGATCTCCGTCGCTGCGAGGATCTCGTTCGAGCGGGTACGGCCCACGCCGTAGATGTACGTGAGGGCGATCACCACGCGCTTGTCGCGCGGGATGTCAACGCCGGCAAGACGTGCCATGCGGTTCTCCTGGGAGTGAGTGGAGGTGTGGAGCAGGATCGGTGCCCGGGCCTCCGCCCGAGGTGTCCCCCGCTGGTCCCCGAGCTTGTCGAGGGGCGGGTTCTGATCCTGCCTGTGTCGTATTCAGTTGTGGAGAGTGTCCTGCGACGCGAGGGTTTCGGCTCGCTTCGCTCGCTCAACCTCGATGCGGATCGCATCAACGCTCGCTTACGCTCGCATTGATCCGCCCCGAATCAACCCTGGCGCTGCTTGTGACGCGGGTTGCTCTTGCAGATCACCATGACGCGGCCGTGGCGGCGGATGACCTTGCAGTGGTCGCAGATGGGCTTGACGGAGGGGTTGACCTTCATGATTTCTTCTCTTCGCTGTCTTCGCCGGGCAGACCTCGGGGCTCGGTCACCGAGCCTGTCGAAGCACTGGGGCGTTACTTCTCGACCGGTCTAGCGGTAGCGGTAGACGATGCGCCCGCGGGTGAGGTCGTAGGGCGAGAGCTCCACGACGACACGGTCCTCGGGGATGATGCGGATGTAGTTCTGCCGCATCTTGCCGGAGATCGTCGCGAGGACCTTGTGCCCGTTGCTCAGCTCAACGCGGAACATCGCGTTGGGCAGCGCCTCGGAGATCACGCCCTCGATTTCGATGACACCGTCTTTCTTCGCCATACGCTCGCTTACACTTCTGCAGACCGGTCGATCTGCGGTGGATGGGATCGGTGCTTCGACACGCCAATGAAGGCGCAACGCACCAAAGATCAAGCATACGTGATAGTGGATGCCTCGGCAACCTGACCCGGGCCGAACCACCACGAGGAGGGGCTGGTGGATGCCGCGGCCCGGGGCCGCGGCATCCACCTGTCTCAGTCCTTGCGGCGGCGCACCACGGTGATGATCACGACGGCGGCGCCGGCGACCAGAAGCGCCCCGCCGACCGCGAGCGCCCACCACGGAATCGTGCCGCCCGTTGCCGGCAGCGGCGCCGGCGTGGTCGGCGTCGGGGTGGGGGCGGGCGTCGGCGTCAGCGGCGTCCACGTGTTCGTCACGGTGACGAGCGTCGCCTGCTCCACGGACGCCTCGTCGACAGTGAACTCGGACGGGTCGATCGCCGGTGTGCCCCATGAGCCCCCGGCGGCTGCCGCGGGCGTGTCCTCGTCGATCGTGCACACCGCGCCGACGGGCGCCGCGATGACGTCGGTCGTCTCGCCGGCAGCCGCGCTCCAGTCGCCGCCGTCGAGGTAGGCCGTCGCCGAGCACGTCCACGTGCCGGTGAAGGTCACGCCGGGTGCGCCGTCGCCCTCGACCGCCTTCGTGATCTGGAAGCCGCCCGGAACGACGACAGGGGTCGGCGTCCACGTGTTGGTGACGGTGACGACGGTCGGCGTCTCGACGGTGCCGGACTCGATCGTCACCGGTGAGCCGTCGATCGACGGCGCGGCCCAGGTGCCCGCGGCGGCGCGTGCCGGCGGGGTCTCGGTCACGGTGCACTCTGCTCCGACCGGTGCCTCGAAGGGTCCGGCGGTCTCGCCGGCCGCGGCCTGCCATGTTCCTTCGGCCACGACGTCACCGTCGAGCGTGCACGACCAGTCGCCCGTGAACGTCACCACGGGTGCTCCCTCGCCTTCGACGACTTTGGTGACTGCGAAAGCCCCCAGCTCGACGTCGGGCGCCGGCGTCCAGGTGTTCGTGACGGTGACGACGACCGGATCGGCGATGGTCGCCGGGTCGACGTCGAACGACGCCGGATCGATGACGGGGTCCTCCCACGTGCCGTCCATCGGGTCGGAGTCGGGCACCAGCTCGGTGATCGTGCATGTGGAGGGAGCGGGCACGATGATGCGTCCGGAGCTGCCGCCGGCCGGCGCGGACCACACGCCCTGCGCCACCACGACGCCGTCGGCGGTGCACTGCCACGTTCCGCCGAACACGCCGTCGGCCGGGGCGCCGTCGCCCTCCACGACCTTCTGGATCTCGAACGCACCCGGCACCGTGATGCACGAGAACGGCCCGTAGTTCCACGGGTAGTTGTGCATCTCGTTGCCCTGGCCGTTCATGAGGATCGAGCCGTTGGTCATCACGCGGCCGTTGGTGCTCGCGGTGACGGTGAGGGTCGGCGCGGCGTCGTCGGCGTTCACCCCGGGAACGATGAGAGAACCCAGCACCTGGGTCGAACCGGCGATCGTCACGTCGGTCGACTCCGCGAAGTTCCACATCGTGCGCTGCGCGAGCATGCCGAACAGGTCGCCGGAGGTGAAGCCGTTCGCGACGACGCCGTCGCTGTAGAACAGGTTCGGCGCCCACGTGATCGGAGCGGAGCCGGTGACGTTGATGATGACGGCCGTGGTCGCGTCGTCGATGCCGACGAAGTTCACGTCGCTGCCGCCGGCGAGCGTGGCCGCGTCGACGGTGAACACCTGCGGCGAGGTCGCCGTGCCGTCGCCCGTGAAGACGAGCATGCCGCTCTGGAGCTCGACCGTCCCGGTCGCCTCCAGCGATGAGAACGACGCCGACTGCTGCGTCAGGGTGTCGCCCCACCCGTCCCACTGGCTGGTCGCGGCCGCCCCCATGTCTTGGGTGAGCGTGCCGTTGTTCATCGCGTACGGCGGAACATCGTGGTTGGGGCCGGCAGGGTTCGGGTCGACGTACAGCGGATCGGTGGTGCCGCCGACCTGGACGCTGCCGCCCAGGAGCGTCGTGCCGGCCTCGTCGGTCGCACCGAAGCCGACGTCGATGCGCGCGTCTGCGCCGATCGTCAGGTCGTCACCGACGGCGAACATGACGTCGCCCGCGGTCGGGGCGACTCCCGAGCCGACGCCCACGGTGCCGATGTTGAGCACGCCGTTCTTGGTGATCAGCGCGTCCCGCTGCACGACGAGCAGACCCTCGATCTCGCCGGCGGTGCCCACGACCTGCAGATCCTTGCCCGCGTACACCGCGACATTGTTGTCGGTCCACGCGTCCGGATCGAGGTTGTCGGGCACCGGAAGCGTTCCCGGCGGGCACTCCGGAGTCTGGGCGACGGCCGGCGTCGCCAGCACGGCGCCCCCGGCCACTGCGCCGAGCGCGATCACCAGGCCTGCCGCCGCCAGGGCGGCCGTGCCGCGGCCGAAACGTCGTGGACTGCTGTGCCTCATGGCGCCCTTTCGCACGACCGGCGTGCGGGTCGCCGGTCTCCTCCCGAATGTGTGCGCGCGGACGCGACACCCCTCCCATTCAGGGTTTCCACAGCATAACCGACCCTGTCGCCGGCCTCACGGTGGCTGCGCCGACATGGGAAGAGTGGATGCCGCGGCCCGCGGCATCCACTCTTCTCAGGCGACTACTGGAACAGCGTGTTCAGCTGACCCGCGGCCGGCAGCTGCGAGTTCGCGATGACCTCGCCGTTGACCGCGATCGTGGGCGTGCCGATGCCCGACGAGCCCGGCTGGATCGGCGTCTTGGCCGTCATCTCGGTGACGTAGCCGGCGTAGGTGCCGTCGTTGACGCACGAGTCGATGCCGCTCACGCCGACATCCGAGGCGATGCCCAGGATCTCTTTGTTCGTGAGGCCCTTGGACTGCTCGGCGGGCTGGTTCGCGAACATCTGCTGCAGGAAGGGCAGCGACTTGTCGGCATCCGCCACCGCCACGCAGTACGCGGCGTTGGCCGCGCGCGTGGAGTACTGCGTGCCCTGCGAGGCGTCGTCGAGGATCGAGATCGGGTGGATGTCGAGCGTGATGCTGCCGTCGTCGACCATGCCCTCGATCTCGGAGCCGTATGTCTCTTCGAACTGGCCGCAGATCGGGCACATGAAATCGACGTAGGTCGCGAGATTGTCGGCCCCGTCGCCCACGTGGATCGCACCCGTCTCGGCATCGATGTTCGACGCCGACGGCGTGTTCACCTCGGTCGGCAGCGGCTTGGGCGCCGCCGCGTTGTTGAGCGTGACCACCAGGACCGTCACCAGGACGAGGGCGATCACCACGCCCGCCGTCACCCAGATCGCGAACCAGTTCGTCTTCTTTGCAGCCTGTGCCATGTGTCGAGCCTCCTAGGCGATCGCGCGCGGGGTCACGCCGAAGGGTGCAAGTCCTGCGGCTCCCCCGTCGGGTGCGGTGAGCACCCAGATACCGTCATCGTGCACGGCGACGCTATGTTCCCAATGTGAACCGGCGGTGCCGTCGACCGTCGACACCGTCCAGCCGTCGTCCTCGACGAACGTGGCCTGGTCGCCGATGACGACCATGGGCTCGATCGCGAGCACGAGGCCCGGACGCACCTCTGGACCGGGGTCGGGCACGCGGTAGTTGAACACCGAGGGCGACTCGTGCATCTTGCGCCCGATGCCGTGGCCGACGTATTCGCGCAGGATCCCGTACGTCCCCGACGAAGGCGAGTTCGCCTCGATGTACTCCTGGATCGCCGCGCCGACCTCGCCGATGTGCTTCGCCGTGGCGAGCGCGGCGATGCCCGCCCACATGGAGCCCTCGGTCACATCCGAGAGATACAGCCGCTCGGCCACCAGCTCGGGACGCGCGTCGTCGGGCAGCACGATCGTGATGGCGGAGTCGCCGTTCCAGCCCTTGAACTCCGCGCCGGCGTCGATCGACAGGATGTCTCCGGCGGCCAGCACGCGGTCACCGGGGATGCCGTGCACGACCTCCTCGTTGACCGAGGAGCAGATCGTGTGGCGGTAGCCGCGCACCATCTGGAAGTTGGACTTCGCACCGCGGGCCGTGATGAGCGCGGAGGCCGCGGCATCCAGCTCCAGCGTGGTCACTCCCGGTGCCACCAGCGCACGCGCGGCTTCGAGGGCCGCGGCCGTGATGAGGCCGGGCTCGACCATCGCCCTCAGCTGAGCGGGCGACTTGTAGATCGAGCGACGCAGTGCCACGGCTCAGGCGGCCGCGCCGCGGACGAGGCCGCGGGCCTGCAGCGACGCGAGGATGCGGTCGGTGATCTCGTCGAGCGAGCCCACGCCGTCGATGCGGTCGACGATGCCGCGCGTGCGGTACACGTCGAGGATCGGCGCGGTCTCACGCTCGTAGATCGCCAGGCGGTTCGCGATGACCTCTTCGGTGTCGTCGGTGCGACCCTGCTCGGCCGCGCGACGCGCGATGCGGTCGATGCTCTCGTCGCGGGGGACGTCGAGCTCGATGACGGCGTCCAGCTCCTCGTCGCGACCCTCGAGGAACTCGTCGAGGTGCATCACCTGGGCCACGTTGCGCGGGTAGCCGTCGAGGAGGAAGCCCCCCTCGGCGTCTGCCTGCGAAAGGCGCTCTCGCACGACCGCGCTCGTGAGCTCGTCGGGAACGAGATCACCGGCCTCGATGATGGCCTTCACCTGCCGGCCGAGTTCCGTGCCGGCAGCGACCGCACCACGGAAGACGTCGCCGGTCGAGACGGTGGGGATGCCGAACGCCTCGGCGATGCGGATGCCCTGGGTGCCCTTGCCCGAACCCTGCGGGCCGACGATCAGGAGTCGGGTCATCGGAGAAGCCCTTCGTAGTGGCGCTGCTGGAGCTGTGCGTCGATCTGCTTCACCGTCTCAAGGCCGACGCCGACGATGATGAGGATCGAGGCGCCGCCGAACGGGAAGTTCTGGTTGGCGCCGACCGTCGCCAGCGCGATGAGCGGCAGGAGCGCGATGAGGCCGAGGTAGATCGAGCCCGGCAGCGTGATGCGCGTCAGCACGTAGTCGAGGTACTCGGCGGTGGGGCGGCCCGCACGGATGCCGGGGATGAAGCCGCCGTACTTCTTCATGTTGTCGGCGACCTCGACCGGGTTGAAGGTGATCGCCACGTAGAAGTAGGTGAACCCGACGATGAGCAGGAAGTACAGGATCATGTACAGCGGGTGGTCGCCCTTGACGAGGTACAGGTTGATCCAGGTGACCCAGCCCGGAACGTCCTGCCCGGCCTGCGGCTGGTTGAACTGCGCGATGAGCGCCGGGATGTACAGCAGCGACGACGCGAAGATGACGGGCACGACGCCGGCCATGTTCACCTTGATGGGGATGTACGTGTTCGTGCCGCCGTAGGTGCGTCGACCGACCATGCGCTTGGCGTACTGCACCGGTATGCGTCTCTGCGACTGTTCGACGAACACGACGAGCGCCACGACGACGATGCCGACGGCCAGCACGAGGAGGAAGACCTCGAAGCCCTTGGACTGCCAGATGGCCCACATCGAGACCGGGAACTGCGCCGCGATCGACGTGAAGATGAGCAGCGACATGCCGTTGCCGATGCCGCGCTCGGTGACCAGCTCGGCGAACCACATGATCAGGCCGGTGCCGGCGGTCATCGTGATGATCATGAGCAGCTGCGCCCACCACACGTCGTTGGTGAGGAGCTGCTCGCACTCGGGGATGCCGGTGGTGCCGAACAGCGCGCCGCTGCGGGCGACGGTGACCAGCGTCGTGGACTGGAGGAGCGCCAGCGCGATCGTGAGGTAGCGCGTGTACTGCGTCAGCCGGGCCTGGCCCGCCTGGCCCTCTTTGTAGAGGGTCTCGAAGTGCGGGATGACCACGCGCAGCAGCTGCACGATGATCGTCGCGGTGATGTAGGGCATGACGCCGAGCGCGAAGATCGACAGCTGCAGCAGCGCGCCGCCCGAGAACAGGTTGACCAGCGACAGCAGGCCTTCGGTGCCCGACGACTGGCGCAGACATTCCTGCACGTTCGGGAAGTCGACGAACGGCGCGGGCACATGCGCACCGAAGCGGTACAGGGCGATGATCGCCAGTGTGAATGCGATCTTCCGCCGAAGGTCGGGAGTGCGGAAGACCCGCGCGATGGCGCTGAACAAGAGGATTCCTCCAGAGGGGGGATGCCGGCACAGTCGATGTGCCGACGTCCAGGGTAACCCAGTGGGGGCCGGAGCAAGCTCCGACCCCCACTGTGCTGTCTTACTTGACGGTGCCGCCCGCAGCGACGATCTTCTGCTCGGCGGAACCCGAGACCTTGTCGACCGACACGTTGAGCTTCACCGAGATGTCGCCGGTGCCGAGCACCTTGACCTTCTCGTTCTTGCGCACCGCACCCTTGGCGACCAGGTCGCCGATGGTGACGTCGCCACCGGTCGGGTACAGCTCCGCGAGCTTCTCCAGGTTCACGACCTGGTACTCGACGCGGAACGGGTTCTTGAAGCCGCGGAGCTTCGGGGTGCGCATGTGCAGCGGCATCTGCCCACCCTCGAAGCCGACCTTGACCTGGTAGCGAGCCTTCGTACCCTTGGTACCGCGGCCCGCGGTCTTGCCCTTCGAGCCCTCACCGCGACCCACGCGGGTCTTGGCCTGGTTCGAACCGGGGACCGGACGCAGGTGGTGCACCTTCAGCACGCCGGGGCGCGCGGCCGGGGCATCCTTCTTCGGGGCAGCCGCCTTCGCGGGGGCCTTCTTCGCAGCAGGCTTCTTCGCAGCAGCCTTCTTCGGAGCCTCGACGGTCTCAGCCGTCTCAGCCTTCTTCTCAGCCTTCTCGGCCATCAGTCGATCTCCTCAACCTTCACGAGGTGCGCGACGGTCCGGACGTAACCGCGCGTCTGCGCGTCGTCGGGACGGACGACCGAGTCGCCGATCCGCTTCAGACCGAGCGAACGCAGCGTGTCACGCTGGTTCTGCTTCTCGCTCACCTTGGACTTGACCTGGGTAACCTTCAGGCGCGCAGCCATCAGACACCTGCCTTCGCAGCGGCCGCGGCCTCAGCCTCGGCACGGACGAGACGGGCGGGGGCGACCTGGTCGAAGTCGAGGCCGCGACGTGCGGCGACCGCACGGGGCTCCTCGAGCTGCTTCAGGGCCTCCACCGTCGCGTGGACGATGTTGATCGTGTTGGACGAGCCCAGCGACTTCGACAGCACGTCGTGGATGCCGGCGCACTCGAGGACGGCGCGCACGGGACCACCGGCGATGACACCGGTACCGGCAGCGGCGGGGCGCAGGAGCACCACACCGGCAGCGGCCTCACCCTGCACCGGGTGCGGGATGGTCGAGCCGACGCGCGGCACGCGGAAGAAGTTGCGCTTGGCCTCTTCGACACCCTTCGAGATCGCCAGGGGCACCTCGCGGGCCTTGCCGTAGCCGACGCCGACCACACCGTTGCCGTCGCCGACGACGACGAGCGCGGTGAAGCTGAAGCGACGACCACCCTTGACGACCTTCGAGACGCGGTTGATGGTGACGACGCGCTCGAGGAACTGGCTCTCGTTGCGGTCGCGACCACCGCGGTCACCGCGGGTCTGGTTGCGCTCGCGCCCACCGCGGCGCGGCTCGCGCTCGCGCTCGGCGGGTGCCGTCGCGGCGGCCTCGGCCGGAGCCTCGGCAGCTGCCTGCTCGGTCACGTTGCTCTCCTTGTTATCACTCACAGGTTCAGACCTCCCTCGCGGGCGCCGTCGGCGATCGCCGCGACACGGCCGGCGTAGCGGTTGCCGCCACGGTCGAACACGACGTCCGAGACGCCGGCAGCCTTCGCGCGCTCGGCGAGCAGCTCGCCGACCTTGCGGGCCTTGGCGGTCTTGTCACCGTCGAACGTGCGCAGGTCGGTCTCGAGCGTCGAGGCCGAGGCCAGCGTGTGGCCCTTGCTGTCGTCGACGACCTGCACGAAGACGTGGCGGGCCGAACGGGTGACGACGAGGCGCGGACGCAGCTCGGTGCCGACGACCTTCTTGCGCAGGCGGGCGTGACGACGCGAACGCGCCTGGGTCTTTGTCTTGACAGCCATGGTTACTTACCACTCTTTCCGGCCTTGCGACGAACGACCTCGCCGGCATACCGCACACCCTTGCCCTTGTACGGCTCGGGCTTGCGGATCTTGCGGATGTTGGCCGCGGCCTCGCCGACAGCCTGCTTGTCGATGCCCGACACCGTGAGCTTGTTGTTGCCCTCGACGGTCAGCGTGATGCCGGCGGGTGCCTCGACGAGCACCGGGTGCGAGAAGCCGAGCGCGAACTCGACAGCCGTGCCCTTCTGCGCGACGCGGTAACCCGTGCCGACGACCTCAAGGCCCTTGGTGTAGCCCTGGGTGACACCGATGATGTTGTTGTTGATGAGCGTGCGGGTCAGGCCGTGCAGCGAACGCGACTCGCGCTCGTCGTCGGGACGGGTCACGACGACCTGTGCCTCTTCGACCTTGACCTCGATGGGACGGGCCACGGTGAGCTGGAGCTCGCCCTTGGGGCCCTTGACGGCGACATCCTGGCCATCGACCGAAACGGTCACGCCGGCGGGGATGTCGATCGGAAGACGACCGATACGCGACATGTCAGATCACCACACGTAGGCGAGGACTTCCCCACCCACGCCCTTCGACTCGGCCTGGCGGTCCGTGAGGAGGCCAGAGGAGGTGGACAGGATGGCGACGCCGAGCCCGCCGAGGACGCGGGGGATCTCGGTCGACTTCGCGTAGACGCGGAGGCCGGGCTTCGAGACGCGCTTGATGCCGGCGATCGACCGCTCGCGGTTCGGGCCGTACTTCAGCGTCAGAGTGAGGGTCTGGCCGACGCGTGCGTCGCTGACCTCCCACGACGAGATGTAGCCCTCCTGCTTGAGGATGGCCGCGATGTGGGTCTTGAGCTTGGAGCTCGGCAGCGACACGGTGTCGTGGTGCGCCGAATTCGCGTTGCGCAGACGGGTCAGCATGTCTGCGACCGGGTCTGTCATTGTCATGAGTTGATTCCTTCGTTCACGAGGTATCGGCTGGCGTTACACGCCAGACGACCTTCCATGATGGCCGTATTCAGTTGTGTGCCCTTCGACAAGCTCAGGGACCGGGTTTCGACAGGCTCAGCGATTTCGGTCGCTGAGCCTGTCGAAGCGTCACGCCTGGGCGTCCTCGGTCTTGAACGGGAAGCCGAGGTGGCGCAGCAGCGCACGGCCCTCGTCGTCCGTCGAAGCCGACGTCACCACAGTGATGTCGAAGCCGCGCACGCGGTCGATCTTGTCCTGGTTGATCTCGTGGAACACGGACTGCTCCTGGAGACCGAAGGTGTAGTTGCCGTGACCGTCGAACTGCGCGGCCGACAGACCGCGGAAGTCGCGGATGCGGGGCAGGGCGAGGTTCACCAGACGGTCCAGGAACTCCCACGCGCGGTCACCGCGGAGGGTGACGTGCGCGCCGATGGCCTGGCCCTCGCGCAGCTTGAACTGCGCGATCGACTTGCGAGCCTTGGTGACGACCGGCTTCTGGCCGGTGATCTTGGTGAGGTCGTCGACCGCGCCATCGATCACCTTGCTGTCGCGAGCTGCCTCGCCGACACCGGTGTTCACGACGACCTTGACCAGGCCGGGCGTCTGCATGACGTTCGCGTAGCCGAACTCTTCCTGCAGCGCCTTCTTGATCTCGGCGTTGTACTTCTGCTTCAGGCGGGGCTGGATCTTGCCAGCCTCCACGGCAGTGGTGGTGCTCATGTTCAGAGGTCCTTGCCTGACTTCTTCGCGTAGCGAACGCGGACGGTGCGCTTCACGCCGTCCTTCGTCTGCTCCTCGACGCGGTGACCGACACGGGTCGGCTTCTTGGTCCAGGGGTCCACGACCTGGACGTTGGAGATGTGGATCGGGGCTTCCATCGTCTCGATGCCGCCCGTCTTGGTGCCGCGCTGCGACTGACCGACACGGTTGTGCTTCGTGACGAAGTTCACACCCTCGACGATGACGCGGTTCTGCTCGGCCAGGATCTCGAGGACCTTGCCCTGCTTGCCGCGGTCGCCGCCCTTGTCCTGCTTCTTGCCGGTGATGACCTGAACCAGGTCACCCTTCTTGATGTTCGCCATGATCAGATGACCTCCGGGGCCAGCGAGACGATCTTCATGAACTTCTTGTCGCGAAGCTCGCGACCGACCGGTCCGAAGATGCGGGTGCCGCGGGGCTCCCCGTCGTTCTTCAGGATGACGGCGGCGTTCTCGTCGAACTTGATGTAGGAACCGTCGGCACGACGGGTCTGCTTGACGGTGCGGACGACGACGGCCTTGACCACGTCGCCCTTCTTGACGTTTCCGCCCGGGATCGCGTCCTTGACCGTGGCGACGATGATGTCACCCAGGCCGGCGTACCGGCGGTTGGAGCCGCCGAGCACGCGGATCGTGAGCAGCTCCTTGGCGCCGGTGTTGTCGGCGACCTTCAGGCGGGACTCAGTCTGAATCACTTGGCCTTCTCCAGAATCTCCACCAGACGCCAGCGCTTGGTGGCGCTCAGCGGGCGGGTCTCGTTGATGAGGACGAGGTCGCCGATGCCGGCGGTGTTGCCCTCGTCGTGCGCCTTGACCTTGGAGGTGCGGCGGATGACCTTGCCGTAGAGCGGGTGCTTCACGCGGTCCTCGACCTCGACGACGATGGTCTTGTCCATCTTGTCGCTGACGACGTAGCCACGACGGGCCTTGCGGTAGCCACGGGCGTCGGCGTCGCGCACATCGTGCTCGGACGACTCGTGGCCCTTGGTCTCGACCGCGTCCGCGGTCTTCTTCGTGTCAGCCATCACTCGGCCTCTTCCTTCGCAGCCTCGTCGGCGGCATCCGCCTTCTTGGCCTTGGTCTTCTTCGCCTTCGTCGCGGTCTCCAGCGGCGCGGGCGTGGCACGGATGCCGAGCTCGCGCTCACGGATCACGGTGTAGAGCCGCGCGATGTCGCGCTTGACCGCACGGATGCGGCCGTGGCTCTCGAGCTGGCCGGTGGCCGACTGGAAGCGCAGGTTGAACAGCTCTTCCTTGGCCTTGCGCAGCTCCTCGACGAGGCGCTGGTCTTCGAACGTGTCGAGCTCGCTCGGAGCGAGCGTCTTGGTGCCGATCGCCATTACGCGTCGCCCTCCTCGCGCTTGATGATGCGTGCCTTGAGAGGCAGCTTGTGGATAGCACGGGTCAGGGCCTCACGAGCGAGTTCCTCGTTGACGCCGGCGACCTCGAAGAGGACGCGACCCGGCTTGACGTTCGCGACCCACCACTCGGGCGAACCCTTACCGGAACCCATGCGGGTCTCGGCCGGCTTCTTCGTGAGCGGACGGTCGGGGTAGATGTTGATCCACACCTTGCCGCCACGCTTGATGTGACGGGTCATCGCGATACGAGCGGACTCGATCTGACGGTTCGTTACGTACGCGGGCGTCAGGGCCTGGATGCCGAACTCGCCGAAGGAGACCTTCGTGCCGCCGGTGGCCTGGCCGCTACGGCCGGGGTGGTGCTGCTTGCGGTACTTGACCTTGCGGGGGATGAGCATTACGCCGACGCTCCTTCTGCCACGGGGGCCTCGTTGCGGCGGTCGCCACGGTCGCCGCGGTCGCCACGGGGGCCACCACGACGGTCACCGCGGTCGCGGGCCGGCTTCTGGTTGGCCTGCTCGCGAGCGAGCTCCTTGTTGGTCAGGTCGCCCTTGTAGATCCAGACCTTCACGCCGATGCGGCCGAAGGTGGTCTTCGCCTCATAGAAGCCGTAGTCGATGTTCGCGCGCAGCGTGTGCAGCGGCACACGACCCTCGCGGTAGAACTCCGAACGGCTCATCTCGGCGCCGCCGAGGCGGCCGGAGACCTGGATGCGGACGCCCTTGGCGCCGGCGCGCTGAGCGCCCTGCAGGCCCTTGCGCATCGCGCGGCGGAATGCCACACGTGCGGTGAGCTGCTCGGCGATGCCCTGCGCGACGAGCTGAGCGTCGGCCTCGGGGTTCTTGACCTCGAGGATGTTCAGCTGGATCTGCTTGCCGGTGAGCTTCTCGAGGTCGGTGCGGATGCGCTCGGCCTCGGCGCCGCGGCGGCCGATCACGATGCCCGGGCGGGCGGTGTGGATGTCGACGCGGACGCGGTCACGCGTGCGCTCGATCTCGATGTTGCTGACACCGGCGCGGTCGAGCTGCGTCTGCAGCAGCTTGCGGATCCGGATGTCCTCGGCGACGTAGTCGGCGTAGCGCTGTCCCGGCTTCGTCGAGTCCGAGAACCAACGCGACACGTGGTCGGTGGTGACGCCGAGGCGGAAGCCGTACGGGTGAACCTTCTGTCCCATTACTTGCTCGCCTTCTTGCTCTTGCCAGCCTCCGCCGTCTCGGCGACCTCAGGGGTCGAGAGCACGACGGTGATGTGGCTGGTGCGCTTCTTGATCTGGAACGCACGACCCTGCGCGCGGGGCTGGAAACGCTTGAGCGTCGTGCCCTCGTCGACGTACGCGTTCTTCACGTACAGGTCCTGCTCGTCCAGGTACTCGCCGTCCTTGTCGGCCTTCACGCGAGCGTTCGCGATCGCCGACGCGACGAGCTTGTAGATCGGCTCGCTCGCACCCTGCGGCGCGAACTTGAGGATGGCCAGGGCCTCCTCAGCCTGCTTGCCCTTGATGAGCGCGACGACACGACGAGCCTTCTGAGGGGTCACGCGGATGTGTCGCACGCGTGCGATGGACTCCACCATTTCTCTCTCCTCTGCCCCCGCGTCAGCGGCGGCGGCCCTTCTTGTCGTCCTTCACGTGGCCGCGGAAGGTGCGGGTGGGCGCGAATTCGCCCAGTTTGTGGCCGACCATGGTCTCGGTCACGAACACGGGGATGTGCTTGCGACCGTCGTGCACGGCGATGGTGTGACCCAGCATGGCCGGGATGATCATCGAACGGCGCGACCAGGTCTTGATGACGTTCTTGGTGCCGGCTTCGTTCTGGACGACGACCTTGCGAAGCAGGTGCTCGTCGACGAAGGGGCCCTTCTTAAGGCTGCGAGGCATCTTCCTCTACTCCTACTTGCGCTTCTTGCCGGCGTTGCGACGACGGACGATGTACTTGTCGCTTTCCTTGTTCGCGTGGCGGGTGCGGCCTTCGGCCTGACCCCACGGCGAAACGGGGTGACGACCACCGGACGTCTTGCCCTCACCACCACCATGCGGGTGGTCGACCGGGTTCATCGCGACACCGCGGACGGTCGGGCGGATGCCCTTCCAGCGGTTGCGGCCGGCCTTGCCCCAGTTGATGTTCGACTGCTCGGCGTTGCCGACCTCGCCGACGGTCGCGCGGCAGCGCGCGTCGACGTTGCGGATCTCGCCCGAGGGCAGACGCAGCTGGGCGTAGGGGCCGTCCTTGGCGACGAGTCGCACCGACGCACCGGCCGAGCGCGCGATCTTCGCGCCGCCACCGGGGCGGAGCTCGATGGCGTGGATCACGGTACCGGTGGGGATGTTCTTCAGCGGCAGGTTGTTGCCCGGCTTGATGTCGGCCGAGGCACCCGACTCGACGATGTCACCCTGCGACAGCTTGTTCGGGGCGAGGATGTAACGCTTCTCACCGTCGAAGTAGTGCAGCAGCGCGATACGCGCGGTGCGGTTGGGGTCGTACTCGATGTGCGCGACCTTGGCGTTGACGCCGTCCTTGTCATTGCGACGGAAGTCGATGACGCGGTACTGACGCTTGTGGCCACCGCCGATGTGGCGGGTGGTGATGCGGCCCTGGTTGTTGCGACCACCGGTCTTGCTGAGCGGGCGGAGGAGCGACTTCTCCGGCGTCGATCGGGTGATCTCGGCGAAGTCGGCCACCGACGAGCCGCGGCGACCCGGGGTCGTGGGCTTGTACTTGCGAATAGCCATAGTTCTCTAGTCCTCTGTCCCGACCGTCAGCCGACTGCCGTGAAGATGTCGATGGTGCCCGACTTCAGGGTCACGATGGCGCGCTTGGTGTCCTTGCGCTTGCCGGTGCCGAAGCGGGTGCGGCGGGCCTTGCCCGTGCGGTTGAGCGTGTTGACCGCAGCGACCTTGACGCCGAAGATCTTCTCGATCGCGAACTTGATCTCGGTCTTCGAGGCACGCGGATCGACGAGGAAGGTGTACTTGCCCTCGTCGATGAGCGAGTAGCTCTTCTCCGAAACGACCGGCTTGAGGATGATGTCGCGCGGGTCCTTGTTGACGGCGGTCATGCCGAGGCCTCCTCGGTGGTGGCAGTCTTCGACGCGACGAACGCGTCGTAAGCAGCCTTGGTGAAGACGATGTCGTCCGAGACGAGAACGTCGTAGGCGTTGAGCTGGTCGGACGGCAGCACGTGCGCGAACGGGATGTTGCGGATGCTCAGGACGCTGATGTCGTCCGTGCGGTCCACCACCACGAGCACGTTCTTGACGGCGCCGAGTGCGGTCAGGACCGCGACAGCGGCCTTGGTCGACGGGGCGCCCTCGATCGCGAAGGACTCGACGACGTGCAGACGCTCGCCACGAGCACGGTCGCTGAGCGCGCCCAGCAGGGCGGCGGCGATCATCTTCTTGGGCGTGCGCTGCGCGTAGTCGCGCGGCTTCGGGCCGTGCACGATTCCACCGCCGGTCATGTGCGGCGCGCGGATCGAGCCCTGGCGGGCGTTACCCGTGCCCTTCTGCTTGAAGGGCTTGCGGCCGGCGCCCGAGACCTCACCGCGACGCTTGGTCGAGTGGGTGCCCTGGCGAGCCGCCGCGAGCTGCGCGACGACGACCTGGTGGATGAGCGGGATGTTCGTCTTGACGTCGAAGATGGCAGCGGGCAGTTCGACGGAACCAGCCGCCGTGCCGTCTGCCTTCACGACGTCGAGCGCGAGAGTCGAGTCAGCCATGAGATCAGGCACCCTTCACTGCGTTGCGGACGTAGACGATGCGGCCACGCGCGCCGGGGACGGCGCCCTTGACGAGCAGCAGACCCTTCTCGGCGTCGACGGCGTGCACCTTGAGGTTGAGGACGGTCACGCGCTCGCCACCCATACGGCCGGCCATGCGCATGCCCTTGAACACGCGGCTCGGGGTCGACGATGCGCCGATCGAGCCGGGCTTGCGGTGGTTGCGGTGCGCACCGTGCGAAGCGGAGACGCCCTTGAAGTTGTGGCGCTTCATGACACCGGCGAAGCCCTTGCCCTTGCTGGTGCCGACGACGTCGACCAGCTGGCCGGCCTCGAACGTGCCGTCCACCGTGAGCTCCTGACCGAGTGAGTAGTCAGCGGCGTCAGCGGTGCGGACCTCGGTGAGGTGACGGCGCGGGGTGACACCCGCGGCCTCGAAGTGGGCCGTGAGGGGCTGGTTGACCTTGCGGGGGTCGATCTGGCCGTACGCGATCTGGACGGCCTTGTAGCCGTCCTTCTCCGGCGTGCGGACCTGGGTCACGACGTTCGGAGCGATCTCGATGACGGTGACGGGAACGAGCTTGCCGTTCTCGTCCCAAACCTGGGTCATGCCGAG
>Ga0160459_100399_pt1 | contig 17948 bp, 17 predicted proteins | sample HID1973K_E6MG_FD_108208 | JGI IMG/M metagenome (GOLD analysis project Ga0160459, IMG submission 108208) | Enriched mosquito-associated microbial communities from UW Madison campus, WI, USA - HID1973K_E6 MG | ecosystem: Host-associated > Arthropoda: Insects > Digestive system > Unclassified ... | reverse complement strand
TTGCGATTGGTGCATTCGCGCCGAAGTCCGCGCCGCCTCCGTTGCTGGGCACGTTGGGGCTGCTGCTGTTCCTGTACGGCATCGGCATTCAGTACGGGGCGCAGTTCTTTCGCGGGCTCACCAGCCGCGAGGGGATGAAGGCGAACGCTGCCGCGTGCATCGGCGTGGTGGTCGCGGGCCTCGTGTCGTGCGGCTTCATGCACTTCGGCATCAAGCTCGCCGATTCGCTCGGCATGTTCGCCGGCAGCGGCACCAGCACGGCGAGCCTGCAGGTCGCGATCGCGTCGATGAACAGCAACGACGCCGCCGTCGCGTACAGCATCTCGTATCCGTTCGGCGTCGCCGGGCCGATTCTGTTCATCTACCTCCTGAACGTCCTGCTCAAGGTCAAGATACAGAAGCCGCCGGCGAAGCTGATCGAAACGGCGGAGATCGCCCTCAGGAACGCGAGCCTGTTCGGCCTCAAGCTGTCGGAGCTCGCGAGCCGCCTTCCGTCGGGCGTGGTGATCGCGGCGGTGCGGCGCGCGCATCACAATCAGTTGCCCACGCCCGACTTCACCTTGCGCGCGGACGACGTGCTGCTCGCCACCGCCACCGACCGGCGTCTGCTCGACGAAGCCACCGCGCTGTGCGGCGAATCGCAGCCGGGGCGCATGGCGAGTCATCGCGAGGATCTCGACTATATGCGTGTGTTCGCGTCGAATCCGGCGGTCGTCGGCATGGCGCTCGGCGACATTCGCTTTCCCGATGGCGTGAGCTGCGCGATCGCGCACGTGCGTCGTGGCGACGCCGACATGGTCTCGGCACCCGATCTCATCCTCGAGGCGGGCGACCGCGTCGGCCTGCTCGTCAATCGCGCGCATCAGGCGACCATGCGTACCTTCTTCGGCGATTCGATCAAGGGCACGGCGGATCTCAGCTTCATCTGCCTCGGCATCGGTGCGGCGGTGGGCTTGCTGGTCGGCGCGATTCCGCTGCCCGTGCCCGGCCTCGGCGCGTTCAGCCTCGGACTCGCGGCGTTGCTGCTGGTGGCGCTGTGTCTCGGCAAGGCGCGGCGCAACGGGCCGTTCGTCTGGGTGATGCCGCTGTCGGCGAATCTCGTGTTGCGCAATCTCGGCCTGACGATCTTTCTCGCGCAAGTGGGCATTTCATGCGGGCCGAAGTTCGTCGCGACCGTGGGCTCGGCCGGGCCATTGTTGCTGATCTACGGCGTGATCACGCTGCTGGTTCTCGTCGCCGTGACCGCCGTCTGCTGCCTGTGGATTTTCCGCCTGCCGTTCGATACGTCGGTCGGCGTGATTTGCGGCGCGACCGGCAATCCGGCGATCCTCGCGTTCGCCAATCGCATCGCACCGACGGATCAGCCCGACATCATGTACGCGATGATTTTCCCTTCGATGACCATCGTCAAAGTGCTTTTCGTGCAGATCGCCATATCGCTTGCCGCAGGATAGGCTTTGCCCCACCATGCCGGATCGAACGTCAGAAGGAGCACATCATGGAAGTGGCGATCTACAGCTCGACACCCTACGAGCGCCAGTACATCGACGAGGCGAACAAGACCGAGAACCACAAGCTCCGGTACCACGACATGTCGCTCGATATGGATACCGTCGAGCTTGCGGCGGGTTATGGCGCGGTGTGCGTCTTTGTCAATGACAAGGCGGATGCCGAGGTGCTCGAAGCGCTGCACAAGGGCGGCACGCGCCTGGTCGCGCTGCGCTGCACGGGCTTCAACAACGTCGATCTCGCCGCCGCCGCGAAGCTCGGCATCAAGGTGGTGCGCGTCGTCAACTATTCGCCGAACTCGGTGGCGGAGCATGCGGTTGCGCTGCTGCTCGCGATCAATCGCAAGGTGCATCGCGCCTACAACCGCACGCGCGATTCGAACTTCTCGCTCGACGGCCTGATCGGCTTCGATCTGTACGGCAAGACGGTCGCGGTGGTCGGCACCGGCAAGATCGGCTGCGTGTTCGCGAAGATCATGCAGGGCTTCGGCTGTCATGTGTTCGGCTACGATCCCTATCCGTCGAAGGAGTTCGAGGCGCTCGGGCTGCGCTATGCGACCTCCGGCGAAATCGGCGAGCGCGCGGACATCGTCGCGCTGTTCTGTCCGTTGACGCCGCAGACGCATCACATCATCAACTCGGAGTCTCTCAAGCGGGCGAAGCCCGGCGCGTTGCTCGTCAACACCAGCCGCGGCGCGCTGATCGACACGGAAGCCGTCATCGAAGCGTTGAAGACCGGCCAGTTGGGCGGCCTCGCGATCGATGTCTATGAACAGGAGGCGGATCTGTTCTTTCGCGACCTGTCGAGCGAAATCATCACCGACGACATCTTTCAGCGGCTCGTTTCGTTTCCGAACGTCATCGTGACGGGGCATCAGGCATATCTGACGCGCGAAGCGTTGACCACCATCTGCGAGACCACATTGCAGAGCATCACCGCGTTCGAGAAGAATCAGCCCTTGGTCAATGAAGTGAAGGTCGCGTAGCGGCGCGCGCCGATGGCCGCCGGGGATTCGCCACAGGAACGCGCGCGAGAGCCGGTGCTCGACACGGTCGATCGCGTGTCCGAGCTGTGCTTCGGGCTGTTCATGGCGTTGACGTTCGTCGGTACGGTATCGGCGACGACTGGCGGCGACGCCGCGGGCCGCAAGATGCTCTATACGGCCTTCGGCTGCAATCTCGCGTGGGGTCTCGCCGATGCCGTCATGTATCTTGTCCGCACGATCGCGGACCGCGCGCGCAGGCACGCGCTCGCGCTTTCCATCCAGCGTGAGCGCGACGCGGCGGCGGGCGTGCGCGCCTTGCGCGAGCGCCTATCCACGGCGCTCGACCCGTTCGTCTCCGACGCCGATCTCGAAGCCATCCGCAAGCGCATCGCCGCGAGCACGAGCCTGCCCGAACGCGCGCGTTTCATGCGCGGCGACTTTCTCGCGGCACTGGGCATCTTCATCATCATCGTGCTTTCCACGTTCCCTGTCGCCGCGCCTTTTGTCCTGGTCACACACGTGCCGACCGCGCTGCTGATATCGCGGGTGCTGACGCTCGCGATGCTGTTCTTCTGCGGCTTCGCGCTGGGCGGCTATGCGGGCTGGAGCGGCTGGAAAGCAGGCCTTTCGATGATGGCGCTGGGCGTGCTCCTGACGATGGCGATCATCGCCCTGGGCGGGTAATTAAACGTTGAAATCACGGACGGACGAGCGAATAAATACCTACGCCGTCGTTCTTGTAATCGCGAAAGCGTTCGCATATCTTGCAATGACAACTTCAGCGCGCATCGAGCTGCAAACGGCACTACGACAATATATAGACGCTGTTCCGATCTCAGGCTTCTTCACGCATTCGACGCTTCACGGCTCGATGCGGGTACAAGACGATGCGCAAACTCATGAGCGTGCTTCTCGTCGCGTCCGCGCTCGCGTGCGGTGCCAGCGTGTGCGCGCAAGCGCCGGTGGCGAGCACGGACGCGCCCGCGCCTGTCGCGATGACTCCGGCTGACCTGGACAGGCTCGTCGGACCGATCGCGCTCTATCCCGACGATCTCATCGCGATCATTCTGCCCTCGTCGACCTATCCGATCGAGATCGTGCAGGCCGACCGCTTTCTCGAGCGCAGAAAGATCGACAAGGATCTGCCTGTGAACGAAGCATGGCAGGACCCGGTGAAAGCGCTGCTCAATTACCCGGAAGTCGTGAAGAAGATGAGCAACGATCTCGACTGGACCGTTGCGCTCGGCGAGGCGGTGGTCGCGGACCAAAGCGCCGTTTTGCAGGCCGTGCAGCGTTTTCGGCGGCAGACTCAGTCAGTCGGCAATCTCACGACCGATGACAAGCAGACGATCGTCGTCGAGAAGGAAGTGATCAGGATCGTGCCGTCGAATCCCGAAGTCATCTATGTGCCGCAGTACAACCCGGCCACGGTCATCGTGAGCAGTCCGACGCCGGTCTACGCCTATGCGCCCGCGCCTTATCCCGTCTATTACTATCCGTACGCGCCCGGCGCGGCGTTCGCCACCGGTCTGATATGGGGCGCGGCGATTACCGCCGTGTGGCACGGCGGGCACTACGAAACCAACTACAACGGCGGCAACAACACGATCAACATCAATCGCGAGGGTAACGTCAATCGCACCGAGGTGAAGAACGAGTTGAGCAATCGCGCGGCGAATCGCGGCGCAACAGGATCGCAACAGTCGAGCACCTGGCGCTCGGAAAAGAAGCCCGGGCAGGTGTCGGGCACGACTGCCCGTGCGTCCGGACAACGCGTCGGCGATGCGCCTTCGCGCGCGGGCGGCGGTACACAGGGCGCAGCGGGGCGCGCGCCCATGGCCGCGCAGAACGCCGGCAACTTTCAGGGACGCGGCGGCGATGCGTTCAGCGGCTATGGCTCCGCGCAGAACGCACGAGCGGACGGAGCGCGCGGCGCGGCGAGCCGGCAATCGATGTCGGGCGCGCAAGGCGGCCGCAGCTTCCAGGGCGGCGGCGGCTTCTCAGGAGGCGGCCGCGGCGGATTCGGCGGCGGCGGTCGCAGTGGACGTCGATAGGAGCCGGGTCATGAACATATCGACGCGCTTGTTGATTGCGTTGGCAACCATCACGATGCTGCTCGCGCCAATACGCGTTCTCGCCGCCGAACAGCAGCAGACGTTCGCGACGCCCGACGAAGCCGTGAGCGCGCTGGAACAGGCGCTCAAGTCGAACGATGACGCGGCGCTCATCGCGATCTTCGGCGACGCGCACAAGCGGCTCGTCGTGACGCCCGATGAAGCGGAGAATCGCGAACTGCGCGCCAATGCGCTCGCCGAATTCAGCGCGTATCACGCGCTGGAGCAAACGTCGTCCGACCGCCGCATTCTGCGCATCGGCGACGAAGCGTGGCCGATGCCGATTCCGCTCGTGCGCGAACACGGCGCGTGGCGCTTCGCGACCGAAGAGGGCGAACAGGAAGTGCTGGACCGACGCATCGGGGCGAACGAGCGCGAGGCGATCAAGGTGCTGCGCGCGTATCTCGATGCACAACGCGAGTACGCGACCAAAGATCGCATGGGAGACGGCGTGCTGCAGTACGCGCGCAGGCTGGGCAGTTCGCCGGGCAAGCGCGACGGACTCTATTGGCCCGCCGATGAAGCGAAGGGCGAAGAGCCGAGCCCCTTCGGACCCTTGATCGCCGCGAGCACGAATTATTTCAAGAATCGAAACCCGGGTGACGCTTATCACGGATATTATTTTCGTATCCTAACCAAGCAGGGAAAGCATGCGCCAGGTGGCCCGTTCAGCTATATCATCAACGGGCGCATGCTCGCAGGCTTCGCGATGGCCGCTTATCCAGCACAGTACGGCGAGAGCGGCGTGATGACTTTCATTGTCAACAACAATGGAGTCGTGTATCAGAAGAATCGCGGCGGATCTGCCGCGCCGCTGACGGAGTTCGATCCCGATGCATCCTGGACCCGCGTGCAGGAACGCTGATCAAAGGGCATGCGCGGTATCGCTGGACCATTGAATCGCTTGAACTCTTGAACTCAGGCAAGGAGTCGCCATGAATGCATATAGATTGCGTGCGGGCTGCGGCATCGTGATCGCCGTGATGGCGCTCGATGCCATCGCGCAGAGCAAGCCGATCGCTTACCCAGCCAAAGGTCAAAGCGCCCAACAACAGCAAAACGACGATGGCGCGTGCTATAGCTGGGCGAAGAGCAACACGGGCATCGACCCGGCCACCGCATCGGCGGCGCCGCCACCGCAAGGCGGCGCGGCGGTGGGCGGCGGCCAGCGCGTGGGTGGCGCGGCGCGCGGTGCGGCCGGTGGCGCTGCGATCGGCGCGATCGCTGGCGATGCCGGCAAGGGCGCGGCCGTCGGCGCGGTAGCGGGCACGATGGCGGGCGGCGCGCGCGCGCGGCAGGAAAAACGCGCGCAGCAGGCCAATGCGCAAGCCCAGAGTCAGGGCACGATGAACACGTACTACCGCGCATGGGCGGCGTGCATGCAGGGACGCGGTTACTCGATTCAGTAACCTCATTGCGGTGCGGCTGAAACCAGGAGCGCGATCATGAAGCGTGTGAGCCTCATTGTCTTGTCATGCCTTGCGATATCCACGAGCGCATTGTCCGCCGGGCCCGAAACCGACGTGAGCGTCGTGCGCGATGCGAACGGCGCCACCGTGCAGGGCACCGCCAAAGTGACGGCGACGATCGTCGGCATCGATCCGGCGACGCGCACCGTCACGCTGAAAACGGCGGCGGGCAAGGTGATCGAACTCGAAGTCACGAACGAGGCGCGCAACTTCGACCAGCTCGCCCTCGGCGATGTCGTGACCGCGCAGTATCGTCAATCGTTGACGCTGAGCCTGCTCGACAAGAAGACGGAGGCGTCGCGTTCAGAGAAGGACACGTCCGAGCGCGCGCCGCGCGGCGCGAAGCCGGGCGGAGAGCTAGGTCGCGAAGTGACGATCATCGCGGATGTGGTCGGCGTCGACCGTCATGCCAAGACCGTCACGTTGCGTGGGCCGCGCGGCCAGACGGTAGATCTGCTCGTGGAGGACCCCGAGCGCCTGAAGCACTTGAAGAAGGGCGATCAGGTGAAAGCGGTCTACACGGAAGCGCTTGCAATCGCCGTGGAGCCCGCCACGACGAAATAAGCGAGAACGCCGGTCACGGCGACGCGGGAGAGACCAATGAAAAAACGCTTTGCATGTGCGTGCGTCGTCGTGCTCACGCTCGCGAGCTGCGCACAGCCCGAGCAGCGCGTGCAGCCCGGCATGGATCAGCAGGCGATCATCGCGAAGCTGGGGCCGCCGAAGGAAACCTACGATTTGCCCAACGGCGGCAAGCGTCTGATGTGGCCTACGCAACCGATGGGTTCGACGACCACCGCCGTCGATCTCGACGCGTCGGGCAATACCGTCAGTGTGCGGCAAGTGCTTCAGGAAAAAGAGTTCTATCGCGCCGTGGTCAACAAATGGACGCGCAACGACGTGATGGTCGCGTTCGGCAGACCTTTCGAAACGGCGTATTTCAAGCGGATGGATCGTGAGGTGTGGTCGTACCGGTATATGGAGAACAACATCGACCACATGATCTTCAACTTCTATTTCGACCCGCAAGGCATACTCACACAGACGCAGAAGCAGCCGGACCCGAAATTCGATCCCAGCCAGCGAAACAGGTTCTGACGTCGCTCGCTAGAAGCTGACGGCGAAGCCAAACGACACACCGTGCACGTTGTGGCCGAAGACGTAACGCACCATCGCGCGCGTGCGCGTGATGACGACGGGATACTTGCTGCTATCGAGTTCGAGGCCCACGCCGAGCGACGTCAGGTCGTTGAAGCCGAGTACGCCGGCGCTGTCGCCGAAGTAATGCGAGTACGCGGTTTCGAGCACGTAGCGCACCGGCCGGTCGAGTGCGGCAAAGCCCGTCGGCGCACGCCAGCGCGCCCACAGGCTGAACTGCTGCGCCGTCGCCGAACCCTGCACGGCTTCCGACGAACTGCCGAAGCTGCGTAAATAGATATCGGTTGCGCGCAGTTCGACATCGACCTCGTAGTGCTCGCGATAGTGCTCCAGATCCAGCATCAGCGAGCCGCCGAGGCCGTACGCGTTGAGCGCGCCGTCTTCGAGGAACTGGAGGTTGGTGTTGGCGACACGGTTGACCACGCTCTGCGCGACGCGCAGATCGCTCGCGACACGGCCGATCATGCCGTTGAGGATCGGCCGCAGGCGCAACTCGTTGGTGATCGGGATGTCCCAGCCGATACCGATCGTCGTGCTCGCGGTGTTCCATTTCGCCGGCACCGGGCGTTGCTGATTGCCTTCGGTCGCGATGAAGGTCGGATCGTAGCGGCTGTACGCGACGGTGCCCTCGAGATAGAGCGGAAACGACCTGCTCATGGTGAAGCCGCCGCCGAGCTGCGTCTGGCCGAAGCCCGGGTTACCGGTCGCGCCGCTGTTGATGGAGAGCGAACTCGTCGTGACGTCCGGCACCGCCGTGTACGACATGATCGCGAGCACGGCGTTCGCGTAGTTCTTGACGTTGGTCCCGACCACGGCGCGGTCCGGCGCGGCTTGCGCGTGCGCGGCCACTGGCGCGACCGCGAGCAGGATGAGCATCGAAACGATGAACGACCGGCTCGAAGAGAGGATCGGCTTTCGCATGAGCGGAGCGCACCCGAACGTTGAACGGCGATTGGTCGTACATTGCCCGATCCACGGTCACACGCAGAGAATGTAGTCTACCGATCGCCGTACGCCAAGTGCGGGAGATGCACGTACGTTCACACGGCGACCCAGATTTGCCTAAACTGGAGCTATCTCGCGCAACGCATCGGGGAGACGTCGATGAGACTGAATGAGCCGCGCATGGTGGTTGCCTCGATCGGTGTATTCATCTGGCTCGGCGGCCTCTACTTCACGATTCACGGTCTCCTGTACGACATGACGCGCGAGTTTCGCTACGGCATGTGGGCGCTCGGCATCGGCATCGTGATTTTCGTCGTCGCGTTGAATCCGCTTGCGCAGCGCAGGTCGGGAAAGCGCGATGGGTCGACCTGATCGCTCGTTCGTGTACTAGGCTGTAGAAGCACCACAGAACTCAACGGAGAATCTCGCAATGGGTGATCTTTGGCTAGGCAATGTAGAAGAATCCACGACCGATGACGAAATCCGGCAGTTTCTCTGCAATTACGGCTTTCCTCCGTACGATTCGATTCAGCGCGTGCCCGGCACCGGAGAGCATCCGGCCGCGGTCGTGAGTTTCGATACGGTCGAGCCGCACGTACTGCGCACGTTTCAGCCGCGCATCCACAACATGTTCTGGAAGAATCGCACGCTCGTGGTGCAGGTCATGCCCGAGCGCAACGAAACCTGAGCGCATCGTGACCGGCCTGCCGCCATTTGCCGCTCGCTTCGTCGCGACGGCGGCCCGGGCGTGGCCGCGCGGTTTGCGTCGATCCACATGAGGAGACCGGGGTGAAAGAAGAGAAGGCTGTCAGCGAGTCGCGGGGCGTGCGCGAGGGCGCGGGCGTGAATGAGCGCCTGAGCCGGAAACAGTACGACAAGGAGCTCGCGCGCTTGCATGTCGAGCTCGTGAAGCTGCAGGAATGGGCCGTCCATACGGGCGCGAAGATCTGCATCGTGTTCGAAGGGCGCGACGGCGCGGGCAAGGGCGGCACGATCAAGGCGCTCACCGAGCGCGTGAGCCCGCGGGTTTTCCGCGTGGTCGCGCTACCCGCGCCCACCGAGCGCGAGAAAACCCAGATGTACGTCCAGCGCTATCTGCCGCATCTGCCCGCGGCGGGCGAGATCACGCTCTTCGACCGGAGCTGGTACAACCGCGCGGGCGTCGAACGCGTGATGGGCTTCTGTACCGACGAACAGGCGACCACCTTCCTGAAGGGCGTGCCGCTCGTGGAGCGCGCGATCATCGATTCGGGCATCCTCCTGTTCAAGTACTGGCTCGAAGTCGGGCAGGAAGAGCAGACGCGGCGGCTCGAAGAGCGCATCCACGACGAGCGCAAGATCTGGAAGCTCTCGCCGATGGACCTGCGCTCCTACAGCCGCTGGTACGACTATTCGCGCGCCCGCGACGACATGTTCGAAGCGTCCGACACCGATCTCGCGCCCTGGTATGTCGTGCGTTCCGACGACAAGCGCCGCGCCCGCCTGAACCTGATCAGCCATCTGCTGGCGAACATCCCGTACAAGGCCGTGCCGCGCGAAAAGGTGAAGCTGCCCAAACGCCAGAAAGCGGAGGGTTATCGCGAGAGCGACCGGCCGCTGCGCTACGTGCCCGAACGCTTCTGAGCGCGGCATCGTCATGCCCCGTCGCTCGTCCATGCTGCCCGAGTGGCTGTTTCACTACGAGAAACAATGGGCGCGCGCCGATATCATTGCGGGACTGACGGCGGCGGCCGTCGTCATTCCGAAGGCGCTGGCTTACGCGACGATCGCGGGCCTCCCGGTGCAGGCCGGGCTCTACACGGCCTGCGTGCCGATGATCGTCTACGCGTTCACCGGATCATCGCGCGCGCTCTCCGTCAGCACGACGACCACGCTCGCGATTCTCGCCGCCAACGCGCTGAGCGTGACGGTCGGCGGCGATGACACGCACGCGCTCGCCGCCGCCAGCGCCACGCTGACGATGCTCGTCGGCGCGATGCTCGTCGCGGCCGCGGTCCTGCGCCTGGGCTTCGTTGCGAACTTCATTTCGGAGCCGGTGCTGGTCGGCTTCAAGGCGGGCGTGGCGATCGTCATTGTCATGGATCAGTTGCCGAAACTGTTCGGCATGCACTATCCGAAAGGGTCGTTCTTTCACAACATCGGTGCGTTCGTCGCGGATTTGCCGCATCTGTCGGTGAGCACGCTCGCGCTCGCGTTGCTCACGCTGGCCGCGCTCGTGCTGCTGGAACGCTTCGTGCCGCGCGCCCCGGCCCCATTGTTCGTCGTCGCGGCGGCGATTATCGCGGTCGCGCTCTTCGGCCTGCGCGCGCACGGTATCGAAACGGTGGGCGCGGTGCCCGCCGGATTGCCGTCATGGACAAAACCGGATCTGCCTCTGGCGTTGAAACTATGGCCGGACGCGCTCGGCATCGCGCTGATGAGTTTCACCGAAAGCATCGCGGCGGCCCGCGCATTCGCGCGCAACGACGAGCCCGCGCCCGACGCGAACCGCGAACTGCTCGCGACCGGCCTGGCGAACGCGGGCGGCGCAGTGCTTGGCGCGATGGTTGCGGGCGGCGGAACGAGCCAGACCGCCGTGAACCGGCAAGCGGGCGCGCGCTCGCAACTCGCGGGCCTCGTGACGGCGCTCATCGCGCTCGCGGTGATGCTGCTGTTCGCGCCATTGATGGCGTCGATGCCGCACGCGACGCTCGCCGCCGTCGTCGTGTTCTATTCCATCGGGCTTTTCAGCCCCGCCGAATTCCATGCAATCCTGAAGGTTCGCCGCACCGAATTCGTCTGGGCGGTGACGGCATGCGCGGGCGTCGTGCTGCTGGGCACGCTGGAAGGCATCGTGGTTGCGATCGTGGTGTCGCTGTTCGCGCTTGCGCATCAGGTGTCGGACCCGCCGGTTTACGCGCTCAGGCGGATTCCGGGCACCAACGTGTTCCGCCGCGATTCGTCGAAACACCCTGACGACGAAGCGTTTCCTGGCCTGCTGCTGCTACGTCCGGAGGGACGGATATTCTTCGTCAATGCGGAACGTCTCGCCGAAAAGATCCGGCCGCTCGTGCGCGATTCGGGTGCGAATATCGTCGTGCTGGACCTGAGCCGGGTGTTCGATGTCGAATACACTGCGCTCAAGATGATGATCGAAGCGGAGGCGCGCCTCGCCGCGAACGGCACCACGCTGTGGCTCGCGGGTCTCAATCCGGGCGTGCTCGCGGCGGTGCGGCGCTCGCCGCTCGGCGAGCGGCTCGGCCAGACACGCATGTTCTATAACCTCGAACATGTCGTGATGAAGTATCGGGAGATTGATTCGCGCAATAGCGATGATGCCGCGCGACGTTAAGTCGCCAATTTTTGCCACGTCCCTGTCGCGCATTGCGAATATATTCTGTTGATGGTATTCAAATCATCGGTCCATGCGTTCGTCAGACTGGCCGATGCATCTGCTTCCAGCGTCATCCCTTGCAGGTTTTCGTCGAGGAGGTTACGTCATGACGTATGCGGATCAACTGGCGCGCAGCCGGGACATCGCGGACAAGGTTACGCGTGTGTTTCAGAAACGCGCGGAAGTGGCGCAGCAGAATTTCAGCGAGCGCGCACGCGATGCGGGCATGCGTCTTTTCGGCAACGGCGGCGCGGATCATTTCAGTGGTCCCGGAGCGAACGCAACGGGTCAGTTCAACGGCTACGCGTATGCGGTCGATCTCGTGCAGCGCTCCGTGCTGTTCTGGGACACGTTGCGTCAGCGCGGCAATAACTTCGTCGAGCAGACGAAGCGGGGCCTCGAACCGGTGCTGCATTTCGACCATGAAATGCTGATCGATGGCCGCACGTTCACGCGCCCGGTGAATTACGCGCTGTTGCGCATCGTGCCGCCCGAGGGCGTGCTCGTCGATGCGCTGAAACGCCCGTATCTCATCATCGATCCGCGCGCGGGGCACGGTCCCGGCATCGGCGGCTTCAAGGACGATTCGCAAGTGGGCGTCGCGTTGCGCGCGGGGCATCCGGTGTACTTCGTCACGTTCTTCCGCGACCCGCAGCCCGGTCAGACCTTGCTCGATGTCTGCGCGGCGGAGCAGCAGTTCGTGCGGCACGTGCGCGAGCTGCATCCCGAAAGCCCGAAGCCCGCGATCGTCGGCAATTGCCAGGGCGGCTGGGCCGCGATGATGCTGGCAAGCTCCCAGCCCGACGATACCGGCCCGCTCGTCATCAACGGCGCGCCGATGTCGTACTGGAGCGGCGCGTGGAGCGAAGGCGAGGGCGACAACCCGATGCGCTATTCGGGCGGCATGCTGGGCGGCACCTGGCTCGCGTCGCTGACGGCGGACCTCGGCAACGGCAAGTTCGACGGCGCGTATCTCGTCGAGAACTTCGAGAACCTCAATCCGGCCAACAGCTTCTGGGACAAGTACTACACCCTGTTCGCCAACATCGATACCGAACCGCCGCGCTTTCTCGATTTCGAGCGCTGGTGGGGCGGCTATTACCTGATGAACCGCGAAGAGATCGAATGGATCACGCGCAATCTGTTCGTCGGCAACAAGCTATGGTCGGGTGAAGTGAGCGGTGCGTCGGGCGCATCGTTCGATCTGCGCGCGATCAAGTCGCCGATCATTCTGTTTGCGTCGATGGGCGACAACATCACGCCGCCGCAGCAGGCGTTCAACTGGGTCGCGGACATCTACGGCAGCACCGACGAGATCAAGGCGCGCGGACAGGTGATCGTCGGACTGATGCACAAGAGCATCGGCCATCTGGGCATCTTCGTGAGCGGCAAGGTCGCGAAGAAGGAGTACACGCAGATCGCATCGGTGCTGGAGGCGATCGAATCGTTTCCGCCGGGGCTGTACGGCATGGAGATCGCCGAACGCAAGGGCGAGGGCGGCAAGATCGAGTACGACGTGAGTTTTCACGAACGGCGTCTCGAAGAAGTGACCAGCTTCAATCGCTTCCAGCGCGTCGACGAATTGCCGTTCGAAGCCGTCAAACAGGTATCGGATTTCAATCAGCGCGCCTATGAACTGTTCGCGCAACCCGTCGTGCAGGCGCTCGCGAACGACACGACCGCGACGATGCTGCGCGCGTTCCATCCGCTGCGCGCGCAACGCTGGATGTTCTCCGACCTGAACCCGTGGCTCGCATGGCTCGGCCCCGCGGCGCAGGCGGTCAAGGCCGCGCGCCAGCCCGACACCGAGCGCGACGTGCTGCGCCGCGCGGAACATTGCGGCTCCGACGTGATCAGCGCGAGCCTCGATTTCTATCGCGCGATGCGCGATGCCGCGACCGAAGCGATGTTCTTCTCCGTGTACGGCAACATGTTTTCGGTGCATCAGGCGCAGGCGCACGAGGACCCGGCGCAGAAAACCGATCCGCGCGATCTGCCGTTCGTGCAGGACGCGCTCGCATCGGTGGCGCAAGGCGGCTATGCGCAGGCCGTCGCGCGCGTCGCGTGCCTGCTCGTGCGGCACGACGAGCCGCTGCCGCTCGCGCGCATGGTGCTGCGGCAGGAACTGGCGGAGGACTACGCGGAGTACTTGCCGCAGATGCCGCGCGACGAATGGCGGCGCGTGCGCGGCGAGCAGGAAATCATCGTGCGTTACGAGCCGGAGCAGGCGCTCTCGACGCTGCCCGAACTGCTCGGCGACAACGGCGATCGCAAGAAGCTCCTCACGCTCATCGACAAGCTGCTCGCCGATAGCCGCATGCAAGGCTTCGAGCCTACTACCGCGCAGCAGGACATGCTCGCGCGCATTCGCGCGGCGCTGCCCGTGAAGGCGGCGCGTGCAGCAAGACGTTCCGCGCCCGCGCACTGAGGCGCGGGCGGCGCATCTCACGTTCACACGGGAGGCGATATGGTTCATACGCACGAAAAGTACGAACGGCTCATCGAGGTTTGCCGGTCCCTGCCGCCGCTCGCGGTGGCGGTGGCGCACCCTTGCGACCGGACATCGCTCGAAAGCGCGGTCAAGGCGCACGAGATGGGCCTGATCGCGCCGATTCTCGTCGGGCCGCGCGAGCGCATCCGCGAGGTCGCGGAGGAATGCGGGCTGAACATCGCGGGCCTGCCGATCGTCGACGCGCCGCACAGTCACGCGGCGGCGGAAAAGGCGGTCGAACTGGTGCGCGAGGCGAAGGCCGAAGCGCTCATGAAAGGCAGTCTGCACACCGACGAAGTCATGGCCGCCGTCGTCAGACGCGAAGGCGGACTGCGCACGCAACGGCGGGTGTCGCACTGCTTCATCATGGACGTGCCGGGCCACGAGAACGTGCTCATCATCAGCGACGCCGCGATCAACATCCTGCCGACGCTCGCCGACAAGGTCGACATCCTGCAGAACGCCATCGATCTCGGCCACGCGCTGCGCTTCGAAGAGGTGCGCGTCGCGATTCTCTCGGCGATGGAAACGGTGAACCCGAAAGTGCCCTCGACACTGGAGGCCGCCGCGCTGTGCAAGATGGTGGACCGCCATCAGATCACGGGCGCGCTCGTCGACGGGCCGCTCGCGCTCGACAACGCGATCGATCTCGAAGCGGCGCAGACGAAGAAGATCGACTCGCCCGTCGCGGGCCGCGCGAACGTGCTGATCGTGCCGGACCTCGAAGCGGGCAACATGCTCGCGAAAAGCCTGTCGTTTCTGGCGGGCGCGGACGCGGCGGGCATCGTGCTCGGCGCGCGCGTGCCGATCATCCTGACGAGCCGCGCCGATTCGCTGCAATCGCGGCTCGCGTCGTGCGCCATCGCCGCGCTGGTGGCGGCGAAGCGCCGCGAAGAAACGCAAGTGGCGGGGTGATCCCATGGCCGACGTCATTCTGGTTCTGAATGCGGGTTCATCGAGCATCAAGTTCAGCGCGTTCGACGTGCAGGGCAAGGCGCTCTCGCTCGTCACGCACGGGCAGGTGGAAGGTCTCTTCAGTTCGCCACGTTTCGTCGCGTTCAATGCGAACGGCGAAAAGACCGGCGAGCACGCATGGGGCGATGGCGTGAAGCTCGAACATGCCGAAGCCATTGCGCATCTGGGCGCGTTCCTGCGCGGACACGGCGCGGGACATCATCTGATCGGCGTGGGACATCGGGTCGTGCATGGCGGTGCGCATTTCACGAAGCCCGTGCTGACGAGTCCGGAAGTGCTCGACGCACTCGACAAGCTCACGCCGCTCGCGCCGCTGCATCAGCCGCACAATCTCAAGCCCATTCGCATCATCGCCGAACGCAATCCGGGGCTGCCGCAGGTCGCCTGTTTCGATACGGCGTTTCACGCGACGCAGAACCCGCTCGCGCAGGCGTTCGCGCTGCCCGAATCGATCACGAAGAACGGCGTGCGGCGCTACGGTTTTCATGGCCTCTCATACGAATACATCGCGAGCGCGTTGCCGGAGATCGCGCCGGACGCGGCGCGCGGGCGCACGGTCGTCGCGCATCTGGGCAACGGCGCGAGCCTGTGCGCGCTCGCGGCCGGCAAGAGCGTCGCGAGCACGATGGGCTTCACCGCCGTCGACGGCCTGATGATGGGCACGCGCTGCGGCAATCTCGATCCCGGCGTGATCCTTTATCTGCTCGACGAGCTAGGCATGAACGCGCGCGAGATCGAAGACCTGCTGTATCGCGGCTCGGGCCTGCTCGGTGTCTCGGGCATCTCGGGCGACATGCGCGCACTGCTCGCGAGCCACGACGAACGCGCGCGCTTCGCCATCGATCTGTACGTGTACCGCATCGGCCGCGAGCTGGGTTCGATGAGCGCGGCATTGCAGGGGCTCGACGCCGTCGTGTTCACGGCGGGCATCGGCGAGCATTCGAAGGAGATTCGCCAGCGCGTGTGCGAGCAGGCGGCATGGTGGGGCATCGAGCTCGATGCGCAGGCCAACGCGAGCGGCGGCCCGCGCATCAGCACGGCTGCGAGCAAGGTGAGCGCGTGGGTGATTCCGACCAACGAGGAACTGATGATCGCGAGGCATGCGCTGACACTGATCGAAGGAGCATCCGCATGACGCTGAATGTCCCGCAACCCGTGCTGAAGGGCGCGAAGGCGCTCGTGACCGGCATCGCTAACGAACATTCGATCGCCTATGGCTGCGCGAAGGCGTTCCGCGAACTGGGCGCGGATCTCGCCATCACGCACGCGGACGAGAAGGCGCGGCCCTATGTCGAGCCGCTCGCCCAAGCACTCGAAGCGCCCATCTTCATGCCGCTCGACGCATCGAACCAGGATCAGCTCGATGCGGTGTTCGAACGCATCGCGAGCGAGTGGGGGAGACTCGATATCCTCGTGCATTCGATCGCATGGGCGCCGAAGGACGATTTGCAGGGCGGTCTGCTGAACTGTTCGGCGGAAGGCTTCGCGAAGGCGATGGACATCTCCTGCCATTCGTTCGTGCGCATGGCGCGGCTCGCGGCGCCGCTCATGAAAGACGGCGGCACGATGTTCACGATGAGCTATCACGGCGCGAACAAGGTCGTTCCCAACTACAACGTGATGGGCCCGGTGAAGGCCGCGCTCGAAGCGAGCGCGCGCTATCTCGCCTACGAACTCGGCCCGCAGGGCATTCGCGTCCACGCGATCTCGCCGGGGCCGCTCAAGACGCGCGCCGCTTCGGGACTCAAGGACTTCGACCTGCTGCTGACCGAGGCCGCAGAGCGCGCGCCGCTCGGCGAGCTGGTCGACATCATGGACGTCGGCTTCACCTGCGCGTTTCTCGCGACGCCTTTCGCGCGGCGGATGTCGGGCGAAACGCTCTATGTGGACGGCGGCGTGCACATCATGGGATGAAGCATGTTCAACTGGCTGTTCAGGCGCGAGGACACCACATCGCGCGGGGACGTCCGGCAGGCGCTCGATCGCATCGTCGCGGTCGCGCCTCAGGTGAAGCTCGCGAATCGTTACGAAGCGCGGATCAAATCGGTCATCGGCAAGACGCTCGACCATGCGCATGAACTCGTCGGCGCGCTGCCCGCGCCGCGCGATGCGACGCCCGGCGCATGGGCGGACGATCCTTATCTGCGCGCGAAGTTCGCGACGCCCGACGACATCACTAAAGTCATCGGCGAGTCCCGCGACGTGCGCGACTGGTTCGACGGCAACATCGCCGCCGACTACGCCTTCGCGGTGCTGGGCGCGACGCTCGTCGAGCGAAGCGTGCTCGTCTCGGCCGTCGAGAACGGCGCGATGCGCTCGGATGTCGCGCGCACGGCGGTAGGCTTCGAAGACAAGCGCATGCGCTTTTGCAGCGACACCGACGAATCGCTCAGGCAGGAACTCGTGCAGCGGATCGTCGAGCAATTCGCGCTCGAAGCGATGTCGCGCGTCGCCGGTCAGGAGGCGCGGCGCGACGCGCTGCAGGAACATCGCGCGCTGCTGAGCGCGCGCATGCACATGCTCGGCCGGCGCGGCGCGGGCATGAGCCGCCTGACCGCCGCCGCCGATGTTTCCGGCGACGCCACGCGGCTCCAGCGCGATTTCGAGGAAAACGAAGCCGCGCTCTCCGCGCTGGGCTCGCCCGCCGATTCCATCGAGACGCAGCTTCAGACGATCGTCGATCTGCTCGCCGATCCGGCGGCGCTCATCTCCATCGCGCACCGCGAGCTGTGCCTGAACCAGATGAATCTGCTGATGGACGCGCGCTGCGACGAACCTCATGCGGATATCGCGATCATGCTCGCGCGCCTGCCGACGCAGCCGCCGCAGACGCGCGCGGTCGAGATCGTGCGCATCGCGCGGCGCGATGTGCCGCCCGCCGGCGCCGCGTTCGACGAGGCCGCGCGTTTCGTGCTGTGACACCCCGGCT
>Ga0160459_100396_pt1 | contig 18036 bp, 16 predicted proteins | sample HID1973K_E6MG_FD_108208 | JGI IMG/M metagenome (GOLD analysis project Ga0160459, IMG submission 108208) | Enriched mosquito-associated microbial communities from UW Madison campus, WI, USA - HID1973K_E6 MG | ecosystem: Host-associated > Arthropoda: Insects > Digestive system > Unclassified ... | reverse complement strand
CCGCCGTCCGCGCCGACGTGCCGCCGCCGGAAGACCGGAGCGTGCTGGTCGTCCAGGGCAACTTCGATACGATCGATGCGGGCAATCGCCGCCGCCGCATGCTGATCGGCCTCGGCGCGGGCGAAAGCAAGGTCAGCGCGACCGTGCAGCTCGTCTTCAAGCCCGCGCATGGCGCGCCGCAGCTGCTCGAACAGTTCGACGCCAAGGCCGACAGCGGCCATGCGCCGGGCGTCGCGGAAATGGCGGGCGTCGGCGCGGCGGCGGGGCATGTGGCGAGTTCGCTCGCGGTATCGGGCGGACTGCACGCGGTATCGGAGACGAAGCACGCGGGTGTGTCGTCAGACGAGAAGCGCCTCGGCGACTCCATCGCCAAGCAGATTGCGAAGCTCGGCCAGACGCAGGGCTGGATGCCGGCGAAAAGCTGAGCCAGCATGACGCCGCGCGGTCCGGAACGTGCTTACACTGGCGATTCCGGACGAATGTTCGCCCCGCGAGGCCGCGCATGCCAACGATTGCCCTGATTGTCCTGACCGTTGTCGTGACGCTCGTCGTCGTGCTGATCATCGCGAATCTGACGAGCGGCGAGAAGAAGATCGAGCACAAGATCGAACGGCTGTACCCAAGCGACGACCCGCAGTTCGTTCGCTCGATGGGCCTGCTGCTCGGGCCACCCGTGGTCGGCGGCAACCGCTTCGAAGTGCTCCTGAACGGCGACGAGATTTTTCCGTCGATGCTGGCGGGCATCCGCTCGGCGCGGGAGACGATCACCTTCGAAACGTTCATCTACTGGTCGGGCGCGATCGGCGAGGAGGTCGCCCAGGCACTGTCCGATCAGGCGCGCGCGGGCGTCGCGGTACATGTGCTGCTCGACTGGGTCGGCACCTCGAAAATGGACAAGCGCTATTTGCGCATGCTGCGTGAGGCGGGCGCGGAAGTCGTCCAGTATCACAAGCCGCACTGGAGCGGGCTCGGGCGCATGAACGACCGCACGCACCGCAAGCTGCTCGTGATCGACGGGCGCATCGGCTTCACGGGCGGCGTCGGGATCGCCGAGGAATGGACCGGGCACGCGCAGGACGAGAAACACTGGCGCGACACGCATTTTCGCGTCGAAGGCGCGGCGGTCGGGCAGATGCAGGCGGTCTTCATGGACAACTGGATCAAGGCGACAGGCAACGTGCTGCACGGCCCGCGCTATTTTCCGAAGATCGAACCCGCGGGCGACGGTCTCGCGCACATGTTCAGCAGCTCGCCCTCGGGCGGCAGCGACGACATGCAGTTGATGTACCTGATGGCGATCACCGCCGCGACACATTCCATCCACTTGTCGAGCGCGTACTTCGTGCCCGACAAGCTGACGATCAACGCGATCGTCGAAGCGGCGAAGCGCGGCGTGGCCGTGCACATCATCACGCCGGGCAAGCGCATCGACACGCACACGGTGCGCGAGGCGTCGCGCGCGTGCTGGGGCGATCTGCTCGCAGCGGGCGTCGAAATCTACGAATATCAGCCGACAATGTTCCACTGCAAGCTCATCGTCGTCGACGAATATCTCGTGTCGGTCGGTTCCACCAACTTCGACAGCCGCTCGTTCAAGCTGAACGACGAGGCCAACCTCAACATCTACGACCGCGATTTCGCGCGCCGCCAGACAGCGATTTTCGCCGACGACGTCGCCCACGCGAAACGCATCACGCTCGACGACTGGCGCCGTCGTCCGCTCACCGAAAAGCTGCTGGAACGCATCGTCGCGCTGCTCGATTCGCAACTTTGACGCGCGGGCGGCGCGCGTTGCGAGTATTTCTCATTTGGAGTCTAAAGATTGCCGGACCCCGGCCGATAAGACGCTCACGCAAACGAGTCTTCGGCTAACTGGCACTTATGCACGGCACCTACAACTTCTGGCTGGTTGCGGCATCGCTGGTTGTCGCGACGCTCGCTTCCTTTACCGCGCTCGATATTTCGGGGCGGATCTCGATGCTCGCGCATTCGCGCACTCGGCACATCTGGCTGGCGGGGGGCGCGGCGTCGATGGGCATCGGCATCTGGTCGATGCATTTCATCGGCGTGCTCGCCTTCGAACTGCCGATTCCACTCGGCTATGACTTCAAGATCACTGCCGGGTCGCTCGGCATCGCGGTGCTCGTATCGTTTTTCGCGCTCCATGTCATCACCAGCAAGCGGCTGACGGCACGCCGGCTCGTCGCGAGCAGCGTGCTGATGGGCGCGGGCATCGCGGCGATGCACTACACCGGCGACGCCGCGATGCGGATGCGGCCCGCGATCCAGTACGATCCGCGCCTGTTCGCCGCGTCGATCGCGATTGCCGTGGTCGCGTCGGGCGCGGCGCTGTGGATCGCGCATACGCTCTCGGACGCGACGCAGATGAACGTGCTCGCGAAGCGCCTGGTGTCGGCGCTGGTGATGGGCATTGCGATCACCGGCATGCATTACACCGGCAACGCGGCGGCGAACTTTCTGCCGGGCTCGATCTGCGGCGCAGCGAACGACGTCGACGCGAACTGGCTCGCCACGACCGTCGTGCTGTTCACGCTGGCGATCCTGATCATCACGCTCGTGCTGTCGCGCTTCGACGCGCGCACGGCGTTGCTGGCCGGTTCCGTCTCGCGGCTGAACGGCCAGATCGTGCGGATGGCGACCTTCGACACGCTCACGGACCTGCCGAACCGCCGCACGATGAACGAGCGCATCGAGCGCGCGATCAGAAGCGCGAGGCACAGCGACAGCCGCTTTGCGATTCTCTTCATGGACCTCGACGGCTTCAAGACGATCAACGATTCGCTCGGCCATACGGTCGGCGACGAAGTACTGAAGGCGTTTGCGCGACGTCTGCAGGAATGCGTGCGCGGCGGCGATACGGTGGCGCGTCTGGGCGGCGACGAGTTCGTCGTGATGCTGGAAAACATGCATGCGCCGACCGATGCGCAGACGCTGGCCGAGCGCATCCTCGAAGCGATGAAAAGGGGTTTGCTCGTGGCCAATCATCCGTTGCAGGTGATGCCGAGCATCGGCATCGCGCTGTATCCGCAGGATGGCGACAGCGTCGAGTCGCTGCTCAAGCACGCCGACGTCGCGATGTACGAGGCGAAGCGCGGCGGGCGCAGCACGTATCGCTTCTTCGAGGCGAGCATGAACGAGGCGGCGGTGCGGACCTTGCAGATTCAACAGGCGCTGCACGAGGCGTTGAACGGCGGCCATTTCTATCTGCTGTTCCAGCCGAAGTTTCGCGGCAAGAGCGGCGAGCTGGCGGGCGCGGAGGCGTTGATCCGGCTGGACCATCCGGACATCGGCACGCTGACGCCGCTCGAATTCATTCCGATCGCGGAGCGTTCCGGGCAGATCGTGCCGATCGGCTACTGGGTCGTGCGCGAGACGTGCCAGCATCTTTCGCGCTGGCGTGCGGAGGGGCGGCCGCCGGTGAAGGTGGCGATCAATCTGTCGCCGCGCCAGATGAACGAGGCGGATCTGGTCGCGAACATCCTCAAGATCATGCATGAGGAAAACGTGCCGAGCGAGCAGATCATGTTCGAGATCACCGAGACGGTGGCGATGCAGGACGCGCCGCGCACCATCGAGATGATTCGCGCGTTTCAGGAAAATGGCTTCGAGATCGCAATCGACGATTTCGGCACGGGCTATTCGAGTCTGGCGTATTTGCAGCGCTTTCGCGCGAAGCAGTTGAAGATCGACAGGTTCTTCACGAACGGGCTCGATGAAAACGGGCAGGAAGGGCGGGCGATCGTGTCGGCGATCATCGCGCTCGCGCATTCGCTCGATATGGATGTGGTCGCGGAAGGCGTGGAGACAGGTTCGCAGCTCGACCGGCTGCAGGACATGATGTGCGATGAGATGCAGGGGTTCTTGCTGGCGGTGCCTTTGTCGGCGGATGCGTTCGGGGTGATGCTGGAGCGGGGGGAGGTGAGTGTGTGAGTACGGCGGTTGTTTCCGCTGCGCGAAGGCAGCTTTGTCGACACGCAGCGGTAATTCGACTTAGGATGTCGAAATAGTTTATCTCAAAATATAAAGACTGTATGTTGGGTCCACTCAGATGCTCTAGTGCGAGCGGTTAAAGAGATTCGTGAATGGACCCATATAGAGATAGCTCAGTTATTCGTGTCAATGGTGACATCTTTCTGTACTGTCACCGAACGTTGGTCATGTCGCCCAATCGGTGGGAAACCAGGAAGTATGTGATTCTGGAGTCGTTCTTCTTCGAGAATCAGCACGATTGCAAAGGTTTGCTATCGTCGAAGACGAACGCGGAAACGAATGAGTTTCTCAAGAGCGTCGCGCTGGCAACGTACACGCTGGATTCGCACATAACGATAGAACACATCCGAAAGTTCCTGTTTGGAATGTTGGTTCGTGGAAGCGAGTGGCATGGGCCTGTCGACAAACACTTTCCAGAAGAATTTTTGTTGCCGGCGTTCATCGATGGATTGACGCGTCGCAAGTTCATCGCGATCGCGTATGAGTGGCCTTATCGAACAGCGATTTCTTCCAGCGACGCGGGATCTCCGCTTGAGGGCGAGCCGATCAGATATGCCTCGCGTGAGCGGGCGACGGATGATGCACAACAGATCGCCGGCAGTGAGGGTACGCCGCGAAACAATCAGGCTCAGAACAGGCAGACAAGGGCGGTGGCGAAAGCGCTGGGACTGACCAAGCGACAGGCGCGCCAATTGCACGAGGAGATCAGCGATCAAGGCTTGGGATATCACGACATCCTGGAGCGAGCACAAGATATGTTTGGAGCGCGTGAATGAGCGACATCAGAGAAGTAATCACTCAACGTCTTTCCGTTCTCGTCGGACTGAAGGTCTGCGGCGTCAATCGTGCCGCCGACATGCTGACAGTGCAATTCGGCCGGCGAATAAAGGTCAGGAACTACAGAGGGGAATGGAGGGAGGTCGGTGAATGGGCGTTGCACGTTCAATGTGATTGGAAATTATCTTTCGCCGGAGCAGGAAATTCCCTCGTCTCGCGATCCGATTTCAGCGGCACCGACGAGGCGATCATTCAGGCAGCCCACAAAGCTGGAGATATCCTGATCTCAGGAGGCCCGACCGTTGTTCAAGGCGTATCAGGCGACGCGGCAGGCGGGCTGCTGATCGAACTCTCAAGAAACCTCGAATTGGTCGTCATATCCGACAACCTGCCGGGCAACGAGGATTGGCGATTTTTCTCCCATGGAAGCGACGATCATCTCGTGATCGAGTGCGGAAAGGTGATGAGCAACGACTGAAACACCAAAATTGACCAACCTGATCAGTTAGCAATACTCCTTGATCTGTAAAATCCTCGCGCCGCGACGGTGGGCCGTCGCGGCGCAATTCGACGAGGCCAATAAAACAGAGGAGCCAGGATGGTCAAGGGGAAAACGCCGCATGTCTTGAGTTTCATCAATCTCAAAGGCGGTGTCGGCAAGACGACGACAGCGGTCGCCGTCGCGGAGATTCTCGCGCTCGAAGCGCGCCAGCGTGTGCTGCTGATCGATCTCGATCCGCAGACCAACGCGACGGTGAATCTGATCTCCGAAGAGGAATGGGGCGAGCGAGATAGCGATGGACGCACCATCGCGCAATTGTTTGACGACAAGATCAACGATCATCTTCCGCCGAAATTCGATATCGAGCGCGCCGTCGTGCGCCGTGTCTCGACAGTGAATGGCGGCATCGAAAGGCTTGATCTGCTGCCGTCCAGTATCCAGTTGATCGAGTTGCAGGACCGCATTCCCGGTGTCGCAATGAAAGGGCACTTCACCAACAATCCGCTCGATATTCTGAGGAAGGCCTTGCAGCCAGTCATCGACCGATACGACTACGTCATCATCGATTGTCCGCCGAGCCTCGGCACGGTCACGCGCAACGGCTTGCGTATGTCCACCGGCTATGTGATTCCCACCATTCCCGACATCGTCTCGACGTGGGGCATCTATCAGATCGTCGACAACGTGCGCCGCTTTGCTGCGGATATCGGTCAGACGATCGAGCCGCTCGGTATCGTCGCGACCAAGGTGCAGAAGAACAATCTCCACGATCGCGTGATGAACGATTTGGCGCATGGCCGCCTCGGCAAATTCAACGCAGCCGGCGTGCAGCAGCCGCGTTTTTTCGAAAGCACGATTCCGCTATCCGTGAACGTCGCGCGGGGCGCCGACCACGAAGCCGACCTGCGCACGCTCAATGGAAAATACGGCCCGCAAGCCTACGTGGCGTTGCAAGTTCTGACACGGGAGATCTGGGCACTATGCGAAGCGAACAGCCAGTGATCGCACAGTTGGAAGGTCTTGTCGCCTTGATCAAGGACGAGGCAGCGCGCAATCCCGGTTTCGCGGAGAAGCTCAACGCGTTGTTTCAGCCGGTCGAACCCATCGCCGCCGCGCGGCCGAAAGTGCCGGCCAAGCGCAAGGACATCGACGTGCCGGACGTACACGTCGAATTTGACGCGCGCGGCGATGAAGGTTTTCGCGAGTGGCTGCACGCGCAGCCGGCCGACACGCTCAAGGCGATCATCCGCCACGAGGGATTCGATCCCGCGCGCCGCGCCGCGAAATGGAAGGACGAGAGGAAGCTGGTCACCTTCATCGCGGACGCGCTGCGCGCCCGCATGTCCCGAGGCTCGGCATTCATCGGACGCACGCACGATCGCGACGATTCGCCAGCGGAAAGCTAACGCTCAATCCATCGCCGCATGCGGGACGGCTTCATCCGCAGCCGCCTTGCGTGCGGGCCGGATCAGCAGCAACAGCGGGACCACCAGCAAGGTCGCCACGAACATCAGCTTGAAGTCGTTGAGATACGCGATCATCGACGCCTGCTGCGTGATGGTCTGATTCAGCATCGCCATGTCCTGCATCGAGCCGCTCGACAGCACCGACTGCATCGCCGGATTGAACGGCGTCACCTGCGCGGCGAGGTCCGCGTGCGCGATCTGCGTGTTGCGGGTCATCAGCGTCTGCACGACCGAAATGCCGATACTGCTGCCGATATTGCGCATGAGGCTGTAGGTGGCGGTGCCGTCGGCGCGCAGTTCGGGCGTGAGCGTCGAGAACGTCAGCGCCGACAGCGGCACGAACACGAGCCCCAGCCCGAAGCCCTGAATCACTCCGGGCCACACGATATCCGAGGCCGACAGCACGATCGTGTACTGCATCATCTGCCAGAGCGCGAGCGCCGAAATCAGGAACCCCGACAGCAACAGCAAGCGCGCATCGATGTGCTTCAGGAGCCGTCCGGCGATGAGCATCGCGATCATCGTGCCCGCGCCGCTCGGCGCCGTGACGAGCCCCGTCGTCGCGACCGGATAGTTCATCAGGTTCTGCAGCATCGGCGGCAGGAGCGCGCGCGTCGCGTACATCACCGCGCCGATCACGAAGATGAAGCAGGTGCCCGTCGCGAAGTTGCGATCCTTCAGCAACTGGTATTTGAAGAAGGAACGCTGGCCCGCCGTGGCCGTATGCGCGATGAAAAACACGAAGGCGAGCGCCGCGAGCAAAGCCTCGATGCGGATTTCCATCGAGCCGAACCAGTCGAGCTGTTCACCGCGATCGAGCATCGCCTGGAACGCGCCGATCGCGAGGCCGAGCGTCGCGAAGCCGAAGGCGTCGAATTTCACGGCGCGCCGCGCGGCCTGCGCGGGCAGAAAGGTCGATACGCCGAACAGCGCGAACGCGCCGATCGGCACGTTGATAAAAAATACCCAGCGCCAGTTGTAGCTGTCGGTGAGCCAGCCGCCGAGCGTCGGACCGAGAATCGGCCCGACCATCACGCCCATGCCCCAGACGGCCATCGCCTGGCCCTGTTTCTCACGCGGGTTGATGTCGAGCAGAATCGATTGCGACAGCGGCACGAGCGACGCCCCGAAAATGCCCTGCAACAGCCGCGAACCGACGATCTGCGCGAGCGTCTCCGACAGCCCGCACAACGCCGACGCCACCGTGAAGCCCGCAATCGATATGCACAGCAGCCGCTTCACGCTCAACCGGTCCGAAAGCCAGCCGGTGAGGGGCGTTGCGATCGCCGCCGCGACGATATACGAAGTCAGCACCCACGTGATCTCGTCCTGCGACGCCGACAGGCTGCCCTGCATATGCGGCAGCGCCACGTTCGCGATGGTGCTGTCGAGCGTCTGAATCAGCGTCGCGAGCATGATCGCGACGGTCAGCATGCCGCGGTTCAGAGGCGCCGCGGCGCTTTCCGTGGAGACTTCGGAGGACATGGACTGAGCCGCGGGGCGGCGGCTTTTGTAAGTAGGGTTATGATAAGCAGGCTTATTATACGGCGCATTTCTGCCGATGAACGTGTGCACGCGTCGAAAGCTCTTACCTATAATCGCGCGATGGAAACCCAACTCGACAAACGCTTCGGCTTTCTGGTCGCGGACGTGGATCGCCTGTGCGGCAACCGGTTCGACGTACTGGCGAAGTCATCGCTCAATCTCACGCGCGCGCAGTGCCGCGTGCTCGCCTATCTCTCGCATTACGGCGAGGTGAACCAGGCGCGGCTCGCGGGGCTGCTCGAAGTCGCACCGATTTCCGCCGGACGGCTGCTCGACCGGATGGAGGAGGGCGGCTGGATCGAGCGCCGCCCGAATCCCGACGACCGCCGCGAACGGCAGGTGAGCATGACCGCGAAGGCGGAAAAGGCGCTTGACAAGGCTCGGCGCGTCGGCGATGAAATCACGTCGGAGGCGCTCGCCGGTTTCAGCCGCCAGGAAAGCGAGCAGTTGATCGCGCTCTTGCAGCGCGTGCGCGGGAATCTGAGCCGCATCGTCGACCGGTGAACGGGCGGGAAATCGCTCGCGGCCGGTTTTGGCGCGCCATGCTGATGTGCCGCGCGAGGATCGCGGATTGCTGACGCGATCCTCGCAGGCGTCGTTGTCAACTGTCGTCATCCATCTGGAGAAGATCGATCATGAACAAACGCACACCGTTGGCCGTACTCGCCATGTCCGTCGCCGCGCTCGTCGCGATGCCCGTCGCGCAGGCGCAGGACACGGCGGCATCCACGCCGAAGCAGGTCAAGAAAGCCGAACGCAAGGCGGCGCGCGCGAAGAAGAACGCCGAATTGAAGGAACTGGAGAAGAACGGCTATAACCCGGCCGGCGAGCAGACCAACTATCCGCAGAATCTGCAGAACGCGCAGGCGAAGATCAACGCGCAGAAGGCGGGCAAGCCCGCGCCCGCTTCGGCGCCATAACGGGCGCCGAGCGCGTCGCGCGCTCAATCGAGCTGATACGACAACGTCGCGTTGATCCGCGGACTGCGCGACGTACGCTCGACCGGCGCATCAAGTTTCAGGTCTTCGATGAAGAGCCGGAGCCACGGCCGATGTAGCGGAGGATGCGGGCATGCGCTGGCGTTCATGGCTATTGATTCTCGCGTTGTGCGACGCGCACGCGGCATCGCGCTACTACGCGCCGGTGACGTTTTATCCGCACGACGCGGTACGTATCTCGCGGTTCGCCTCGACGCCCGGCGCGATGCAGGTGCCGTACGGCGCGGGCGCGAAAGTGGAGGAAGGCGAGTTCTACATCGTCTCCAACGCATCGTTCAAGCTGCTGACCGCGCAAGTGCAACGGGACGGCACGATCGCGCTCGTGCAGGCGAAATGGACGCCCGAGCTTGCCGCGAGCCAGATCTGGACCGTGGATAAGGAAGGCAGCGGCTTTCGCCTTTATTCGAAGCTGTTCGGCCGCTACCTGACGCTCGGTGCGCGCGTCGGGCTGGAAGCGGCATCGGGCGAGGCGCGGCAGAACTGGAGCATCGAAGCCGATGCGAACGCGGTGACCATCGCCGCAACGGGCACGAAGACAGGACTCGCCATCGAGCATCACGCGCTGCGCGACGGCGCGTATATCGAAGTGAACGCGCAGGCCGGGCAATGGCGTCTGTACAAGGTCGGGAACGAGACCGTAGATCATGCGTATCGCACGCTGGATGCAGGCGCGCGCTCGACCTACGACAACGTGGCGAAGCGATATCACCTGAACGCGTTCGCGCCCGATGCGATCGAGGCCGACCGGCTCGGCGGCTTTCGCTGGACCGACTATCATCCGTCGGGGTTGTATGTGTCGAAGGGCGAGTCCGTCGTGATCGACGTGACGGGCCTGTCCGACGATGGCCCCGATGGACTCGTCGTCATGATCGGCAACAAGAACGGTTTCTACAAACGCCAGCCGGCGGGCGACCCGCAGATGATCCTCGCGACCGAAGGGCGCAATGCGTTCGTCGCATCGCGCGATGGCCTGCTCTACTTCGAATACGTCGATAGCGGATTCAACGAGCGGCCGCGCCAGTCGATCGACGTTTCGGTGCGCGAAGGCGGCCGGCCGGTGCCGTTTTATATCGAAGGCGTGACGACATCCGTCGAATGGCGCGCGATGCTGCAACGCTATGCGGATGCGCCGCTCATCGAGATGGTCGGCCGGCGCACGATGTTCACCGTCGCGCGCGCGATGTACGACAAGGCGGGCGCGGCGGACCCGGCGACGTTGCTCGGCTATGTCGAGCGCATCATGAGCTATCACGACGAAGTGTCCGGACTCGATGGTTCGAGCGCGCTCGATATGCCGTCGCCGTTGCGCGTGCATTTCATGCAGGACGCGATCTCGACGCATGCGGAATTGCAGAGCGCGTACATGTATGCGACGTACTACATGATCGGCCTGCCGATGAACAGCGCGGCGGAAACCGTGCTCAAGGTTCCGAAGGCGGATCAATGGGGCGTGTGGCATGAACTCGGCCACATGTATCAGCAATGGGACTGGACCTGGCCGGGCGTCACGGAAACCACCGTGAACATCTATTCGCTGCACGCGCTGCAACGTCTCGGCGCGCCGATGATGTCGCCGCTGCTGCAGGTCGTCGATGCGCGCGGCAGGAAGAATCGGCTGGAGCTTGCGGGACAGTATCTCGCGCAGCCGTCACGCAATTTTCTCGACGATGCTTCGTTTCCGGTGCCGTCGGAGGCGCTCTGGATCAGGCTCGTGATGTACGAGCAGTTGCGCCGCGCGCTCGGTGATGGCTTTTATGCGCGGCTGCACAAGCTTTATCGGCGGCAGCCGTTGACGGAAGGCGAAGGTGGGGATCGGAGCGAGGTTCAGACGTTCGTGTTGCGTGCCTGCGTGGCGGCGAATTTCGATCTGACGGATTTCTTCGCGCGATGGGGATTGCCGGTGGATGCGGCGACGCGTGCGGCTGTTGGGAGAGCGAGGTTGAAGGCGCCGGAGGAGGATTTGACGAGGGTGCGGATTTGATTGACCGCTCGTAACCCGAATAAATTCTCGAAAAAAACGCCGGCACACATCTGTGCCGGGGGCTGCCAGAAGCACTTCACTTCGTCAATCCTTCAATCAAGCCGCATCGGCAAGCCTGATATCCCTCCGCGCCGGCCTGCGCCGCGCCGTCGCACTGGCGAGCCGCGCACCGGGCACGTTGTCGATGCCGAACACCGGCCGCGCCAGAAAGAATCCCTGCGCGAGCACATGCGGCCATTGCGCGATCCATTGCGCCTGCGCGGCCGTTTCCACGCCTTCAACGACGATCGCCACCTTCAACCGCGTCAGAAGCGCAAGCACCGACGAAAACACGATGCGCGCGTTCGGACAACGGGGCGCTTCGGACAGCAGTTCCTTCGCGATCTTCACCGTCCCGAAATCGATCGGCCCGAGCGCGGCGAGACACGAGTAACCCGTGCCGAAATCGTCCATCGCGACACTCACGCCCTTGTTCCTCAACCGTCGCACCACCTTCGGCATCGACGGCATGCGCGTAAGATCCTCGCTCTCCAGCAATTCGAGCTGGATGCAATCCGGTGCGACGCCGTGTGCCCCACAAATCGATTCCAGTCGCTCGGCGAAGCCCGGCAACGCCGCAACCGATGGCGGCACGTTCACCGCCACCGCGTAAGGTACGCCGCCGCTCGCGCGCCATGCCGCGATCTCGGACGCGACCGCGTCCAGCACGAACCACGTCAGTTCGCGCATGATCTCGGCGTCCTTGAACGCCTCGCTGAATGCGCCTGGCAGCAATACGCCGTACTCCGGATGACGCCAGCGAATCAGCGCTTCCATTTGGGTCAGCTCGCCGCTGTCGACTCGGTAGATTCCCTGATAGGCGATGCAGAACTCTCCGGCCTTCAGGCCCTGGAGCACGCGATGCCTGAATGCATGAGCTGAGTTCGGCGCGGCGTTCGCGACAGGCGAGCCGTGTGTCGTTCTTTTCATGCTGTAACCATCCCCTCCAGTTGGTCGTGCATGCGGTCGCACGAGTCGTGCCAGACGCAATACGCGTGCGCAACGAAGCATGCGTCAAGGCCAGGAGCCCGCAGCGCCAACGTTTGCGCCCCGTCGCACTTTGTCATGATTGCGCCATAACGCACCGCGACACGCCGGCAGTTACGTAACGAAACCGTGACGCGTTACGGTTATGTGGGGTGGCGCACATAAGGCAGGAGTGCGTTGTTATGCCGTTTGCAGTATGTGCATGTCGATTCTGGAACATTTGTAATCCCGACTAGTGTCGATACTTCAATACGTGATCGTCGCGACGATCGTATCCATATAGTTACCCGCGCTCGGCGTCGCTTGCGGCAGGACGCGCGCGTAGACAGTGATTGCCTGGCTCGCGCCGGTGCCGGTGCCGGCCACGGTGGCGGTGCCGCCGGTGCCATCGCCCCAGGGGGTCGTGAACGCGGCGTTCTGGTAAAGCTGATAGCGCACCTGCTCGCTGCCGCCTGCCTTCGTCATGCGCCGGTCCGCGACGCTCGCGCCGCTGCCGCTGCCCGCCGAAAGCGCAATGGAGTACGGATCATCGCTGGTGCATGCGACGCTCAGCGTGCCGCTCGCCGATAGCGCGCTGTTCAGCACGCCTGCCGTGCCGAAGTTGATATTGGTCGCGGCGAGCGTGCAATCGTTGATGACGGTCGCTGATACCGTGAACGAAAGCGGATTCGAATTCGGGGTGAGCGTCGAGCATGAGGGCGCAGATAACAAGTACTGCTGATACGTCATTTCGGCCTGCGTCGCACCGGAAAACGTCGACGTATAGACGCCCGCGACAAGCGATGTCTGTCCCGCAGGCATGCGCGCATAGAACGGAATCGTGCGGCTGCCCGACGCGATGCCGAGCGCGAGCGTGAGCGGAATGTCGACCGCGACGGCGCCATAGCTCGCCGAATGGCGCGAGCCCCACACGGTGCTGCCGGTCGTATCGGCGTAGAGGTTGTATTGCAGCGTGTTCGCGCCGTTCGCGGCGAGACGCGGCGCATACGACGCGCCGGCTGTGCCCGTACCGATGTTGATGCACGCGCGCACCGGCAAATTCAGCACGAAACCGGTGCACGTCACCGTGACGGACCCCGATACGCTCGCGCTCGAGGAAGTCGCGGGCGCGATCGAGCCGAAGTTGATGCTCGATATCGACGCCGTGCAGACCTGCGCGCGAACGGGCGCGATCGACAGCAGCATCAGTGCGATGAAAAGCGCGAGGCGTGTCATCGCGATACGTCTCCGCAGGTGAACGGCCCGAGCGTCGGCAGGCCGTGGCCTTGCGCCTCGTAAGGCACGCTCGCTTGGCAGTGCTTGCCGGCCACGGACGCATCGAGCATGTTCGAGCGCCCGAGATCGTCGATGAAGGCGAGGCCGTCGTAGCCCACCACATAGTGCTTGCCCGTTTCGCGATGCGTAAGCTCCGTGCCCACCGGCAAGGGCTTGCCGCCCGCATCGACGAGTTGCAGTTGCGCGCCCGTGAAGCCGCGCAGCGGAAAACGCGCGAGCACGCCGGCACGCGCCTGCGGCGCGAGATTGAGCTGTGTCGTGCCGACGGCGGTATCGGCGGGCAGGTCCAGCGGATCGATCGCGAGATGGTTCGCCTGATACGCGACGAGATCCGGCACGAGCAGATGTCCCGCGCCATTGGTCTTGCCGATCTCGCGGTTCTCGTGCAGCACGGGAACGTTCGCGACGCCATCGGTGGAGACGAGCGCGAAGGCATCGTCGATGCGGCGGCCCGCGAGCACGTCGCCGGCCATCAGCACGAGCGAGCCCGACGCGTCGAGCTCGCCGTACACGCGCGAGTCCACGTTTGCGACGGTCGCGAGCAGATCGCCGTAGCGACCGCGATACGCGCCTTGCGCGAGCGACTGCTGGATGCCGTTCTGGCGCGCGGTCTGCACTTGCCAGCCGAAGCCGCCGCCGTAGTCGGCGGTCTTCGTGACGGCGGCGCCAAAGAGCGGCTTGCCGTGATCGGCGCCCGCATCGACGCTCGCATTGAGCGCGCCGCCGAGCGCAAAGCTCAGCGCGACGAACACGCCGGTGTTATGCGTGTCGCCGAAGTCGTGATACACGCTCGCGGAAAGCGACGTGCCGTGCGGAAGGGTCGTCGTCCAGGCGAGCGAACCGATGCGCGAATCGCCGTAATACGGATCGTCGAGCCCGACGAAGCTCGCGCTCGCGGTGCTCGTCGAACCGAACACGCGCAGCGGCGCGGCAAGCGTCGCGCGATAGGTCGAGCGCGGCACGGGCGTGCCTTCGGCGGAGGCGAGGTCGCTGTAATGCGCGGTCGCCTTTTGGGCTTGCAGATCGATGGAAAGCTCCGGCGTGCGCCATTGCCATCCCGCCGAGACCTGCATGCCGCCGCCGCCTTGGGCCGGCTGCACGAAGATGGGCGTCGCTTCGTTCGCGAAGCCGTCGAAGAAGCCGGGCGGATACGCATAGACCTGCGCGGTGTTCGCGCCGCCGTTGCCCGCGCTGCCCGCGAGCGAGACGTTGAACACGCCCGCCTGCCCGATACCGAACAACATGCCGATGCCCGCGTTGTACACGCCGCGCGTCGCTTCGCCGTGGGCTTCGAAGGTGAACGTATCGGTGACGCCGCGCCGCAGCGATGCGGAAATCGACGGATCGCCCGCATAGTCGAACGAGCGCAATGCATACGCACGCCGCACGAAACCGGCTTCGACGGAAAAATCGGTGAGGCCGCGCGCGAGCAGACGTGCATCGATGTAGAGCGGCACGGTGGTCATCACGCTGCGCCCGAGCACGTCGCGGCTCACGATGACGGCTTCGCCCGCGCCGTTGATGGCCGGCACGGCGTTGATGACGAACGGTCCCGACGGTGCATTGCCGCTGAACTGACGCACGTTGTTCACATAGAGATCGACGGCGCTCGGCACCGCCGCCGAACCGGCGAGCGCGGGCACCGGATACGTGATCAGATCGGGGCGCAGGCCGAAATCGCGCGACACCTGCGCGCCGCCCATGCGTACCGGCCGCGTCCACGTGAGCGACGACGAGATCGTGTCGCCGAGACGCGTCGTCACGAGCGATGCGGCGTCCGAATGCGTCCACGACGTATCGAGCCGCACGTAACGGCGTCGATCCGCATACCAGTACGCGGTGCCGGTGTTGTCGAGCACGCCGCCGGGATAGAAGAAGCGTTGCTCGCTGTAGAGGCCGTATTGCGTCGGCGAGTTGGTCTGCACGCTCGCTTCGTAGTTGATGACGAGACCCGTGCCCGTCGCGGTCGTCGGCGGGCGCGCGGGCGTGTTGGCGAGCGAGGCGGGCAGGCGGCGCGCATCGGTCGCGTCGAAATCGATGCGCTGCCGCTCCGGCCGATACGTATAGCGCAGGCCCGGCACGAAGCCGAGCGCGATGCGGCCTTGCGCGTCGGGCTGCAGATCGTCGGTTCTGAGGCCGATGTCGCGCAGTTCGTCGGCGCTCGCGTAGATCATCGTGTCGGTCACGAAGAATTGCGCGATCTTCTGCGTCGACGTGCCGTTGATCGCGACTTCGAGATACAACGCGCCCTGAGCGTTCGATACGGCATTGCCCGCGACCGGCGGCGCGGCTTTCGATACGGCGGCGAGCATCGCGGGCATGTCATCGGCTCGCGTCTGCGCGCACATCGACGCGAGCACGCAGAGCGGCGCCATCCAGCGTGTGTGGGAACGTCGATGACGACGAACGTGGCATCGCATCCACGGCTCAGCGATCAGTCGGCGGCCCGCCGACGCTCACGCGCACCGTCACCGGCTCGCCGTTGACGAGCGCATGCACCGTCGCCGAGGTGACGTTCGCGGGCGCGTTGGGCACGGGCCCGCGGCGCGTCGCGCGCGGCAGCGCATAGCCGAGCAATCCCGCGGACACGGGTGTCGACTGGCCGTTCCCCCAGTCGAGGCGCACGCGGCTCAGTTGTGCGTGGAGATCGGTGCGGTTCGACGCGCGCAGCATCAGCGGGGCGCCGTCCTGCGCATCCTTTCGTTCGAGCGTCAGGGCGAGCGGCGGCGCGCGCTCATCGGATGCGCCCACGAACACCGGCACCGAATAGCGCAATTGCATGCGTACGCCCGTCGCCGACGCGCCTTGCCCGTTGGGAATCTCGTCGATCAGCAGGCGGTAGGTCTCCTCGCGCTCGAGCGGCGCGTTGCTCACCCGCAGGATGCGGATCGTCTGATCGCCATTGGGCGCGATGCGTACGATCGGCGGACTCGCGACGATCGCCGCCGTGCGTTCCAGATGGTCTTCGTCGAGCGACTGCGTCCACGCGAACACGCGCACCTGCGCATTGAGCGGCACTGCGCCGTCGTTGTGCAGCGTGAGCGCGGCGGCGGGTTTGTCGGCGGACAGATCGAGCCGGATCGGCGACACCTGCAACGCCGCCGCCGACGCGACATGCGTCATCGACAGCCCCATGACCGACGCAAAAACGCAAGCGACAGCGCGCCTCCCGAGCCGTCGCGCGGCCCGTTCAAACTGCGGATCGCGCATGCCTAGAAAGTAATGGTCGCGGTGACGGTCGACGTATACGTGCCGGCGGCGGGCGTGTTCTGCGGCGCGACGCGGCCATAGACCGTCAAAGTCTGGGCGGCGCCCGTGCCGGTGCCCGATTGCGTATCCGTGCCGACCGTCTGCCCCCAGACGAGCGTGCGCGCGGCATCCCGATAGAGCTGGTAACCGACCGTCGGCGCGGGCGTGCCGGTGCCCGAAAGCAGGCGGTTCGGAATGGTCGAGCCGGTGACCGAGCCCGCGTCCAGGCCGACGTTATACGCGGCGCCATTGGAGCAGGTGACCGAAAGCGTCGTGGTCTGGTCGATGTTCGCCGCGATGACGCCCGAATTGCCGAAGTTCAGCGGATTCGCCGCGATCTGGCAATCGTTCTGCAGCGTGAGAGACACCGTGAAAGTGGTGGTGCGGGTGGCCGCGCCGACGCCAGATGGAATGAGCGGCCCGGTGGCCAGCGCGAGTGATACGAATGAAACCGCGATCGACTGACGACGCATTCTTCACCTCGTTATTTTTTTAGGTGTCCGTGCTCGCCAACGTTTGCTTCATCTCCGTCGCTGCGCTGGCGTCTCGGTGGACGCTTTCATTTTAGTTTATTCCTCAGACAGAAGACGTGAGAGTTTGTAACGATGCGCGGTAAATTCGACCGCATCGAAACGGCCGTTCAGAACGCGATTTCGACGATCGACGGATTTCCTTTGCGCCTTACATCGGCTACCTGAAAGCTCGCGAAGTATTCGCCGGTCAGAATGCGATACTGTCCGCCCGCCGAGCACGCGACCGCTGGCTGATGCGCGTTGGTGTCGAGCGTGCAGACATCGAAGATGGTGAGCGTGACGGGCAACTCGACGCTGCCGATGGCGGCGCGTGTCGACGATGACGAGCCGATGACGAGCGCGAGCACGATGGCCCACGCCGCGAGCGAGCGAATGGGGAATGCCATGGGGTTCACGGAATGCGGACGAAAGTCTGCGGCGCGCGGATGCGCCGCTTATCCTCGTTTACGGCAGTTTTCCCGTGAACTTGATCGTCAGGCGGTTGCCGTCTGCGCGACCGGCCGCATGCGTTCCAGCGCGCTGCCGTCCTCGCGGAACAGATGCACGTGCCGGATGCTGAAGCCCGCGTTCAGCCGTTGTCCTTCGACCGCCGTCGATTCGCCCGAACCCTTCACTTGAATCACGAGTTCGTTCGGCAGCCGCAGATGCAGCAGCGTCTCGCCGCCGAGATGCT
>Ga0160459_100395_pt1 | contig 18203 bp, 14 predicted proteins | sample HID1973K_E6MG_FD_108208 | JGI IMG/M metagenome (GOLD analysis project Ga0160459, IMG submission 108208) | Enriched mosquito-associated microbial communities from UW Madison campus, WI, USA - HID1973K_E6 MG | ecosystem: Host-associated > Arthropoda: Insects > Digestive system > Unclassified ... | reverse complement strand
GGCCGGGATGTCGCCCCGGCGGGCGAGTCACTTTCTTTGCTTCGCCAAAGAAAGTAACCAAAGAAAGGCGACCCCGCTGTCTGTGTCCCTGCGCTTCGCTTCGGGCAACCTGCGGTGCTCGCGTCAGGCGGGCATCGCAGAACTCGCTGCGCTCAGACAGCTGCGATGCTTGTCCGCCTGACGCTGCGCTCCTCGGCACAGCCAGAAGGGGGTGGGAACCGAACACCGCTCGCCTGCGGCATTGCGTCGGCTCGCCCTTCGGACATCGCCTCGCGGCGGCGGTCGAAGGGTTTTCTCCCCGGGTGGCGTTTTATTTCAAGCCGCCGCCGGCTCGTCCGTGTAGTCGCCCACCGGCACGCAGCTGCAGAACAGGTTGCGGTCGCCGTAGACGTTGTCGACGCGGCCCACTGGCGACCAGTACTTTGCCTGCTTGAGCGAGTCGAGCGGGAAGGCGCCCATCTCGCGCGAGTAGGGGTGCGCCCAGTCGGCCACCAGCAGGCTGGCTGCCGTGTGCGGGGCGTGCTTGAGCGGGTTGTCCTCGCGCGACCACACGCCTTCCTCGACGCGGCGGATCTCGCCGCGGATGGCGATCATGGCGTCGATGAAGCGGTCGAGTTCGGCCAGCGGTTCGCTCTCGGTCGGCTCGACCATCAGCGTGCCGGGCACCGGGAAGCTCAGCGTGGGCGCATGGAAGCCGTAGTCGATCAGGCGCTTGGCAACGTCCTCGGCGGTCACGCCGCTGCTGTCCTTGAGCGGGCGCAGGTCGAGAATGCACTCGTGCGCGACGTGGCCGTTGGGGCTGGCGTACAGCGTGGGGTAGTGGTCCTTCAGGCGCGCGCTGATGTAGTTGGCCGACAAGATGGCCACTTCGGTCGCGGCCTGCAGGCCCTTGGCGCCCATCATGCGGCAGTACATCCAACTGATCGGCAGCACCGCCGCGTTGCCCAAGGGCGCTGCGGAAATGGCGCCGACATGCGGCTCGTTGCCGGTGGTGGCATGGCCGGGCAGGTAGGGCACGAGGTCTGCGACCACGCACACCGGGCCGACGCCGGGGCCGCCGCCGCCGTGCGGAATGCAGAAGGTCTTGTGCAGGTTCAGGTGGCTCACGTCGCCGCCGAATTCACCCGGCGCGGCCACGCCGACCAGCGCGTTCATGTTGGCGCCGTCGACATACACGCGCCCGCCGTGCGCATGCACGATCTCGCACAGTTCCTTCACGCGGGTCTCGAACACGCCGTGCGTGCTGGGGTAGGTGATCATCACCGCCGACAGGTTGGCGCTGTGCTTCTCGCAGGCGCGCTTGAGGTCGTCGATGTCGACGTTGCCCTGCGCGTCGCACGCCGTCACCACCACCTGCATGCCGGCCATCTGCGCGCTGGCCGGGTTGGTGCCGTGCGCGGAAGAAGGAATCAGGCAAACGTTGCGGTGCGCCTCGCCCTTGGCGGCGTGGAAGGCGCGGATGGCCAGCAGGCCGGCGTATTCACCTTGCGAACCAGCATTGGGCTGCAGGCTGATGTCGGCGTAGCCGGTGGCCTCGCACAGCCAGGCGCGCAACTGCGCGTCGAGCTCGGCGTAGCCGCGCAGCTGGTCGGCCGGCGCGAAGGGGTGGATGTCGGCGAAGCCCGGCCAGGTGATCGGGATCATCTCGCTGGTGGCGTTGAGCTTCATGGTGCAGCTGCCCAGCGGGATCATGCTGCGGTCCAGCGCCAGGTCTTTGTCAGACAGGCTGCGGATGTAGCGCAGCATGGCCGTTTCGCTCTTGTGGGTGTTGAACACCGGGTGCGTGAGGAAGGCGCTGCTGCGCTGCAGTTCGGCTGGGATGCAGGTGCCGGCGCGCTCGGCCAGCAACTCGAACTTCGGCAGCGCCTTGCCGTTCGGCGCGAACAGCGCCCACAGCTGCTCGATGTGCTCGCGCGTGGTGGTTTCATCCAGCGAGACGCCCAGGTGCTGCGCCTGGCTGCGGCGCAGGTTCACGCGGGCGGCCAGCGCACGCTCAACCACCGTCGGTGTGTGGTCGCCGGTCTTCACGGTGAGGGTGTCGAAGGCGCTCTTGTTGACGACTTCCAGGCCGAGTTCGGCCAGGCCGGCGGCCAGCACGGCGGTGAAGGTGGCCACGCGCTGGCCGATGCGGCGCAGCCCTTCGGGCCCGTGATAGACCGCGTACATGCTGGCGATGACGGCCGGCAGCACCTGCGCGGTGCAGATGTTGGAGGTGGCCTTCTCGCGGCGGATGTGCTGTTCGCGCGTCTGCAGCGCGAGGCGGTAGGCCGGGCGGCCGTGCACGTCGACGCTGACGCCCACCAGGCGGCCGGGCAGCGAGCGCTTGTAGGCGTCGCGGCAGGCGAGATACGCCGCGTGCGGGCCACCGTTGCACAGCGGCATGCCCAGGCGCTGGGTGGTGCCGCAGACGATGTCGGCATCCCACTCGCCGGGCGGCGTGAGCAGCGTGAGGGCCAGCAGGTCGGCCGCCACCACCAGCGCGGCGTCGCACTGGTGCGCGTGGCCGGCCAGCGGCCGCAGGTCGTGCACGTGGCCGGTGGTGCCGGGGTATTGCGCCAGCACGCCGAAGAAGTTGCCGTCGGCCATCAGCTGCGGCAGCGTGTGCGCTGCGGTGCTGACCTTGACTTCGATGCCCAGCGGTTCGGCGCGCGTCTGCAGCACCTCGATGGTCTGCGGATGGCAGTCGCCCGAGACCAGGAAGACGTTGCTCTTGCTCTTCACGCTGCGCTTGGCCAGCGTCATGGCTTCGGCGGCGGCGGTGGCTTCGTCGAGCATCGAGGCATTGGCAATGGCCATGCCGGTGAGGTCGCACACCATGGTCTGGAAGTTCAGCAGCGCTTCCATGCGGCCCTGCGAGATTTCCGCCTGGTAGGGCGTGTAGGCGGTGTACCAGGCCGGGTTCTCCAGGATGTTGCGCAGGATCACGCCGGGCGTGAGCGTGCCGTAGTAGCCCTGGCCGATGTGGCTGCGGAACACCTGGTTGCGCTCGGCAATGGCCTTGAGCTCGGCCAGGGCCTGCGCCTCGCTGGCCGGCGCCGGCAACTGCATCGGCCGGGCGCGGCGGATGGCGGCGGGCACGATGCCGTCGATCAGCTCGGCGCGCGTGGTCGACCCGATGGCCGGCAGCATGCGCGCCTCGTCTTGCGCGCTGATGCCGATGTGGCGCGCGATGAATTCTTCGGTGTTCTCCAGCTCGCTCAGGGCGGCGGAGCCGGCGTGGTCAGGGTTCGACATGGCGCTGTGCAATCTTCGGGTCGGTGGCGGGGCAGGCGCGATCAGGCTTGCTCGGAGAATTTCTCGTAGCTGGTGGCGTCCATCAGGGCGTCGAGCTCAGCCGCATTGCTGAGCTTGACCTTGAAGAACCAGCCGCTGGCCAGCGGGTCGCTGTTGGCCAGCGAGGGGTCGGCGCGCAGCGCCTCGTTGACTTCGGTGATCTCGCCCGAGACCGGCATGTAGACGTCGGCGGCGGCTTTCACCGACTCGACCACGCCGGCCACCTCGCCCGAGGCGAAGCTCTTGCCGACTTCGGGCAGGTCGACGAAGACCACGTCGCCCAGCGCGTCCTGCGCATGCACGGTGATGCCCACGGTGGCAACGGCGCCGTCGGCGCGAACCCATTCGTGGTCCTTGGTGTACTTGAGGGTCATGGTTGGCTCCAGAGAAAGTTGATCAGGACAAAGATTCGAGGCAAGGCCGCCGCGCAAGGGCGCGGCTGGTTCAGCCGCGGTAGTAGCGAGTGGGCACGAAGGGCAGGGGGCACACTTCCATCGGCACCGGCTTGCCGCGCACGATGGCCTGCAGGCGCGTGCCGGGCTCGGCAAAGGCGGTGGCCACGTAGGCCATGGCGATCGGGCGGTCGGCGGTGGGGCCGAGCAGGCCGCTGGTGACCTGGCCGATGGCCTGCCCTTCGAAGGACTGCAGCGGCGTGCCGTCGCGCACCGGAATGCGTTCGAGCGCCACCAGGCCGACGCGCCGGCGCGTGAGCAGCTGCTGGTCGACGTGGCCGGCCAGGTCGGCCGCCACCGCCAGTTGCGCCAGCACCTTGTCGGCGCCGGGGAAACCGCCGGCGCGTTCGCCGCCGGTGCGGCGCACCTTCTGCATCGCCCAGTTGAGCGAGGCCTCGACCGGCGTGGTGCTGGTGTCGATGTCGGCGCCGTAAAGGCACAGGCCGGCTTCGAGCCGCAGCGAGTTGCGCGCGCCCAGGCCGATGGGCTTGACTTCGGGCTGCGCCAGCAACAGCCTGGCCAGCGCCTCGGCCTGGTCGGCCGCCACGGAAATCTCGAAACCGTCTTCGCCGGTGTAGCCGCTGCGCGTGGCGAACACCGGGATGTCGCCGATGCGCATGGCGCCGCCGGTCATGAAGACGAAGCGTTCGCTGCCGGGCGACAGGCGCGCCATGACGGCGGCGGCCTGCGGCCCCTGCAGCGCCAGCAAGGCGTGGTCGGGCAGCGGCTGCACCTCGCAGCGGCTGCCGATGCGGGCCTGGATGTGGGCGATGTCGGCTGCCTTGCAGGCGCCGTTGACGATCACGAAAAGGCTGTCGTGTCCCTCGTTGAAGAACATCAGGTCATCGAGGATGCCGCCGTCGTCGGCCAGCAGCAGGCCGTAGCGCTGCTTGCCCGGCGCCAGGCCGATCACGTCGACCGGCATCAGGGTTTCGAAGGCGGCGGCGGCGTCGGGCCCGACCAGGCGCAACTGGCCCATGTGCGAGATGTCGAACAGGCCGGCGCCTTCGCGCGTGTGCTTGTGCTCGGCCATCAGGCCGGCGGGGTATTGCACCGGCATGGCATAGCCGGCGAAGGGGACCATGCGGGCGCCGAGCGCCACATGCAGGTCGTACAGCGGCGTCTTTTGCAGGCTATCGGGCGAATCGGAGGCCAAGGCACTCTCCATAGGGGGCAGTCCGGAATCCATGGCCGGGCCATGGGCTACCCCTGCTGTCCTCTTTACCTGAGAGATTCGCCCCACGATCGGGGTTTGCTCCTTCGGTGGATGCCCTGCGCCTGGACGGCGGGGCACCTCTCTCCAGCAAGGAAACACCCGCTTGCGCGCGGGTGCTTCGTCAGTCCTTTTGCCTGAGCGTTCGCTCCCCGCGAGTGGGGACCTGCGCCTTCGGCGGCCCCGACGAACGGGGCTCTCTCCTGACCCCGCGAGTGTAGTGGATCGGCGGCCGGGGGCGCCGCCCCGCCTGCGGCTATTTCGCGTAGACGATGTCGCGCAGGAACAGCGAGATCTCCGGCACGTAGGTGATCACCATCAGGCAGCACAGGATCACCGCCACGAAGGGCAGCAGGTGGCCGATGATGCGGTCCAGCGGGATCTTGGCCACCGTGCAGGCGGCGAACAGGTTCACGCCGAAGGGCGGCGTGATCATGCCCAGCGCCAGGTTGACCACCATCACCAGCCCGAAGTGCACCGGGTCGATGCCGAAATGCGCCGCCACCGGCGCCAGGATCGGCGCCAGCACGATGATCGCGGCGCTGGTCTCGATGAACATGCCGATCACGAACAGCGTGGCGTTCACGCCCAGCAGGAAGTAGGCCGGCGATTGCAGCACCGACTGCAGCCACAGGCCGATGGCCTCGGGCACGCCGGCGCGGGTGATCATGAAGGCGAACAGGCCGGCGTTGGCGATGATGAACATGATCACCGCCGACGAGATGACCGACTTGCGCAGCACGTTGTACAGTTGCGAGACCTTGGTCTCGCGGTACACCACCACGCCCACCACCAGCGCGTAGAACACCGCCACGGCCGAGGCCTCGGTGGGGGTGAACACGCCGCCGTAGATGCCGCCCAGGATGATCACCGGCATCAGCAGGGCCCAGCCGGCCTGGCGGGTGGCGGTGAACACGCCCAGGCGGCCCTCGCCGTCGTTCTTGCCCCAGCCCTTGTACTTGCAGTACGCCCACACGAACAGCATGAGCGCAGCACTGATCAGCAGGCCCGGCCCGAAGCCGGCGATGAACAGCTCGCCGATGGAGACCTCGGCGCTGACGCCGTACAGGATCAGCGGGATCGAGGGCGGGATGATCACGCCCAGCTCGGCGCTGGTGGCCTGCAGCGCGGCGGCGTAGCTCACCGGGTAGCCGTGGCGGATGAGCGCGGGAATGAGGATCGCGCCGATGGCGAAGGTGGTCGCCACCGACGAGCCCGACACCGCCGCGAAGATCATGCAGGTGAGCACGCAGGTCATGGGCAGGCCGCCCTGCACGCCACCCACCAGACTCTTGGCGAATTCCACCAGCCGGCGCGAGATGCCGCCGGACTCCATCAGGTTGCCGGCCAGGATGAAGAAGGGGATGGCCGCCAGCGGAAACTTGTTGATCGAGTTGAACATCTCCTTGACGGAGATGAGCATGTTGGCGTGGTCGACCTGGATGCCCAGGATCGCCGCCAGGCCGATCGAGACGGCCACCGAGACGGTGAGGGCAAAGCACAGCACCATGGTGCTGATCATGACGGGCGTCATTGCGCGGTCTCCAGTTCATTGCGCTGCGGATCGAGCAGGTTGGCGATGATGCCGATCACGCAGAAAAGGCCGCCCACCGGCATCGCCAGGTAGGCCCAGAACATCGACAGCGACTCCAGCCCGGCCATGGTCTGCACGCGGCCGCGCAGCGCGTAGTCCCAGCCCCACCAGATGATCACGCCGATCAGCGCCAGCGCGGCCAGGCACACCACGTAGTCGAGCAGGCGGCGAATCGGCCGCGGGCTCCAGCGGTAGAGCACGTCGACGCTGACCATCGCGCCCTGGCGAAAGGCCATCGGGATGCCGAGAAAGACCATCCAGATCAGGCTGATGCGGATCAGCAGCTCGGACCATTCGGCTGGTTGCTCGAGGATGAAGCGGGTGACGATCTGGAACACGCCCAGCGCCGAGGCCACCACCAGCATGAAGCAGGCAATGGCCATGGCCAGCGCGGTGGTCCATCGGTCAAGTGTGAGAAAGGCAGATTTCATGGGCGCGAGTGAAAGTCCACGGAAAAGAAAAACGCCCGCCAGAGCGGGCTGGGCGGGCTGGGCGGGTGTTACCTGCCGCCGGCGGCCTGGGCCAGGCCGGCGCGCGGCAAGGCTTACTTGTAGTTGCGGATGGCGTCGAGGTTGGCCTTGCCGAACTGCTTCTCGAACTGCTCTTCGACCGGGCCCAGCGCCTTCACGAAGGGCGCCTTGTCCAGGTTGTCCTCGACCGTCATGCCCTTGGCACGCAGGTCGGCCACGCCCTTGGCGTCGTCGGCATCGACGCGCGCGCGGTTGGCTTTCACGCCTTCCTTGGCCGCTTCGAGGAAGGCCTTCTGGTCGGCCGGCGTCAGCTTGTCGAAGGCTTCCTTGCTCATCAGGAAGATGCAGGGCGAATACACGTGGCCGGTGAGCGAGAGGTACTTCTGCACCTGGTCGAACTTGGCCGAGATGATCACCGACAGCGGGTTCTCCTGGCCGTCCACGGTGCCCTGCTGCAGCGCGGTGAACACTTCGGGGAAGGCCATCGGCGTGGTGATGATGCCGAACTGCTTGTAGGCCGCGATGTGCACCGGGTTCTCCATGGTGCGCATCTTCAGGCCCTTCAGGTCGTCGGGCGTCTTCACGTCACGCTTGCTGTTGGTCATGTGGCGGAAGCCGTTTTCCGCCCAGGCCAGGCCGGTGAGGCCCTTGCTGTCGAACTTCTTGAGCATGTCCTGGCCGATCGGGCCGTCCAGCACGGCGCGCGCATGTGCCTTGTCGCGGAACAGGAAGGGCACGTCGAAGATCTTGGTCTCCGGCACGAAGTTGGGGATGGGACCGCTGGAGGTGAAGGTCAGCGCCTGCGTGCCCAGCTGCACGGCCTCGATCGATTCGCGTTCGCCGCCGAGCGAGCCGTTGTAGAAGGTCTCGATCTTGTAGCGGCCGTTGGTGCGGGCGGCGACTTCCTTGGCGAAGGTGTCGATCGCCACGCCCTGGTGCGAGTTCTGCGCGGTCGAGATGTTGATCTTCATCACCGTCTGCGCGAAGGATGCGCCCGCGATACCAAAGCCCAGGACCAGGCCGGCGGCCAGATGGCTCAATTTCATGGGGGAAAGTCTCCAGAGTTGAAAGGCGGAGGAGGCTCCGCAAGGCAACTGGCGACTATGCCGCAGGCGGGCGCTGCGCCGCGTCGGGAGTTTCACCGACCGTTGCGCCGCCGCCGCAGTCGTTGCCATCGCCGTCGCGGCGAATTCAGGCCTCGCGCTGCGCCTGCGCGTGCTGGTGCTGCAACTGCTCGCGCACGAAGGCCACGTGCTGGCGCAGCGTGTAGACGCGGTCGGTGAATTCGAGCGGAAAGCGCGTCTGGATGATCTCGTTCTCGATGCGGTCGAGCTGTGCAAAGGCCTCGGCCCGCTCGGTCGCGTCGAGCGCGTGGGCGGCCACGTCCTGCTCGAGGAACTTCAGTTCGCCATAGCGGTGGTACAGGCCGCGCTTGCGCCGCCACGCGATGATCTCGGGCAGCGCGCGTGCCAGCGGCAGCAGGATGGCGGCCAGCGGCAGCAGCAGGATCACCAGGCGCTGCACCAGGTTGGCGACCCAGAACGGCAGGTAGTTCTGCAGGAAGGGGCGGCCGTTCTTGAAGTAGCGCTCGGCCTGGTCGGACAGCGGAAACTCGGTGGCGCGCGGGTTGGGAAACTCGTCGGGGCGGTTCAGCAGGCTGGCCTGCCGGTGCACCTGGCTGGCCGCCTCCAGCAGCAGGTAGGCCAGCGCCGGGTGGATGTCATCGCGCACCACCAGGTTGGCGGTGGTGGCCAGCAGCGCGACGTCGCGCGGCGGCAGGTCGCGCGCCGGATCGACCGAGCCACGCTTGAGCACCACCGGCTGGAAGTAGGGCAGGCGCCGGGCCAGGCCCTCGGTGTGTTCCAGGTCGGCCAGCGTCACGTGCGGGTTGGCCAGCAGCTGCTGCACCGCCGGCGCCTGCGCGGCGACGATGAGGATTGCTGCGTCGATTTCGCCGGCCTGCAGCAGCTCGGCCGTGCGCGTGCTGCCCTCGCGCACCAGCGTGGTCCCGCCGGCGGGCTGGCGCTGGCCGTCGACCACGCCGTAGATGGCCAGCAGGTCGAGCGCGACCTTCTCGTTGCCGCTGCCGCGCACGCCGACGCTCACGCGCTTGCCGCGCAGCGCGCCCAGGCCCTTGGACAGGTCGAGCCCGGCGCTGAAGATCCACACCGGCTCGAAGGCCACGCTGGCCAGCGAGCGCAGCGGCGTCGAGGCGGGGTCGGCTTCGTCATCGAGCCGCAGCAGGCCGGTGCCGCCCTGCACGAAGGCCACCGAGGCGACGCCGTCGTACAGGTTGGCCAGGTTCTCCACGCCGCCGCTGGTCGGGTGCAGCACCAGCTCGACGCCGTTGGCGCGCAGGAACTGCTGATAGCGCAGGCCGAAGCGCTGGTAGGCGCCGTCGGGCAGCCCGGTGCTCATGACCAGCGAACGCGGCGGGGCCGGGCTGATCCAAGGCGCCAGCAGCCACACCAGCACGGTGAGGGCGAGCACCAGCAACGCCCACAGCGCGGCGCGGCGCCAGGGCGAGGGGGCGGAAGGGGTGCTGCTGGCGGCTGCGGTGCGCGTCATGCGGGACTGCTGCGCCAGATTACCGCTGCGCCCTCACATGCCTGCGTAGTTGGGGCCGCCACCGCCTTCGGGCGTGACCCAGACGATGTTCTGCGTCGGGTCCTTGATGTCGCAGGTCTTGCAGTGCACGCAGTTCTGCGCGTTGATCTGCAGGCGCTCCTTGCCGGCGTTGGCTTCGTCGGGCACGAACTCGTACACCCCGGCCGGGCAGTAGCGGGCCTCGGGGCCGGCGTACTCGGGCAGGTTGATGCGGGTGGGCACCGTGGCGTCTTTCAGCGTCAGGTGCGCCGGCTGGTTTTCCTCGTGGTTGGTGTTGCTGACGAACACCGAGGAGAGGCGGTCGAAGGTGAGCTTGCCGTCCGGCTTGGGGTAGGCGATCTTCTTGCACGCGCTGGCCTTCTTCAGGCGCACGTGGTCGGCTTCCTTGCGGTGGATGGTCCAGGGGATGTGGCCGCGCAGCAGGTACTGCTCGATGCCGGTCATCAGCGCGCCCATCAGCGCGCCCTTCTTGAACCACTGCTTGAAGTTGCGTGCCTTGTGCAGTTCGGTGTGCAGCCAGCTCTTCTCGAAGGCGGCCGGGTAGGCGGCCAGTTCGTCGTGCTGGCGGCCGGCCGTGACGGCCTCGAAGGCGGCCTCGGCGGCCAGCATGCCGGTCTTGATGGCGGCGTGGCTGCCCTTGATGCGGCTGGCGTTCAGGTAGCCGGCTTCGCAGCCGACCAGCGCGCCGCCCGGGAACACCGTCTTGGGCAGCGACAGCAGGCCGCCCGCGGTGATGGCGCGCGCGCCGTAGGAAATGCGCTTGGCGGGCTTGAGGCCCTTGTCCTGGCCTTCGAGGTACCAGCGGATGTTGGGGTGGGTCTTGAAGCGCTGGAATTCCTCGAACGGGCTCAGGTGCGGGTTCTGGTAATCCAGCCCGACCACGTAGCCGATGATCAGCTGGTTGTTCTCGGCGTGGTAGACGAAGGAGCCGCCGTAGGTGTCGGAGGGCAGCGGCCAGCCGGCGGTGTGGATCGCCAGGCCGGGCTGGTGGCGCGCCGGATCGATTTCCCACAGCTCCTTGATGCCGATGCCGTAGCTTTGCGGGTCCTTGCCCTCGTCGAGCTTGAACCTGGCGATGAGCTGGCGGCCCAGGTGGCCGCGCGCGCCTTCGGCGAACACGGTGTACTTGCCGTGCAGTTCCATGCCGAGCTGGAAGTTCTCGGTCGGCTCGCCGTCCTTGCCTAGCCCCAAGTTGCCCGTGGCCACGCCCTTGACCGAGCCATCGTCGTTGTAGAGCACCTCGGCCGCCGGGAAGCCCGGGAAGATCTCGACGCCCAGTTCCTCGGCCTGCTGCGCCAGCCAGCGCACCACGTTGCCGAGGCTGACGATGTAGTTGCCTTCGTTGTGGAAGTTGTGCGGCAGCAGGACGTTGGGGGTGCGGGTGGCGCCGGTCTCGCTCAGGAACAGGAAGGCGTCTTCCGTCACCGGCTGGTTCAGCGGTGCGCCGCGCTCTTTCCAGTCGGGCAGCAGCTCGGTCAGTGCGCGCGGGTCCATGATGGCGCCTGACAGGATGTGCGCGCCGGGCTCCGAGCCCTTTTCCAGCACCACGACCGAGATTTCCTTCTCGGCGGCCGCCGCCAGCTGCTTGAGCCGGATCGCGGTCGACAGGCCGGCCGGGCCGCCGCCGACGATCACGACGTCGTATTCCATCGCTTCGCGGGGGCCGAATTGGGCAAGGATTTCGTCTTGGGTCATGGGGTCTTGTCGCTTATGGGTTCGTGACCGGGGCTGTCCACGGCCAGCCTGCGATTCTAGGGGAGGCGATCGCGCGGCCGAGACGGCCCGCTGTCCCTCGTGCGGCAATCCCTCGCGCGCGCTTGCAAGCGCCGCGGCGCCAGCGAAACGGGGGAGCCTACTCGGCTGGTCTGAGCACGATGCGCGCCTCGAAGCCTCCAGCCTGTCCCGGCAAGGGCGATTCCAGTTCCAGCTGGGCCGCGTGCTTGGTGACGATGGTGTTGACGATCGACAGGCCCAGGCCGTAGCCGGCCACGTCGGAGCTGTGGCGCACGTGGCGCCCCTGCAGCGTGGCGAGCTGCGCCGGGGTGACGCCCCGCCCGTTGTCGCGCACCACCAGCGTGCAGGGCGCGCGCACTTCCAGCACCACGTGGCCGCCGCTGTAGCGCAGCGCGTTCTCGACCAGGTTGCGCAGGGCAATGGCCAGTGAATCGAGGTCGCCCATGGCGGGCGGGATGTGCTCGTCGGGCACGCGCAGGTCGAGCCGTGGCTGGATCTGGTCGTCGCGCCAGAACTCCTGCGCCACGTCGGCGGTGAGTTGCACCAGGTCGAGCCGGTTGCGCGTGAACGAGGCGCCCGATTCCGCGCGCGAGAGCTGCAGCAGCTTCTCGGTGCGGTGGCTGAGCACCTGCAGCGCGTCCAGCGCGGCCTGCACGTCGACCCGGCGCAGCTCGTGGTCGAGCGCGGTCTGCAGGCGCAGCCGCGCCGCCGTGAGCGGCGTGCGCAGTTCGTGCGCGGCGTTGGCGGCCAGCGCGCGCTCCACGTCCAGCGCCTGCGACAGGCGCGCCAGCAGGTTGTTCACGCCGTCGCTGACGGATTCGAGCTCCTGCGGCAGGCCGGGCAGGGTGATCGGGCGCAGGTCGGTGCCGCTGCGCTGGGCGATCTGGCCGGCCAGCCATTGCAGCGGGCGCAGCTCGTTGCGCGCGATGCTGCGCAAGAGCAGGCCCAGCAGCGGCAGCACCGCGGCCAGCGGAATGATCAGCCCGAGCAGCGTGCGGTTGAGCGTGGTGCGCCGTTCCTCCAGCGGATCGGCCAGCTGCAGGTAGAGCTCGCGGCTGGGGTGCTTGACGGTGTAGATGCGCCAGGCGCCGGCGTCGGCGAAGCCGGGCACCAGGGGCACGTCGAAGGAGCTCACGGGAGCTTCCTCCGAGCGCATCAGCACGCGGCCCTGGTCGTTCACCACCTGGAAGATCACGGCGTCTTCCTTGAACATCGGCGGCGTGGCCAGCAGCGGGTACTGCGGCTCGCCCAGGCGCTGCGCGTCGTCGAGGTCGCCGGCCGCGATGTCGAACAGGCGATGCGAGACCTCGGCCAGCTCCGAGTCGAAGTTGTGGTTGATCTCGCTGTCCACATACCAGACCACGCCCAGCACGCCCAGCAGCCAGGCGCTGCCGACCCAGATCACCAGCGTGCGGGTGAGGTGGCTGGCCAGCGATTGGGACGGGGCGCGTTGGCCCGGGGTGCGAAACCAGGCCACGTCAGGCCTGCTCGCTGGAAGCGGCCAGGCGGTAGCCGAGCCCGCGCAGCGTGACGATGTGTTCGCGCCCGAGCTTGCGCCGCAGCCGGCTGATGAACACCTCCAGCGTGTTGCTGTCGGCCTCGTCGTCGAAGCCGTACAGCGCGTCCTGCAGCAGTTCGCGCGTGTGGATGCGGTCGGGCCGCGTGGCCATCACGCGCAGCAGCGCCCATTCCTTCTGCGTCAGCGAGACCGGCATGCCGTCCTTGCGCACCAGGTCGTGTGACAGGTCGACCTCCAGCGTGCCCAGGCGCAGCACCGGCGCGCTGCTGGCGCTGCGGCGCCGCTCCACCGCGCGCAGGCGGGCCAGCAGTTCGGCCGGGTCGTAGGGCTTGATGATGTAGTCGTCGGCGCCGGCATCGAGGCCGCGGATGCGGTCGGTCACCTGGTCGCGCGCGGTCAGCACGATCACGATCGGCCGCTCGGGCTGGGCGCGGACGGTCGGCAGCAGGCTCAGGCCGTCGCCGTCGCCCAGGTGCAGGTCGAGCAGCACCGCCGCGTACTGCGCCGTGGCCAATGCGGCGCGCGCATCGGCCAGGCTCGGCGCCAGGTCGACCACGAAGGCCTTGGCCACCAGGTAGCTGCACACGGCGCCCGCCAGGGCCACGTCGTCTTCGACCAGCAGAATGCGCACGACAAGCTTCCTCGTTCCTGAAAGAGAGCCGCAGTCTAGAGCCTGTTCGCTTCAGGTCGCGTTCAGGCTGGGCTGGGATCATCGGCACGGATGCTTCCGTCCGCCTTTCGCTCGCCTGGCGCCACTGCCCCGGCCGCAGCCCCCACTCCCCACACCTTCCGCTGGACCTTGCTGGCCCTGGCGCTGCTGCTCGCGTGGGACGCGAGCGGGCTCGACCTGCCGCTGGCGTACTGGTTCGGCACCCCCGCCGGTTTTCCGCTGCGCGACAACTGGTTTCTGGTGAAGGTGGTGCATGCGGGTGGCCGCGACCTGAGCTGGCTTGCCCTGGCGCTGCTGCTGGTGGGCATCCGCTGGCCCCTGGGCCCCTTGCGTCGGCTGGGGCTGGCGCAGCGGGTGCAACTGGCGGCCTCGGTGGTGCTGGGCGTGGGCGTGGTGTCGATTCTCAAGAACACCAGCCACAGCAGTTGCCCGTGGGATCTGGCTGCCTTCGGTGGCGTCGCGCACCACGTGTCGCACTGGGCCTGGGGCGTCTACGACGGCGGCCCCGGCCGCTGCTTCCCGGGCGGCCATGCCTCGGCCGCCTTCGCCTGGCTGGGCGGTTATTTCGTGCTGCGCCCGACGGCCCCGCGCGCCGCGCGCGGGTGGCTGGCCGCGGTGCTGGCGCTGGGGCTGGTGTTCGGCTGGGGCCAGCAGATGCGCGGCGCGCACTACCTGAGCCACAACCTGTGGACTGCGTGGATCTGCTGGAGCATCGGCTGGGCGGTCGATGCCGCCGTGCGCCGGGTGCTGGCACGCCGCGCCGCGCGTGCGCAGGGCGCGGTCGGCACGGTCGGCACGGTCGGTGGGGTGGGGGCCAACCTGAACGAAGGCTGAGCGCGCCATTCAGGCCATTTTCAGTCCCGCTTTCTACGCTCGGGGAATGCCCCCTTCGCACGTTCTCGATCTTCCTGCTTCGGCCGCGCCGCGCGCCGAACACGAAGCCTATCCCCGTACCTCCTGGCTCGATCAACCGCGCTCGCCGCGTGCCGTGGCGATCGGCCTGAGCCTGTACCTGCTGGCTTTCGCCAACTGGCCGCTGTGGCACGAACTGGCCCACATCGGCGGCAACGCGCCCAGCGTTTATCTGCCTTCGCTGTGGATGATGGCGGTGCTGGTGTTCTGCGCCAACCTCGGCGTGCTGACGCTGCTGGCGTGGACGCGCAGCATCAAGCCGGCCGCGCTGCTGGTCACGCTGGCGGCGGCGGTGGCCCAGCACTACATGCTCAGCTACAAGGTGGTGATGGACCCGGGCATGCTGGCCAATGCCGCGCAGACCGATACGCACGAGGTGCTCGAACTGCTCAACTGGCAGTTCGCGCGCAACCTGCTGCTGGTGGTGGCGCCGGCCGCCTGGCTGCTGTGGCGCGTGCCCGTCGCGCCGATGCGCCTGCTCTCGCAACTCTGGCGCAACGCCGCCTTGCTGCTGGGCACCGCCGCGCTGGCCGCGGTGGTGATCCTGACGATGAACCGCGACCTGGCGCCGCTGATGCGCAACCACGACAGCCTGCGCTACATGATGAACCCGGTGGCCACGGTCTACTCGGCCACCAAGGTCGTGCTCAAGCCGCTGTTCACGCACCGGCGCCAGCTGATCAAGGTCTCGGGCGGCGCCACGCTGGGCGCCAGCTATGCCGCGCAGAGCAAGCCGCCGCTGTTCCTGCTGGTGGTCGGCGAGACGGCGCGCGCCGATCACTTTGGGTTGAATGGCTACGCGCGCGACACCACGCCCGAGCTGAAGGCGCGCCACGTCATCAACTGGCGCAACGCGCATTCCTGCGGCACCAGCACCTTGGCCTCGGTGCCGTGCATGTTCTCGCCGCTGGGCAAGGCGGCCTTTGAAGCGCGCAGCGACGATTACGAGAACCTGATGGACGTGCTGCAGGCCTCGGGCCTGGCGGTGTTCTGGCTCGACAACCAGCCCGGCGGCTGCAAGGGCGTGTGCGACCGCATTCCGCATGCCTCGGCCTTCAAGGGCCTCGACGCCGCCACCCAGCAGAAGTACTGCGATGGCGACGAGTGCCAGGACGAAGTGCTGCTCAAGGACCTCGATGCGCGCCTGGCCGCGCTGCCGGCCGAGCGCCGCGCAAAGGGCGTGGTGCTGGTGATGCACCAGATGGGCAGCCACGGCCCGGCCTACTACAAGCGCTCTGCGCCCGAGGCCAAGCGCTTCATGCCCGAGTGCACCAACAATGCGCTGGCCGATTGCAGCCACAGCGACCTGATCAACGCCTTCGACAACTCGATCGCCTACACCGACCATGTGCTGGGCCTGAGCATCGACTGGCTGAAGGCGCAGCAGAAGAACTATGACCCGGCCATGCTCTACATGAGCGACCACGGCGAGTCGCTCGGCGAATACGGCCTGTTCCTGCACGGCGTGCCCTACGGCTTTGCGCCCGAAGTGCAGAAGCACGTGCCGTGGGTGATGTGGCTGAGCGAGGGCATGCGCCAACGCGACAAGCTGGCCGATGCCTGCCTGGGCTCGCAGCACGACGAGCCGATCAGCCACGACAACCTGTACCACACGGTGCTCGGCCTGATGGATGTCAGGACGCCAACCTACCGCGCGTCGCTGGACGCGCTGGCCGGCTGCCGCCGCGGCGCGATCGATCCGAACATCGCCTCGGCCGCGTCGTGAAGCGCCGCCACCCGCGCGACTACTTCTTCTCGCGCGGCACCCGCCCCATCAGGTAGAACTCCGGGTTGGGCAGCATGTTGGCAAAGCTGGCCATGCGGTTGGACAGCCCGAAGAAGGCGGTGATGGCAGCGATGTCCCAGATGTCTTCGTCGGAGAAGCCATGCGCGTGCAGCGGCGGGAAATCGGCCTCGTCGATCTCGTGCGAGCGCTGGCAGACCTTCATCGCGAATTCGAGCATGGCGCGCTGGCGCGGCGTGATGTCGGCCTTGCGCCAGCTCACCGCCACTTCGTCGGCCACCATCGGCTTCTTCTCGTAGATGCGCAGCAGCGCGCCGTGCGCCACCACGCAGTACAGGCACTGGTTGGCCGCGCTGGTGGCGGTGACGATCATCTCGCGGTCACCCTTGGTGAGCGAGCCTTCTTCCTTGAGCATCAGCGCGTCGTGGTAGGCGAAGAAGGCGCGCCATTCGGCCGGGCGGCGCGCGAAGGCGAGGAACACGTTCGGCACGAAGCCGGCCTTGGCCTGCACGTCGAGGATGGCCTGGCGGATGTCGTCGGGCAGGTCGGCCATGTCGGCCATGGGGTAGCGGGTGCTCATGCAGTGTCTCCTTGGATCGGGTCGTGCCGCGAGTCTGCACCATCGCCCAGCACGGCCTGTTCGCTCTCGTCCTTCAACGCTACGCCGGACAGGCCGCGGCCCAGCGCGGCGCGGATCAGCCAGGCCAGGCGCGCGGCGGCGGCCGGCGGCGCCAAGCCTTCGGGGCGCACGTTCGAGATGCAGTTGCGCTGCGCGTCGGTGTTGCCCACGCGCGGGCCGTGGGTCAGGTAGATGCCCAGGCTGTCGGGTGCGCTCAGCCCGGGCCGTTCGCCGATCAGGATCACCGACAGGCGGGCGCGCAGCTGCTGGCCGATGTCGTCGGCCAGCGCCACACGCGCCTGCGTGGCGAGCAGCAGCGGGGCCAGGCGCAGACCGGTCGGCAGCAGCGGGCGCAGCGCGGCCAGCAGCGGCGGTGCCTGGCGCTCCATGGCCAGCGCTGAAAGGCCATCGGCCAGCACCAGGCAGAGGTCGCAACCGGCGTCTTGAGCGCCCTGGAGCGCGGCCAGTTGTCGCGCATGGTCGGGCAGCAGGCGCCGGCCCAGATCGGGGCGGCGCAGGAAGGCGGTGCGGTCGCCGGCCTGGCTGGACACGCGCAACACCGGCCAGCCCTGCGCCGCCAGCGTCGCCTCGAGCGCATCGAGGTCGGGCTGCGCGTGGATGGCGTCGCGCGCCGCCGCATGGGCCCAGCCGAAGCGCAGCAGTTCCTCGGTCGGCAAGGCATCGCCGGCGCGGCCCAGGGCGATGCGCGCCGGCGTGGCGGCGCGCCACTCGGCCCAGGGGCTGGGCGTGACGGGGACGGGGCGCGGGGCGTCGTCTTGCATCGCTGGCTTCGTGTGCGCGGTTCAGTCCGCTCCCAAGGCCGCCAGCGCTTCCAGCCCCGGCAGGCGGTGGCCGCCGGTGGGCGGCAGCAGCGCACCGGCCTCGTCGGCAATCTGCATGCGCTGCAGCCAGGCTTCGAACTCGGGCGCGCGCCGCAGGCCCAGCGTGCGGCGCAGGAACAGCGCGTCGTGAAAGGAGGTGCTCTGGTAGCCCAGCATCACGTCGTCGGCGCCGGGCACACCCATCAGGAAATTGAGGCCGGCACTGCCCAGCAGCACCAGCAGGTTGTCCATGTCGTCCTGGTCGGCCTCGGCGTGGTTGGTGTAGCAGATGTCGCAGCCCATCGGCAGGCCCAGGAGCTTGCCGCAGAAGTGGTCTTCCAGCCCGGCGCGGATGATCTGCTTGCCGTCGTACAGGTACTCCGGGCCGATGAACCCGACCACCGTGTTGACCAGTAGCGGCGCATACCGCCGTGCCAGCGCATAGGCGCGCGCCTCGCAGGTCTGCTGGTCGACGCCGCGATGCGCGTCGGCCGACAGCGCGCTGCCCTGGCCGGTCTCGAAGTACATGACGTTGCGCCCGACGGTGCCGCGTCCGAGCGACTGCGCCGCGGCAT
>Ga0160459_100394_pt1 | contig 18216 bp, 22 predicted proteins | sample HID1973K_E6MG_FD_108208 | JGI IMG/M metagenome (GOLD analysis project Ga0160459, IMG submission 108208) | Enriched mosquito-associated microbial communities from UW Madison campus, WI, USA - HID1973K_E6 MG | ecosystem: Host-associated > Arthropoda: Insects > Digestive system > Unclassified ... | reverse complement strand
ATGGGCAAGTTCCACGGCATGGCGCCCAAGGACGCTGTCGAGCATGAACTGTCCTTGCGGCACTTGCCGCTCAACCGTCTGGGGCAGCCCGATGAAGTGGCCAACGTGATTGTGTTCATGGCCTCAGACCTCGCGTCGTTCGTCACTTCCGCGATGTGGGGTGTCGACGGCGGCAGTATCCGCAGCCTTATTTGAACGGGCCGGATTTCGAACTGCTTTCTCGTACGAACTGCCCAGAGGACCAGCGCATGTCGGCTCATGACTGCTTCCTTGCTCCTAATGTGTCGTCCAAAGAGCGAGCGTTTCTCGTTGAAGCGCTGGAATTGTTGATGCGTGAGCGCTCCAACGCGTTGCGCATCGCGACAGCGGTGGCCGCGGCGCGCGGCGACCGGCTTCCCGATGTCCAGGACTTCGGCCTCGACGACATCCTACGTCTAAGCAGACAACTCGCCGCTGACGGCGCCGGTTCTGACCCACACGAGAATTGGCTGGGAGCACCGGCACCGGTGAAGACACGGGCAAATACAAGTCGACGACGGGCGTCCTAGGCTTCTTAAAGCAAGTTTGAACAGTCGGCGCACGTTGATGCGTCGACGAATAATTGGAGACTCAAATGCTACGAATTGCCGTTCTCGGTGCAGGCCGCATCGGAAAAATCCACGCAGCTAACGTTGCTGCCGACCGTCGAGCGAAGCTCGTCGCCGTTGCAGACCCGTACAAGGATGCTGTCGAGGCACTCGCGGCTGACCTGGGTTGCGATGCTTCGCTCGATTGCAAGTCCGTCGTTGACCGCGAGGACGTCGATGCCGTCATTGTGGGGACCCCCACCGACACTCATATCGACCTGACATTGCAGGCCGTCCGGCTGGGCAAGCCCGTGCTTTGCGAGAAGCCCATCGACCTCGATATCAAGCGCGCACTGGCGGCTGTCGAGGAAATTGAGCGCCTCGATGGCCGGGTCATGCTCGCCTTCAACCGCCGATTTGACCCGGACGCAATGCGCCTGAAGCAGGCTATCGATGAAGGCGAAGTCGGTGACGTCCGCCAGGTCATCATTACCAGCCGCGACCCGGGTCTTGCTCCGCGCGAATATCTTCGCCACTCCGGCGGCATCTTCCGCGACATGACCATCCACGATTTCGATACGGCTCGCTGGATGCTCGGCGAGGACCCCGTCGAGGTGATGGCAATGGGCAATCGTCTAGTCGACCCGGGCCTTGAAGAGCTTCCGGATTACGACAGCGTGATGGTGTTGCTTCGGACCGCTTCTGGCAAGCAATGTCATATCAACGGTTCGCGTCAGGCTGTGTACGGCTTTGACCAACGTGTCGAGGTTTTCGGTTCGAAGGGGATGCTGTTGAACGAAAACCATCGGCCATCAAGCCTGCGCCGCTGGACGAGCGAAGGGACAGAGGCGCGTGAGCCGCTCCTCAACTTCTTCCTCGAGCGACATGCAGACTCATACAGGGTCGAACTCGACCGTTTCCTGACGGCGCTCGAGCAGAACGCTCCGATGCCCGCAACGCCTAGGGACGGTATCCGGGCGCTGCGCATTGCAAACGCGGCCAACGAGGCGGCCAATTCGGGTTGCGCGGTCAAAATCTGACAGCACAGGCGCCTCGTGCCTCCTCTTGGTCACTCCGGGTTGACAATGCCCGGCTTGTCGCCTTATATGAAGAATAAAACTCTTCAATAGGGCGGGTCATGGCGCAGGTCGACAGTTTCAGTGGGATTGTTATCTTCGTCACGGCGGCACGTTCGCGCAGTTTCACGGACGCCGCCGAGCAACTTGGGCTGACAAAATCCGCTGTAGGAAAAGCGATAGCGAAGCTGGAGGAGCGCCTGGGCGCTCAGCTGTTCCATCGCACAACCCGGAGCATTTCCCTCACTGCCGATGGTGAGGCCTACTTCGCCGCGTGCGCCTCCGCGCTCGAAGAAATTTCCACGGCAGAAACTGCTCTCGGACCGGAACTTCATCGTCCGGTCGGTCGGCTACGCATCGACATGCCGGCAGCGTTTGGGCGCCGCATACTCGTTCCAATCCTGCTGGACATCGCGAGGAAGAATCCCGACCTGCAGTTCACGATGACGTTTTCGGACCATCTAATCGACCCGATTGAGGAAGGCGTCGACCTTGTTGTCCGCTTCGGAGAGCTTCAAAGTTCGAGTGGCTTGGTTGCGCGTCGACTTACCAGCCAACGCATGGTGATTGCGGCTTCCCCTGATTATCTTGCGCGCCACGGTACACCGAAACACTTGGAAGACATCGAGAGCCATTCGTGTATCGTTGGATATCGGAGAGGACAGCCGTTGTCATGGCGAGTACACGTCGGTGGCGACGCAAGACGCGTCTCACCTCCCGGAACGCATCAGATAAGCGATGGGGACTCTATTGTTGAGGCCGCCCTTGCTGGGCTGGGAGTCTGCCAGATGCCCATGTCACTACTCCGGCCGCACCTGGAATCAGGAGCGCTGCGCTCTGTGCTTGACGACATCTCGAACGAACTCATCGATGTGCACGCGGTATGGCCCAAGGTCGCGCATTTGCGGCCAAAGGTACGTCACGTCGTCGATACGTTCGTGGAGTACGCTGAGCGAGGCTGCTTAAACTGAACGCCTTTCAATGCGACATTCATGATGTCAAGAAGCCGGGAAGGGATTCCCTGGCTTCCGAACCCCGTGAGAGTCTGGCGCTGCGTTTTCTCTAGCCAGCGTGGAAAGTGAGAAGGACACTTGGGGCGATGCGGCGCGGTAGAGTGAACGGCTGCTGTCTCTTGTGAAGCGGCCCTTAACCCTTAACTGGACGCCGCGCCGAAGGACCGTTCGGGGTCGGGATGCGGCTGTCGGCTCTCCGAACTCACCGCCGGAAAGCGGCCATTGATTTTCGTTGCCGGAAAGCAGCCAGTCGCCAACGCACATTCCCGTTTAGGTTTGTTCGATGCCTGCCCTCGACCATGAGCGCGTGAGGCAAGGACAACGCGTGCGGGCAGGCGTTGAATAAACCTCGAGGAAAGAAACCGCGGAGTGGTCCGATGCGGCCAACTTCTTCACTATGGTGATTGATCAATCTGACCGATCTTTGTTGCGGGTCGATGGCAGGTGATGCGAGCGCCCGGAGAGGCGTGGATGCGGCAATGGAGGCGATGCCGCGTGCGATTTCGAGTTCGGAGTACGTCTGTGCAACGGTGCATGACACCGAAGGCACAATCGTCCACTCTTCGGCCTCGCTGACGCGAAGCTGACGGTTGAACTGCGGATCGACGTGAGGCGCTCATCGCTGTGCTGCCTTTGGCGGTGCGCGAATCGGTACGGTGCGCTTCAGAATGTCGATGACGAGCATCGGCGCGCCACAATGGCAGCAGATGAACGTCGGTCGATCGACGATGACTGCGTCGTGCGGTGACGGGCTGAGTTTGGGTCCAACGCCGAGCAGCGTGCGAATCTTGGCTAGTTGGCGCGGCGCACTGGGTTGGCGAGCAACCCGTAATGGCGGATGCGATGGAAGCCACCGGGCAACACATGGAGCAGGAAGCGGCGCATGAACTCGCCGGATTCGAGCGTCATCGCTTTATAGCGAGTACGGCCCTTCTCTCGGTAGTCTTTCCAGCGGAAGCGCACGCTGCGTCCATCGAAGGCGAGCAGGCGTTGGTTGGAGATCGCGACGCGATGGGTATAACGTGAGAGGTAGGCGAGCACTGCTTCAGGACCCGCGAACGGACGCTTGGCATACACGAACCATTCAGAAGCGCGCAGCGGCGCGAGCCACTGCGCGAAGATCGTTCGATCAGCAAGCTGCGCATACTCGCCGAAGAACTGAAGCCATCCGCGCTGATGAGCATCCATGAGCGCTTCGAGGAAGCGCCTACGAAACAAACGCGAGAGCACACGCACCGGCAGAAAGAAACCGGGCCGACAGGCGATCCAGCGATCGCGGGTTGCTGACAGGCCTCCGCCAGGAACAATACCGTGCACATGCGGATGATGTGTGAGCGCTGAGCCCCAGGTATGCAGCACGAGCGTGGCGCCAATGTCGGCGCCCAGATGCTTAGGGTCCGCCGCGATAGTGCGTAGCGTCTCGGCGGCGATGTCGAACAGCAGCCCGTAGATGACGCGCTTGTTATACCAGGCGATCGCACTGATCGGTGCGGGGAGCGTGAAGACAACATGGTAGTACTCCACGGGCAGCAGATCGGCTTCTCGCGCCTCGAGCCAACGGCGTGCGGCACTTGCCTGACACTTCGGGCAATGGCGATTCCGACATGAGTTATAGGCGATCGGTTCGCAAGCAGCCTGAACAACGCAGCACATGCCCGCCCAGCGCCGCGCTGCGGCACTGTTCGATGGCCGACATCACCTTCAGCTGTCCTAGGCTCAGTGCTACCGTGCTTCGCCACGTGGGCCCGCAGGTGCGGAAGATGTCCGCGACCTCTAGCATTGGATCGGTCCGCGCGGCCGTTATTCGAGGCGCAGGCGCTCCAGCGGACTGACGACTTCATGCAGCAAGTCGGTAGCGACCTGCGCGTAGAGCGCTGTCGTTTCGAGCTTCTTGTGGCCAAGCAGCACCTGAATCACGCGAATATCCACCTTCTGCTCGAGCAGGTGCGTCGCGAAGCTGTGGCGCAACGTATGCATCGTTACGCGTTTGTCGATCTGCGCGGCTTCGGCAGCGGCGCGAATCGCGCGATTAAGTTGCCGAGGCGTCAGTGGGTCGACAGGATCGAGTCCTGGAAATAACCAGCCGCCATCGGGCATCTTGCCTTGGGCGCGGGCCACGCGCCACCAAACTCGCAAGCGTTCGAGCAGCACCGGCGAGAGCATCGCATAGCGATCCTTGCGGCCCTTGCCTTGTTCGACGCGCAGCGTCATGCGCTGGCTATCGATGTCGCCCACTTTGAGCGCGACCACTTCGCCGGCGCGCAACCCTGTGCCGTAAGCCAGCGACAACGCCGTCTGATGCTTTAAATTACCTGTTGCCGCAATCAGTCGTCGGACCTCGTCAGGGCTGAGGATAACCGGCAGTATGCGCGGCACGCGCACCGGCTGCATCCTAGCCATCAATTCCGGCTGCTGAAGCGTGATCTCGAAGAAGAACTTCAGCCCGGTGATCGCGGCATTCAGGGAGACGGGAGACGTCCCGCGATCGACCAAATATAGCTGGTAGTTTCGCAGGTCTTCGACAGTCGCCGTGTCAGGTGAGCGTTTGAGGTATCGAGCGAACTCACGCACAATGCGCAGGTAACCCGTTTGTGTCTTGGGAGAAAGCTGGCGCATGCGCATGTCGTCCGTCATACGCTGACGCAGAGGGCTGACGCCCAGTTGATTGGAGGTCATGATGCAGCTCCGTTTGGAGAACGAGGCGGATTGCCTCGACCTCCAACATACGGAACTGCGCTGCGGGCTTCTCTGAACCTCTCACGCCTAGCCGTGGCCCCCTACCGCGCGAGCGGTTTCGTTCTCCCGACCCTGAGCGGACTTCGGGCATGTCGCAGACTCAACGGCTCTTCGCAAAGTGGAGCGGACGTTCTCACTGCAATCGGTGAGTTTTGCCTTGGGGTTCCGAGGGGGGTCTCGCGTAGTGCGCCAATGAGCGTTGTAGAGCGGGAAGTAACTCAGCGCGCCCGATCAGGAAGCCGGCATGATGATCGGTTTGCGCCGATTCGGTCAGACAGTGCACCGAACACGACCCAAACACGACAGTTCCCCGGTCCCAGCAGCCGGACGGATGCGCGCCGGATCCCTCTCTGATCTCGACTCTTGCGAAGAGTTGGCCGGACCGGTGCGCAATGGTCTGCTGACCGGCATTGAGTGAGAGCATACGCCGAAGACTGCGCTGGCATCCAATGAGGAATCTTAAGCGTGAAATAAGGAACCCTTATCTCTCTATAACTGCACCGAATATCAAGCGCACTCGTCCGGTTTCAGCTCTTTTTGTTACCTCGTGGAAAAACTAATTTTCCTGCGACGACCTACTTACGTCGCAAGGCATCGCATATCCTTCGTTCTAGAACGCGAGCGTTTTAAACGGTGCTGCCACAGTGCCGGCAAATTATCAGCGGTGCTGCGACCAAGACGACCATGAATCGAACCATCCAAGCGCGACTCACCGCCGTTACTTCTGCCATTTCGTGGGCAGGTGCCGGTATCAAACCGATGCAAAGCAGAGAAGAACTACCCTGGCGGTTCGCCATGACGCTGTGAGCCGCCGATCTCCCCAAACTTGCAGCACACTTGGAGGAAATAGATGAGCAAGCATGCCCACGTAGATGGGGTCTATCCCTTCCCTGCTGTGATGCAGACGCAGACGATCGAAACCAACGGTACGTCCATCCATGTGCGGGTCGGCGGTCATGGCCCGGCGGTGTTCATGTTGCACGGCTTCGGCACAACGGGCGACATGTGGGCTCATCTCGCGAGCGCGCTCATCGAAAACCACATGGTTATTGCCCCCGACCTGCGTGGGTTGGGCCTGTCGTCGAGGCCTGATGGCGGCTACGACAAGAAGAATCAGGCGGCGGACGTAGTGGGCGTCCTAGACGCCCTGGGTGTAGGTACGGCCGAATTGGTGACGCACGACATCGGCGTGATGGTCGGCTACGCAGTTGCCGCCTCCCACCTCGAACGCGTCAGCCGATGGGTGGCGATCGATGCGCCGCTACCCGGCGTGGGACCTTGGGATCAGATCAGACAGGATCCGGCTATGTGGCACTTTGGCTTCGGTGGTCGGGACATGGAGCGCCTGGTTGCCGGCCGCGAGCGCATCTATCTCGACCGCTTCTGGAACGAACTTTCCCGGGACCAGAAGCGGTTTGACGAAGCCAAGCGCCAGCATTATGCGGCGCTCTATGCGCAACCCGGCGCAATGCGAGCGGGCTTTGCCCAGTTCCTGGCGTTCGGTCAGGATGCGGCCGACAACAGCGCGTTCCTTGCGCAGGGCAAGCTTCAGATCCCGGTCTTGGCCTTGGGGGGCGAGTCTACATTCGGCCCTACGATCGGTGCGGTGATGCGGTGTGTCGCCGATAACGTCGAAGATGTGATCATCCCAGATTGCGGGCACTGGATCACGGAAGAGCAGCCGCAGGTGACGACAGACCTGGTTGTCGACTTCTTGCATCGCCGTTCGTGAGTTAGTAGCGTTGCGTAGTGCGGCGCCGCGCGGTTTAGGCAGTCCAACCGGCGCCGCAGCCCTGGACTAGCAATGGATTTTGCCGTGACCTCTGGCCTCTTTAAGGGGTAGGCAACACGCAATCGGGCGTGCCCAACGTTCGGGTTCGCATACGAAGAGTTGTCTTGCGCTCAAATCGTTAACTTGACGGTTCTGGCGACTCTCTACCGACAAGCTTATGGCCTGCATGCATTGCACGTCTCCCACATGCCGCCATGCAGCACCCCCAAAAAAAAGGCGCACCTCTAAAAACGTGCGCCGCGACAAAAGAAGGGCTGGGTAGGAGGATTAACCCTTCGTGCCGCAAAGGAATAAATGCAATTATCCGATTTGCTGTCTGCAATCTTCCCAGGCGTCATGCATGTCCATCATGCGTTGACAGCAAGGTGCATCACTCTCTAAATCAAACCAATTCACCCCCACCATGGGAAGTGAATGAAGCATTAGATAACCACTACGTCGTTCAGATTTTTTCGGCTCTAACCTTGATTTGTGACCAACCGGCATGTTGTTAATCGCCGCCTGCAGGCTAGTCCGCCCTCACGCCTTCAACTTGAATTTGTAAGCGAGTCAACGTCTCGAATCCATAATTGGTGCCCCAAGTCACGCCGTAGTCGGCGCGGTCAAATTGCGCGCTGGCTTCCGCACCACACACTTCGCGCTTGATCAGCGGATTGAGGAAGCACTTGAACGTATCAATTTTCAACGTCAGCGGTTTGGTCACCCCATGAAACGTGAAGTCGCCCGAGACTTCGATAGGTGTGTCGCCGTCGAAGCGTAGCGCGCTGCCTTTGAACGTCGCGACTGGATACTTGCTGACATCAAAAAATTCCTCCGACTTCACGCGCGTATCGAGCTGTGCATTACCGCTGTCAATCGACGCGGTGTCAATCGACACGTCGATCGTGCCAGTCTTCGCAGCGCGATCAAGTGTCACGACGCCGCTGCTCTTCGTGAATTTACCCCGCCACACCGATATTCCGCCAAAATGGTCGGCTTCGAAGCTGGGATAGGTGTGCCTCGGGTCTAGGTTATATGTCGTAGGGGTCGCCATAGCGGATCCCGCAGACAGCGCGAGAAGGACAGATGCAATCAGGTGCTTGTTCAAATCAGACTCCTTGAGTGTCGACGATGGGCCGCTTACTGCCCGCTGCTCAGAACGGGGAACAATTTGACGTGGGCCTTAGAGTCATAGCTAGTTTCGTCCATCGGGTGAGATTACTGTCTGCGGGCTCGTAAGAGCCGTCTTTGAATTGCGCAACGGAACACCTTTGAAGTTTTCCTAAACGAGCAGCGTCGAAAACCGAATGACGGCTTGTCGAGAACAGCTAAGAAGGGGCGCGGCCAGACCGCGCTCGAAATGAATTGCAGTTTTTACACCATGGGAGCGTTTGTCACTCATCCAGCGAAACTACGCACAGATGCGGCTATCTCGTCAAGCTCGGGAATGCGGCCGATACCTACGGCCGCGTCAGTTGACGCCACCGACCCTGCAATATGACACCGCCGAAGCGGGAGCATCGAAGAACCCGGCGCAGCAGCGCGCCCGATAGCACTACAGCGACGGCACAACGCCGTCTTTTTCTACCAGAATCACGTGGGCTTCAAAGACACCTTGCTGTGCAGGGGTCACGACGACGATCACCTTCTTGCCCAATGTAAGGTCTGCTCGCGTCGCTGGAGAAAAGGTCACGACGGGCACGGTTTCCGGCACTGTCACGGTATTGCTGCCTCCCTTATAGGAGAGCTTGAGATCACGACCGCTGGCAGCTGTAACAAGACTGTCCACGTTGGCGTTCGTCATCGTGCTGTTTGGTCCGAAATCATACGCAAAGTGTCCTTCCTGGGTGCCTCGCGCTGCTTCTGGAAAGAGCAGAACGGAAGTAGCAGTTAGCTTCCCGTCCGGACCCGTAACTGCTGGCGTTCCGACATACGATCCCACTTTGACGTCGGAAAGCTTGACCTCCCTGAGAGCAGTTACCGCGACGTCGGGCCTGACCTCGATCGAAACAATGTCACCGCTGTGGCGGTGCACCGTCAGGACATCGCCGCGCAGCGACACAATATCGTCGCGGATACGTTCGGGCTTGACGTCGGGCGTCTGCGCGAACGAGACGCAGGCCAACGTAAGGCAGACGAGAAAAACGAACAGTTTCTTGTGCGTTGACATATGGGTTCTCCAGATATGCCGGGAGGGTTGAAGATAGTTGATCAGGCTCGGGATACACCGAACCCGTTGCCGGCGAGTGCAGCGTCGAACTTGACGAGGCATACAACCGGCTGCGCGATTCGTCGCAGGGCGCGATTAGACCTCGCTCCAGTTCTTCGGCTGGTTTTGGAGGAAGGACGCGCGTTGCTACTTTGTCTTCCGTGCCGCCGAGAGGATTGCCGCAGCGACCTCTTGAGGTTTCGACAGCATCGGTACATGACTCGCCTCCACATTGACGATCGTAGCGCCAATCTGTTTCGCCATTTTCATCTGGAAGGCGGGACCGACGATATGGTCTTTCGTCGTGAGGACATACCAGGATGGCTTGTCATGCCATGCTGCGTGCCCGATATTTTCGGTGAGACAGCCAGAAAACCAAGGCTCTTGTGTCGCAGCGAGCAGACGCGCTTGTGCCTGCGAAACATCGGGCGCGAAATCTTCCGCGATCGCCTTGTCGGAAAGCGTCAGGAAACCCGCAGCGTCCTTATGAATCTCGGCTGCCCATGACGGCGCCGGCAAGTCCTTTTGAAGGTCCTTAGCCGATTGTCCGCTGTCAGGGGCAAATGCGGCGACATACACGAGTGCCTTGACCTTTTCGTCGTTACCCGCCTGCGTGATGACAGACCCCGCCCACGAATGACCGACCAGCACCACTGGACCGTTTTGCCGGTGGATCGCGCGGGTCGTTGCCGAAACGTCATCGCCGAGGGACGTCAGCGGATTTTGCACAGCGGTCACATGCAGGCCCTTTGCTTCGAGGAGAGGAATGACCTTGTCCCAGCTCGATCCGTCCGAGAACGCGCCATGTACCAGAACGACGTTCTTGCCTGCGAGGTCCGCGTCCGACGCGGCCTGCGCAGAGGCGGTGGATAACACGCAACCGGCGACGGCCAGCGGCAACGACCATTTCTTGATCATCGTTTTCAAAGCAGTGCTTCATTCAAAAAGAGTAGGAATGGAAGCGGCGATATCGCACACGCGCGTGGTCAGCTTGCGCCGGCTCGATCTGCGCCGCCAATACGATAAGGAATTCGATGCATGGTGTTAAGAAAGCGGACCCTCTGTCGATCCGTATTGCCGGAAACGCGTCTAAATAGTGGAGTAGCACCTCGCTAAGGGCAATGTGATTTGCCCTGTCTGCCGGGCAAAACAGTTCATACACCAGGTAACGAATGTCGTTGAAATTGTCCGTCACACCACGTGTTAGTCGCGCCGAACAGTTTCACCGGCCAACCGAAACCGGAGCCGTTCCCCCCAATGCTGCTGCCCGCTCGCGCGCAGCCTGCCTCGCCGCGCGATCGACTTCCGGGCCAAGGAGCGTCTTCTCGACGACAATCGATTCGACGTCGGTGATGCCGACAAAGCGCAGCCATGCTTCCATAAACGGCTGCTGAAAATCAAACGAATGGGCCGGTGTGCCCGAATCGATCGAATAGTCGAGGCCTCTCGCGTAGATCAACACTGCTTTCTTGTCTTCCAGCAAACCTCGGGATCCACGCTCATCGAACGAGAACAAGATGGTTCGCTGCGACACGACGTCGATGAAATGCTTGAGCTTGTACGGAATGGAGAAATTCCAAAGCGGCACGGAGAACAGTAACGTATCGGCCTCGTGCAACCGCTGCGCGAGTTGCCGGATGACCTCCCACGCGCCCTGCTGAGCTTCGCTGAGCTGCGTTCCGCTCAGGTCCGCATATTTCGCATCGAGCGCGTCGCCGTCGAATTCCGGTAACTCGATCGCCCATAGGTCAAGCACGTCGATCGAATGGTCTGGCTGAGCATCGCGATATGCCTCCAGATAGGCACGTGCGACGTCAAGGGACGCAGACCGAGTCTTGCGTGGCGACGATTCGATATGCAGCAATGTCGGCATGGAAGCCTCCAGGTGAGTTGAATGCCGTCATCACAACATATTTGGATTCAAAATATAAACGAAGTATCATCGTCGTATTCAGTTGATTTCGCACTGTATTGAAAAAGAGCCCCCGCCCCATGTTTGACACTGTTCTACTGCGCTCTTTCGTGGCCGTCGTGCAGGAAGGCGGATTTACGCACGCCGCGGCCCGCCTCAATCTGACGCAGTCCGCGGTCAGCGCACATTTGCGGCGTCTGGAAAAACAGACCGGCCGCGACCTGCTCGCGCGCACGACGCGCTCAGTCAAGCTCACCGCGGACGGCGAACTGCTGCTGGGATACGCACGGGCCATCCTCGCGCTAAACCACGATGCACAGGCTCAACTGCTTCGCGGACCCAGCGAGGGCGCGATCCGGGTCGGCCTTTCAGACGACCTCGCCAACGTCAGGCTGATGGATGTCATGCAGGCGTTCGTGGTGCGCTACCCGCGCATCGCGTTCAGCGTCAGGGTGGGAATCCCGGCCCAATTGCTGCAAGCGATGGATCAGGGCGAATTCGACTTGGTGATCGGCGGACGCTGCCACGATGCCCGCCCAGGACTCGTACTGTGGCGCGAGCCGCTCGTCTGGGCCAGCGCGACGTGGACGTCGCCCGCGCCTGGTGCGCAAGTGCCGCTCGCGCTGCTCCCAGAACCTTGCCCTTATCGCGAGGCCGCTCTGGCGGCGCTCGCTCGCGCCGGCCGTGACTACCGGATCGTCCTCGTATGCGCCAGCGGCGCGGGTCTGTGTGCCGCCGCGCAAGCCGGCTTTGCGGTGACGCCGATCGCGCAGTCACAACTCGCGCACGGCTTGCGCGCGGTCGCCCCGGATGCCGGCCTGCCGGCGCTGCCGGATGTCGAGTTCACAATGTTCGCCGCGCCTGGCGCGTCCGCCAGCGTCGCCGACGAGTTGGGCAACGCGATCGTGCTGGCATTCGCGCATAAAGGCTGACGCCGGCGGAGCGCAAGGCGGCCTGCCAAACGTAAGGAATCGATACTCTCTCGATCCATATTGGGCCTTTGAATCCATCGAGCTTCGATATAACTTGTTCCGCTCGCGCAAGACTGTTTGTCCATGGCGGGTGTTTGTCCGGAGCATCGATTAGCCTAGATTTGGCACCTATCGGAGCCGCCGGCCCCGTCGGCAAGAGAGCCAAATCCGATATTCGAGGTTTTCCATGGGCGAGTCTCAAAAGGTCGTAGTCGTCACCGGTGCATCGCAAGGCATTGGCGCAGAGACCGCAAGGCATTCCGCACGCTCAACTATCGCATCATCGCCACGGCACGTAGCATCAAGCCGTCCGACGATTCCGACATCGTGACTGTGGCGTTTGAGGCGTGAATCTGAACTGATTCTTCTACATCACGAAATTGGCGATCGCGGAAATGGAGAAGAACAAGAGTGGCCACTTGGTCAGCATCACGACCATCCTGATCAACCACGCCATCAGCGGTGTGCCGTCAGTGCTGGCATCGCTGACAAAGGGCGGATTGAACGCGGCAAAGAAGTCGCTTGCCATCGAATATGCGAAATCCGGTATCCGCGCGAACGCGGTTGCCCCCGGGGCATCATCAAGTCGTCGATGCATACCCCCGAAACGCACGCGGCACTCGGCGCACTGCGCCGATGGGCCATCTGGGCGAGATGAGCTATATCGTCAGCGCGATCCTGTATCTGGATTCGGCGCCGGTCATGACGGGCGATATCTTGCACATCGACGGCGGCCAGAGCGCTGGTCACTAAAGCATCACGGGGCGCCGCTGACCGCGCCCTTATCTGGTTCATCAATAAGGAGCTGACAATGTCAATCGAAAACGTTCTCTATCACGCTCATGCTCAGGCTACCGGAGGCCGGGAAGGCCGCGCCGTGGCACCGGAAGGCGGACTGGATTTGAAGCTGACCAGGCCGAAGGGATTGGGTGGCAAAGGCGAGAAGGGAACCAACCCGGAAGAGCTTTTTGCCGCCGGTTACAGCGCGTGCTTTATCGGCGCAATGCAATTCGTTGCTGCGCGCGACAAAATCGTTATTCCCACTGATGTTTCAGTCAACGGAATCGTAGGCATCGGCGTCATTCCTAATGGCTTCGGCATCGAGGTCGAGTTGAGGATATCGTTGCCGGGTATGGGACGAGAAGCGGCTCAGGATGTCGTAAAGAAAGCCCATATCGTATGTCCCTATTCGAACGCAACGCGCAACAACATAGACGTGACGCTTACGCTCGTCTGAGTCGCCATCATGTTCATACAGTTGCTGGTCGCCGTGGTGATTGGCGACCAGCAGGACCGTTCCACTTCTGCGACGATCTCGATGCACCGGTATGCGCGCTGTGCGGGTACAGCGTTTCGGCCACAGGGCGCTCCGGCAACCATTGTCGCCGCCCATGTCGTATATGCTGGCGCCGAGAAATCGGGCTGCTCGAGCTGGTAACGCATGTCAAACCACTGTCATGACATGGTGACACGGAGCCGCCGCCATGACTACTTCAAGCAGGAAAGTCTACCTGATCACCGGTGTGAATTCAGGCCTCGGAAAGGCCTTTGACGAAGCCGCGCTGAATGGCGGTCATAGCGTGATCGGCACCGTCCGTGCCCAGCAGGCGAAGGAAGATTTCGAACGGACGCCGGGCCGTGCTCACGCGATGGTACTCGATGTGACAGCCTTCGAGGCCGTCGAACCGGCAATCGCCGCGGCGATGCAAAGGGTCGGGCCAGTCGATGTCCTGATCAACAACGCTGGCTATGGCCATGAAGGCATCTTGGAAGAGTCGCCGCTCGATGAACTGATCGAACAGTTCAACGTGAATGTGTTCGGCGCGGTCGCGGTGACCAAGGCCGTGCTTCCCGCGATGCGGTCGCGCCGGTCAGGGCACATCTTCAACATCACGTCGATGGCGGGTTTGACGACGTTTCCGGGCGTCGCGTACTACAGTGGTAGCAAATTTGCGCTGGACGGGATCTCGGCGACGCTTGCACAGGAAGTAAAGAGTTTTGGGGTGCGCGTAACGGCCGTCGCGCCCGTATCGTTTCGTACCGACTGGGCGGGCCGCTCGATGATCCGCTCCAAGCGCGCGATTGCCGACTACGACGAGCTGTTCAATCCGGTGCGGCGTGCGCGCGAGATCAAAAGCGGCAAGCAGTCGGGCGATCCGGCAAAGGCCGCGCAGGCTATCCTCGATCTCGTCGAAAATGACAATCCGCCGGTTCATCTGCTGCTTGGAAAAGACGCTATAGAGGCCGTCCGCGATCGCCTAACTTAATTGCACAATGAAATTTCGGCATGGGAGGTCGTCTCCACCTCGACGTACTGCACTTGACGCGCATCGGGATGCTCTCACGAGATCTGGCGGCTCTCGTTTTAGGAAGTTCGATCGTCCGCCTTTGGAATGCGGAGAGTCATCGCAGGGGCGAACCATAGCAGACGGCCCGTAACCGCCCATTCGCTTTTTTAAAGACGATCAAAGATCGGCCACATATCGGGAGGCTTGAATGATCGGCGTGACTGATGACCGATGAATAAGATACTATCTGGCGACGCCGGCCTCTCCCGCGCATTGCACTCTGCCTTTACCTGATCGATATATCTGCTTACTTGCTCCCGCTGGTCGATGGCATTCAGCTTGTTCTCGATAAGTACGTGGCGCTCGCCGTCGGTCAGGTATAGGTCGATGTTGCTATGTTCGCGACAAACACGCAGCTTGGACCAATCGAGAAAGTCCGGATAACCAAGGGCCGTCACGAACTCTCTGCAAAAAGCGCTGTCCTGGTAGTGTGCACCGTTCGGATTGAGCGTCGAAAACAGAAATTTCGAATGCAAGTGGACTTCATCCGAGATGTTGAGTACGGCTGCGAGAAGGCTGTAATCGTTCAGTCCACTCTGCTTTTCTTCTTTTCGCCGTTGATCGAAACGGCCGAAATGCTCGAAGAAGTCCGGCCACCTTGTGTCAGGTGATGTGCTCTCGCGTTCTGAAGTGGACACGGGTCGGCAGTTGAGTTGTTCGTTCGGGAATTGTCTCGTCCTGATTGGGCGGACGGGCGAACGCGGGGTTGCAGCGTAGCTTCGGCTTTTCGCCAGGGCCAAGTCCCTTGGCCCTGCAACACACCGCTGACATAGATCCGTGTTGCGCGACTGTCCTCACAGACCGACATGCCCACTCCGATCATTGGGCTGGTTTCGGAGTGAACCAGTCATTCCAGTGGCAATCCTATGACTCAGGCGAAGGACCGCAATCGGCCGGGTTGAGGCGGAGCTGCCCGCAATTCCCTCTCCGGATAGCGGTCATTGAACAACCGAAGATGAGGCCTCGGGCATCCAAATCGGACGACGACCTCGACCTGCGGCTCATGGCGCGGACTGAGGCGTTGGTGCGCTGCCTGCCGCCCAACCCTGACAACTGACCTTCCCTCGTGACACGATTATTTCGCTCCGGGAAGTCCTTGCCTCGCAAGGCTGAGCGGGCGCGGGCATGCGTTCCCACCGCGAGGTGACAAAATCATTGGCGCAAGAGTGGCACTTTTAATGCGATCTACGCCCGCGTAAGCGGGTTAGTTCAATGGTAGTTATCTAAACAGCGGTGTTTTCGAACGCGTAAGTGAGCTTCGTCCACGATCGCTTAATGGGCTTTCTAAGCAGGACGCCAGCGAGGCATTAAAAGCATGCGTGGCGTCGTGGAGAAGGTCAAAGGTAAGATTAACGAGGGCGTCGGCAAAGTCACGAACGATTCCGCGCGGGAAGCGAAGGGCGAGGCGCAGCAGGTCGAGGGCGAAGCGCGCAAGGAGTTGGGCGACGCTAAGGAGGATCTGAAGGATGCAGCTGACGATGCGGCGAAACCTTAACCGGCTGTCAGCAGCTTAGCTGCCTCGAGCGGTATGGCTCGCAGCTTCAACGCCCGCTTCGCGCGGGCGTTTTCGTTCACGGGCGTTGTCTTATTGTCTTCCGACCTTGACGAGCTTTCAGTGTTTTACCCGCAGCGCGCCTTACCTGCTGGCAAAGGGTTCGAGGCCATCGACGAGGGAACCGTCGTGAACCGCCGGTCGTTTAATAGGAAGTCCGTCAGGATCTTTTCCCGGCGAGCCGTGCACCGTGCTGCGTTCTAGGACAAACGTTCCGGCAACCTCGTGCACCTGGACAACAGCTTGATCGGCCGCGCCCGGACTTCCTGCGCGCTCGCCGCCGTATGAATCACGGTTTGATTACACGGCATCCCGAAAACGATCTCAACGAGTTCTCTAATGGCGAGTCGCGCTTGCCCCTTGTTCATAGCAAACGCCGCTCCCATTCCCAGGGCCGGTCCGGCGCTTTTCTCAACAGCACCGTCTCATCGACGGCCGCGCGTGCGTCCGCATCGCCCGCCACCATCTGTGCAGCCGCTTGGGCGCTGACTTTCGGCTCCGCCGTTCACGGCGGACTCACTTTTTACACCGGTGGGACCGAAGACCGCCGATTGTCCGGGCCTAACCGGCCCCATCTTCGTCGCTGCGTCGGTGTTTTCCCTTGGAGAAAAGGATGAAAGCGCGGCCATGGAAGCGAACTCTGCGTATTCCGTGCCCGGTCAGCGCGAGCGAAGACCATCAAGCGCTAGTCCTGACGCGGCAGAGACGCTCGACGACTCGCATTTCGGTTGCCACGCGTCTCTAGTTCGGCACCCGTTTAGTTTAGCTTTTCGTGAACTAAAAACATTATGGCCATGATTTTTCGGGGTCGGGCCGACGAGCAACATTACCGGACCCTAGCAACGCCATAGCGCAATCGACGCCACTGGAGACAGAAATGAAAGTTCACAAAGGTATTGCGGCCCTTCTCACGGCACTGCTGACAGCTGTAACTTCGATCGGATCCGCCAACGCTGAACCGACCAACGGCACAGCAACACCTGGCCAGTTGAAGATCGGCATCGAGATCGCTTATCCGCCATTCGAATATTACGAGGGCAGTGAGATCAAAGGTTTCGATCCAGAGCTCGCGCGCGCCCTGGGCAAACAGATGGGCGCTGAAGTAACCTTTGTCGACACAAAATTCCAGAGTCTCATCATCGGTCTGGCATCAGGACGCTTCGATGCGGTTATATCAGGGATCTATATCAAACCTGAACGGTTGGTTCAAAACAAGGCCATCCCTTACGCGCGAACCGGAGCGTCGCTGTTAGCGCCAACCGCAAGCTCCTTTAAGCCGAAGAATCTTGAGGATCTTTGCGGCGCGAAGGTCGCGGTGCAGCAGGGAGCGACCTGGACACCAGTGTTGGTTCAGTTTTCCAATACTTACTGCAAGACGCACGGTAAGAGTGAAATCACTCTCAGCGAGTTCCCCTCGGCACCTGAAGCGCTTCAAGCACTGATGTCGAACAATGTGCAGGCACAGATCGAGGTTGCCGTGGCCGCGCATTCGCTCGCGGCGAAATCCTCGGGGCGGGTCCAGATCACTTCGACCGAGCTCATCGATCCACAATCACTCGGGATCTTTGTCAAAAAAAACAACGCGGCGCTTTACGACTCGTTGGTTAAAGCACTTGGGCAAGTGAAGCAAAGCGGTGACTACGACAAGTTGATCAAAAAGTACAATCTCCAGCCCGCCGAAAAAGCTTCGTGACCGCGCCTAATCATCAATTAAAGACGTGTACCCAACCAAAGGTGGGACCTGAGTCATGAAATTTGATTTTTCATATTTCCTTTCGCTGTTCGCTGATCCTGCATTCTGGAAAGCTTCGCTAACCGTCCTGGAACTTAGCACTGCGTCTTGGATCGTCAGTATGGTGCTTGGCTTTCCCATCGCGCTTGCCAAGATGTCTCATACTCAGTGGATAGCAAAGCCAGCGAAGGCGTACATTTGGTTCTTTAGTACTACTGTGTCATAAAATATTTGAGGTAACGCAGCAGTACGGACATCTCTGAAGTCGCCTAGAGATGTGAGCAGCAATTCGCCAGCGCAGCGTTGCGATCGAGTCAGTTACGTGTCGCT
>Ga0160459_100390_pt1 | contig 18277 bp, 13 predicted proteins | sample HID1973K_E6MG_FD_108208 | JGI IMG/M metagenome (GOLD analysis project Ga0160459, IMG submission 108208) | Enriched mosquito-associated microbial communities from UW Madison campus, WI, USA - HID1973K_E6 MG | ecosystem: Host-associated > Arthropoda: Insects > Digestive system > Unclassified ... | reverse complement strand
GTCCGCGGAGTGGTGGCCGCGGAGCTTGTGCCACACCTTCTCCGCACCCTCGTAGCAGAGGTAGGTGCCACCGAGCATCAGGATGAACGGAATGCTCCACGGGATGAAGGCACTGATCAGGAGCAACGCCGGCAGGATGATCAGGAGCTTGTTGCGCAGTGAGCCCCAGAAGATCTTCTTGATCATCGGCAGCTCGCGGGACGGGTCGGCCCCGGATACGTACTGAGGCGTGACGGCGGCGTCGTCGATGACCACACCTGCCGCCTTTGCACCGGCCTTGGCCGCTCCGGCTGCGACGTCGTCCACCGAGGCCGCCGCTATGCGCGCCAGGGCCGCAATGTCGTCGAGCAGCGCGACGAGGCCGCCGCTCACAGCTCCGCTCCGGTTCGGGTGGAGGCTGACGGCGTCACTGGGATGTCTCGGTCGAGGCGCGTGATTGGCATGTTCGGAGTATATGTTGGCGGCTCAAGGTGCTGGCTACCCGGCCGGCCGGCGGCAGGGCAAAGTTGTGTGGGAAATTCGCTTTGCTGCGTTGGCGTCAGGCCCGCCGCGCGGCACCCTCCAGGCTGCGGCCGAGGTGCGCCTTAGTTGCTGCATAAGCTGCCTGACGCACTGGCTGGATGCCGGGGTACTCGACGTGTCCAGCGGGTTGGATGTCCAGGTCAAGTTCGGCGCCAAGGCCTTGGCTGGACGCGCAGGCTACCCCGTTCGCCACGGCGAACTGGCCAGGCGGCGGAACATGGTTATCCCACAGAGCGCACTCCACCCGTACAGGAACCTTCAGGAAGGTAGCGGCCGTCGATGCATCGAAGTACCGAAGGACCTCACGGGCTTCCGGGTGGAGTTGCACATGGGAACGTACCCGTTCGCCGCTGCCGTCGCAGGCAAGGCTGTTGCGCAGGTCGTAGTGGCCGAAGCTGGGCACCACCAGCGTGGCCCCAACAAAGCGCCGATCCCACGGAACTGCCAGCGCGCCGATCCCTCCACCGAAACTTTCACCCACATAGTAGAGCGGTACGTCGCCAACCACTTCGGTAAGTGCACTGGCAGCATGCCAGATGTCCACGGCACAGCGCCCCAATACATACGTGTCAATGGACTCAATACCGAAGAGCACGTGCCCATCTTCCGGAAGAGGGGCTCCCAAGCCGGCGTTCAACCGTCCCTGTCCGCGGGCCAGCGCGAACATCACTGCCGCGTCCCCGGGAACCCGCGAAAAGTCGACTGCCTCCCGCCCGCCATAACCATGGCCATGCACCACACCAGCACGCGGCTCTCCGCCGCCTGCTGGCATTGCCAGCCATCCCCGCAGCCGAAGCCCGCCGGTCGCCGCGTGTTCGATTTCGTAGACACGGCGCCCCTCGACGGGGGCCACTTCTGTCAGCCGGACAGAGGCCGGAACGGGAACCGCTTGCCTGTACCAGGATTTCCACAGGCTGGCGAAATTCGCCGGCGCTTCAACTGGCTGGATGGACAGCAGTCCATCTGTTTCATAACCGTATGAGCCATCACGATGGGCTGCCGGGAACCACTTGGAATAGGGAAACTTTGTCACCGCACCACTGCCGTCGGTCCGGCGCGTCAGCATGTGCGATCTTCGCCCGCCCCAGCCAAGGGCGGCCGGTGACTCATGGCAGACTGAGGGGGGAACTGAAGGGAGAAGCCGTGCTTGTTGCTGAACGCAGGTCGCGCATCATGTCGGAGGTACGCCGGCTTGGAACGGTGAGCCTTACCGGACTGGCGGAAGTGCTTGGCGTCAGCGAGATGACAGTCCGCCGGGACATCGAAAGCCTCGCCACCGAGGGGCTGATTGAAAAGGTCCGCGGCGGAGCAACGATGCCTCGAGCCGCGAACGAACGAACCGACATCACCTTCGCAACCCAGGCGCGGAACATGACCGCCGAAAAACGAAGTATCGCCAAAAGGGCGGCGACGCTGGTGGTTCCCGGAATGGCGGTAGGCCTCGCGGGGGGCTCCACCCTGTGGGCTCTGGCCCAGGAGTTGCGCGGTATCCCGGAACTGACCATCGTCACGAATTCGATTCCTGTTGCCGATGTGTTTGCCCGGCCGGACCGTGCGGACGAACCGTACACCCAGACCGTTGTACTGACCGGTGGTGTCCGCACGCCTTCCGATGCCATGGTGGGCCCCGTCGCCGTCCGCTCCCTTGGCAGCCTGCACTGCGACCTTGTCTTCATCGGCGTGTCCGGCGTCGACATTCAGGCCGGCCTCACAACGGTTAACCTCCTGGAAGCGGAAACTAATCGTGCGTTCGTTGCCGCCGGACGCGAAACCACCGTACTGGCTGACTCCAGCAAGTGGGGCGCCGTCGGTTTGACGACGATCGCCGAGCTCCACGAGGTCGATAGGTTGATCATGGACGACGGCATCGACGAAACGGCGCAGAGGACGCTGCGCGCACATGTCAGGGAATTGTGGATCGTTGAGCAGGACGAGGCTGGCGCCCGCGGCGAAGCCCTGGACGATGTAGCCGGCCGGGCCGGATGATCCGGCGTGGCTCATCTGATGGTGTCGGGAGCTCATCGTTCCTGCACCCCGCTGGCCCGCAATGAGCTCGCCCGCACAACCAAGGCAGAATCAACGACGATGTGACGGACGGGGGTGTCAGACCCCGGAGGCGCTGCTATCTGCCGTTCCAGTTCGCTGAAGGCTGCCTCGACAATTCGTCCGTCATCGGGGGCGACAGAGCTTAGCGCCGGTACGGAAAACTGGCTGGCGTGAACGTTGTCGATTCCAATGACTGCCACGTCCCCGGGGACCCGGACACCGGCTTCGTTGAGGCCGGCCAGTACAGCGAAGTCAACGGAATCGTTGGAACACACCACGCCGTCAAAGCCTGCGCCTGTGGCCTTGAGGGACCGTATCGCGCGCAGACCTTCCTCGGGCGTAAAAGCGTCCACGGACACTACCAGGTGGGATTCCTTTGCAAGGGCGAGACGGTCGACAGCGTCGCGGTAACCGGCGTAACGCTGATCGGCCGCGTCAGAAGGCCTGGCGTCCCGTGGTCCAATGAACGCCACCCGCGCACACCCGGCCGATGCCAGGTGTTCGGTGGCAGTGTCTGCGGCTGCCCGGTTATCGATCGAGATATGCGTGAAAGGGCTCACCTGGATGTGCTCGCCCAGAAGCACCAGCGGCCCCGGGGACGTACGGCGGGTGAGGTCGCCGACTGTCAGCGACCGCGGAATGTGGATGAGGCCGTCGATGGCGGGAAGCCCAACGCCGTTGGCAACGTCCACCTCCCGGTCGTGATCGCCTTCAGTCTGCTGGATGAGGATGGACAAGCCCCGTTTCTCGGCACCACGCGCCAGCAGTGTCGTCAGCTCAGCGAAATACGGTTCCTCCAGGTTGGGAACGGCGAGGGCCACAATTCCGGTACGCTCCCGCCGGGTGACCGGCGTGCTGCGCTCGGAGGCCGAGTTGGCAACGGACACTGTTGTCCTCCTGGCTAAAGGTCGCCCGCTGGGTCCCCCGGGACGGTCTGATCTGTAGGTTAGGGTATCGCGCCGCATTTCACTCCTGCACCCGCAGGGCAACGACGCGCGCCTGTACGGCCCCGTTCGTCGCGGTGATAACCAGTCGCAGGGCCTTAAACGGTCCTACCCCGGGAGGAACAGGGTGAACGCGGTGCCGCCGCCTGTTGCCGGTCTCTTCCGCAATGGGAAGCCAGTCGCCGCAAGACTCACTCCCTGCCGACGGAGGCCTGTCCGGCAGCACCTCAATACGGTAGTCCTTGACGAGCTCAGGGATAACCAGATGGGGGCTTCGGTGATGATGGAGGGTGTTCAGCTCAAGGTCAACGTCATCGTCGAACACCACGCGGACCTCCCGCGCGTCCACCGCTTGGCCCCAATCCAGGCGCAGCCATTCCGGCTGCCCGGCCGTCATTGGAGCCGATGCCCACATGTTCGGGCCCCCGAATGGCCGGTTATAGCCGCTGACCGCACGTTCCGGCGCCAAGGCCGCTGTCCGCGGAAGGGCACGGAACACCACGGATTTTCCCCGTAAGGGCTTGGTTGGCCACTGCACAAGGAGTTCTTCCTGGCTGATCATCACATTCTGATCTTCCGAATCGGGTGCCCGCAGAAGCGTCAGGACCCCGGGTGGCAGCTCCGGCGACAGATGCACCACGACGTCGTCATTTGCGCGTAGGACCACGACGGCGTTTTGGGGCTCGCAGGTTGGCCAGCCAATGGCTGCGGTGATCCATTGTTGGTGCCCCGCCGGGATCATGACCTCTGCCGATGACTCCAGGTGTTGGGGGACAACGTTCTGCGTTTTGCCCGTTGACCAGGCTTCCACCGTCAATGTCGTGTCCCGCAGGGCGGTGATGAGGAGCTCCACGGCGTCGAGTCGCGGATGGACCGGCACAACGATGCCGATGTCGTTGACCAGGCTATGGGATTCGTGATCAGTGTGTTCTCCCGTCCCGATATGCGTTGTCAACGTCGATGCAGACACGGCTGCCCGACGCGCCAAATCGGCGGGGTCGTTGTTGGGGACGCCCAGAACGGGGGCATCCCAGCGGAGCAGGGTCTGGCGCAGTTCATCGCGGTGCTCCTTGTAGAGGCCGCGGGGCGTTGTCCGCTTGTCGAGCACCAGGGAGGCGGCTGTCCCCGCAGCCTGCCCCATAGCAGCGCATGTGGCCATTACACGTGCGGCCCCGAAAGCGATGTGCGTGGCAGAAACATTGCGGCCGGCCATCAGCAGGTTCTCCACGTTCGCAGAATAGAGGGAACGGAAGGGGATCTCGAAAACACCATTCGAGAAACGCTGCAAGGCTCCGGCATTTCTTGAATACATCCCTTCAGCGGGGTGCAGGTCGATGGACCAGCCGCCATATGCGATGCCATCGTCGAATTCCGTCTGTCCGACGATATCGCCCTGGTGGAGGGTGTAGTCCCCCACCAGACGGCGGTATTCCCGTTTCCCGGGTACGTTCCCGATCCACTCAAGGTCGAGGGTCTCGGCATCGAACGCCCCGGAATTCTTGATGTAGTCCCAAATACCGAGGATGACCGACCTGAGCTCATCACGGATCCGCTCGTTGTCCTCCACAATGTCCAGTTCCCCGCCCCATTCCACCCACCAATAGTGGGCGCCGTTGTCGCCGCTGCGGATGACGCGCGAGGTCGGGATGGATGTTTCGCGGATGTCCTTCGCAGTTTCCGGGGGGACAAAGCGGATCGGGCGTCCCGTGTCCTTGGTGTAGAACAGCAGCGTCGACCCAAGGAACTCACGCACTGGTTCTTCCGGTGCCCAGTCCTCGCCGAAGTCCGCCCGCCCTTCCTTCCCTAGCCGTGCCTGGGCGCCCGCTAGGTGGCCCACCAAACCGTCGCCGGTGCAGTCGAGGAAGACCGGGGCGATGAATGTGGTCAGGGTTTCCGAACCCATGGTCCAGCCGCACACAGACTCTATGGTGCGGGCGTCGTCGGGACCGCTGGCGAGGACATCCCGCACGTCGGTGTTGAGGAACAGCGAGATGTTCTCCTCCCGCCGGACTGCGTCGAGCACCACGTCGTCCCAGTGGATGGGGTTACCCTCCGGATTTCGGAACTGATTTTCGACATAGAGCTCGCCAATGATTCCGGTTTCCCGCGCCCACCGCTGGTTTCCGTGGGCCGTGGCTCCGCACACCCACACCCTGACCTCCGATGATGAGTTGCCGCCCAGTACTGGGCGGTTGTTGATCAGAGCAACGCGTTTTCCAAGGCGCGCTGCAGAAACCGCTGCACTGACGCCGGCCAGACCTCCTCCAATAACGACGACGTCGGCCTCGACGGTCTGTGTTCGCATGCTCTGTTTGTTCCTTCCTGGGGGCGGAGCTGAGGACTCAGCTTTTTGCGATGGCTTCAATCTCAAAGACCCTTGCAACGTCGGTCGGTGAAGCGGAAGGGTCACTGATGAGTAGGCGGATGCTGTCTACTTCGAGGTCAACAGCTACGGCCGTCCTGACCAGCCGGTCCCGGTTGCCGGTGTACTGTCCCACTTGGGTCCAGCCTTCAGTTGTGTGGACCTCCACGGTGAAGCTGCGCAGCACCGAATCTGTTCCCGGGTCAGTGCTGTAGCCGCTCCGGACCCTTATCTCGTCGAGCCGTTGGGGTTTGCGCAGCGTGATAGTAATGCTGGGGGCCGTATCGCCGACTGCCGATATCCACCTGCTTGCGTCGGTGCAGATGCCGTCGACGGCAAGTTCGCCGCCCGTGTCCGGCCGGAGGGCGGACGAGGCCTGCACACTGGCTCCCAGTGCGACATTGACGCCGCCGAGTTCTCCGCGCAGGTTTGCCACGATGTCCTCGAGTTTGCTGCCCTCGCTTGTCCGGCCGGCACGGGGCAACTCGACGTATTCCAGTACCGCAGGAGCAGCGTTGGGAGCACTCAGGTACAGGATGTCTGTACCGTCTGGCCGGGTCTCTGCCCGCATCCGTTGCTGCCCGATGCGCTGCTCACCCACGGGAAAGTAGGCCAATCCCTCTCGGCCCTGGGTCTTTTCGATCATCACTGCCTGGCTGCGGAGCTCTCCGCACACCTGTGCCGTAAGGACAGTGTAGGCACGTGTTCTGGATCCGAAGGACGTGGTGTCCAGCGCCGCCGCAGTGGCCACGCCACTGCCCAGGGAAGAGGTGTCAAGGAGCATCTCAGTGACCCAGTTGGAACCGTCCCACGTCACGTTAAGAAAGTCATAAGCGGCCGCATCCTTGGGCACGAAACGGTAGACGATGCCCGCCGGCCTGGAGCCCCGCATAGCAAGCTTGGCTGACTGCAGGGCCGGCATGAAGGAACGTATGGTCTCATCCGGCCCTAAGTCCCGCCAGATCACGGCCCCAGCGGTGGTGGGAGTGATAGGGCCGGTAAGGGCCTGGCCGGCGACGTCGGTGAACGTCCCGGAGTCGGGGTCATAGACGGCGTAGGAGCCAAGATGCCGCGCAGGGTCCGCCGGAAAGGGACCCCATTCCCAAAGGAGGTGCAACCGTCCGTCCTCGCCGACTGCGAGGTCATCCGGATAGAAGGCGTATCCCTTGGCCGCAGCGATGACAGTCTCCCGCTCCCACCGGCCCGCTCCAAGGTCGTAGTGATACAGGACGCCCTCCCGTGCGCCGTCTGCGTCGGTACCTGTGCGGACCAGCACCCATGCGTCCCCGTCCGGGCCGCTGGCCGTTACCGGGTAGGTGATATCGACGTCGAGGTCAGGCATTTCGGACGTTGCGTCAGTCATCGATCTGACGTCACCTGGGGAGGCCGAGCGGAAATAGTTCCACTTCTCGTTGTGCATGGAGACAAAGGCATGGATTGTTCCGTTGCCGTCGACGACAATTGATGGCTGGTTGTGGCCGTTGTCGTCAAGGAACGTTACACAGGGTCCGTTCGTGTCGGTGCGCAGGCAGCCTTCGGTCCACGCGCCGCCATCGTCCCGGGAAGCGACGTGGACTTCGTGCCGCGAAGACGCCGCGGCGGGTGCGTTGAAAGCAAAGTAGGTAGTTCCGTTGGCTACGGCCACAGGATTCCACCATGCTGCCTGGTTTGAACTGTCAACCTTGAAGGGCAGCGTTTCCGAGGAGGCCCTGGAGGCGGCGTCTACAGTGCCGTTGCTGGCTGCCGCTCCAGGCACCAGGCCGGCGAGGAGGACCACAAGGGCCGAGCTGACGGTGAGGACGGGTCGAAGGAGGTGCTGAAGCATACGTTCTTCCTTGAACTGTGATGCGGGTCTGGCATGGCGGATAGGGAACCCGGCGGCGCCGCCGGGGCCGAACAAGTACCGGCCTAGCGAACGAGCTTCTGGGCGGCCTCGCCGGCCGCCTTCATGGCGTCGGCTGGTTTCGCTGAACCCACCAGGACGGCCTGGACGCGGTTGGCGATTTCCGATTCCACTTGTGAGTACGAGGTGAAGGCCCAGAGCGGATTCGTCGTGGCGGTAGCTGTGATGCGTTCGCTGAAGAGGGAACCGAAAGCGTCGGACGCCACTTTGTCCGATTCCAGCGCTTCGGCCGTTGCCGGAGGCAGTCCGCGGACCGCATAGTCGCCGAGCACTGTGTCCAAATCGGATGTTGCGAACTGGGCGAAGTCGCCGGCAGTTGCGGCACCGTCTCCGTCCACGACGGCAATCGCGCCACCCCAGACGAGCGCGCGCGGCTTGTCTCCCTGTTTCAGGACGGGGCGCGCCACGGGGTTGAGCTTGCTGGCGAGATTGGCATCGGGTGACTCCTTGGTGACAGCGTTGCGGCCCACCGGGGCGTCGTCGTAGATCGCGGCGCGCCCCTGCGAGAACAGCGAGCGCGCGTCAAAGCGGTCCACATCAGGAGAAATCAACCCCTGGTCGTAAAGGCTCTTATACCAAGTGACCGCTTCAACACTTGCGTCATCGCCGATGGTCACTGTGTCACCGTCAACCAGCGGACTGCCGAACGTCTGCATCCAGATCAGGACGTCCTTCAGCTGGGCGGCCTTCGTTGAAGCTGCGTAAGGAATGATCCCGCCGCCGAGTGCCTTCAGGTCCTTCAAAGTCTTTTCAAATCCGTCAATTGTTGTGGGAAAGCCGTCAGGGGCAACACCGACCTTCTGCAGCATCTCCGCGTTTGAGACGAGCCCGATTGCGCCAATGGTCCACGGCAACGCGTACTGGACCCCGTCAAACCGGGCAGCGGCTAGGGCGGCGTCAGTGTATCCGCGGCCCTCTGCCAGGCTGGAGAGGTCCTGGAGTTTGCCCATGGCGGCCAGTGAGCCCAGCCAGGCAACGTCAACGTGCGCCGCACCTGTGAACTGTCCGCCTTTGATCTGAAGCGTCAGCTGGTTGATGTACTCGTTATAGGGGAAAGACGTGGGCGCGACTTTCACTCCTTGTTTGGCTTCGTAGCCGTCGATGATCTGCTCAAGCGCCGGCGCTGCGGCGGCTTCAGTCAGGGACCAGGAAGCGAACTTAAAGTCAGTCGGCCCTGCCCCGCTGAGGCCGGCGCTCCCCTGCGGAGAAGCGCCGCCCGACGTCGGCATGCACCCGCCCAGGGCGGTAGCGGCGGCGCCAAGGCCGAAGAGCTGCAGTGCTCCGCGCCTTGTCAGTGAGGGACGGGTAGGAAAGTTTGCGGACACAGGTGTCCTCCTTGTCGTGGGTCTTGTGTTGGATGCTGCGGGGTACAGCGGTGTTCTAGCCTTTGACGGCACCGGCAGTCATGCCGCTGACGAGGAACCGCTGCAGCAGGATGAAGGCGAGAGCAACGGGCAGCGAAACAACCAGCGAGGCGGCCATCAGTTCCGGCCACGCCGTGGCCGCTTCGCCGACATATGTGTTGACGAGTCCGGGTGGAAGCGTCTGCTTGTCAGGACCGGCCAGTGTCAGGGCGAAAATGAAGTCATTCCAACCTCGGACGAACGCAAACAGCCCGGCCGCCACCATGCCCGGGGCGGAGAGCGGCAGCACTATCGAGTGGATGATGCGCAGGCGTGACGCTCCGTCCATGAGGGCGGCCTCAATGAGCTCGTTGGGGATGGTGTCGAAGAATCCCTTGAGCATCCATACGCACAGGGGAAGCGTGAAGGTGGTGAAGGAGAGAACCAGGGCCGTATAGGTGTTGAGCAGGCCGTAGGCGCTGAAGACTGTGTAGAGCGTCACCAGCAGCAGGGCCTGCGGGAACATTTGGGATGCGAGAACGAAGTACATCAGCGCCCGGCGCCCGGTGTATCTGAACTTCGAGAAGGAGTAGCCCATATAGGCGGAGACAATGACCGACAGCACAGCCGTGACGACGGAAACGATGATGCTGTTCTGCATGTAGGTGAACAGCTGTGAATTCGAGAACAAAGACGCGTAGGCCTCGAATGACACCTCGCTGGGAAAAAGCCGTGGCGGATAAGAGAAGACCTGGTCCCTGGGCGTCAGGGAGGTGGCCAACAACCAGTACACCGGGAGCAGGCCGAAGCCGCCGCAGACAATCACGGAAGCCCAGGCGGCGACGCGCACACCCGGGCGGTCTGCGCGCAGGGCCGGCGCCTTCCGCGGGGTCCTTTCCTTCATTAGTTGGCTGCCACTAGCATCTGGTGCCGTCGTAGGGGCTGGGCTCTGGTGAGTGGTGGTCATCGTTCCTCGCCTTTCTCTGAGAAGCGCACATAGACCACCACGAGCGCCATGAGGAGAATCAGCCATAGCAGGCCCAAAGCACCGGCATGCCCGAGGTCATACCCGCGGAATGCGGTTTCGTAAACGGAAGTAGCAAAGGTCTGGGTACTGCCCGCAGGCCCTCCGCCGGTGAGGACATAAATGATGTCGAAGTGCTGGAAGTTCCAGATGAACTCCAGAAGGAGAACGAGCCCGATGATGCCCTTCAGTTGCGGCACCGTGATGGCGAAGAAGCGCCTGACCGTGCCGGCTCCGTCCATTTCGGCGGCTTCGTGCAGCTCGCGCGGCACTGTTTGAAGACCAGCGAGGAGCATGACCATGATCCAAGGGAAGGACTGCCACGTCTTAGCGATAATGACAGCCCACATGGCCGTGCCGGGCTGGGCCAGCCAGGCCTGGGGCTCGACCCCGAGGGGTGCGAGCAGGGCGTTCATCACACCGTAATTTCCGTTGAAGATCCACATCCATAAGAAGGAAACCACCACGCCGGGCACCAGCCATGGAATAAGCATGAGTCCACGCATCAGGTTGGCACCCCGGATTCGGGTGTTTAGTGCGAGGGCAAGGGCGAAGCCGATGGCAAACGGCAGGATGGTTGTACCGAGGGTGAAGATCATCGTCTGCTGGAACAGTTGGAAGAAGTTCCCTTGCAGGACGTCGACGATGTTGTCGAAACCGACAAATTTCCGTCCCGGGACTACCAGGCTCTGCTTGAAGAAGGCCGTCACGAGGGCCGTCAACAGAGGATAAGCCACGATTGCGGTCATCAAAGCGATTCCCGGCAGGACCAGGAGGATAGCGAAGACTCCGTCTGACAGCCTTCGAGGCTTGTTAGAAGATGTTATTACTTGTGAACTACTTGTCATATTCACATCCGTGTGATTTTTCCTCGCCCTTGAGGCAAATGCGGGCTCATATGGGCCTGTTTCGTTTATGTGCCCCTTCAGAATGCAGGCCGCACTTGAGGCCTGTCAAGCAAATCCTGTGAAGTTCTGAAAAGAAATCACGCTGACTTGTAATTATTTGGTAGTTTTTGCAACTCGGGTTGGGCTAAACATCACATCACGCCCCTGCGGCATACCGCCGCTCTTGACGCTCACGCCGTAATGTCCCTACACTTTTCATAAAGCAGAATCTAAATTCCACAAGGCGGAAAGTGGCGAAGAGCCGGAAACGGCAGGCCGCACCCGCCGCAAGGGAAAATAGATCAAAGCCCCTCCCTCGGAAGGACCTACGATGACGTACACAGTGAACTGCTCCATCCTCCTCACGGAATTGCCCCTGCTCGAGCGCCCCGCGGCGGCCAAGGCAGCAGGCTTCGACGCCGTCGAGTTCTGGTGGCCCTTCGAGACCTCAGTCCCTGCAGACAGCGAGATCGCCAAGTTCGAGAACGCCATCACGGACGCGGGTGTGCAGCTCACCGGCCTGAACTTCAACGCCGGCAACATGCCCGGCGGCGACCGCGGCCTGGTCTCCTGGAAGGGACGCTGCTCCGAGTTCAAGGACAACATCGAGGTAGTGGCCGGTATCGGCGAGCGCCTCGGCTGCACGGCCTTTAACGCCCTCTACGGCAACCGGCAGGACGAATTCACCCCCGAAGAGCAGGACGAGCTGGCCGTCAGGAACCTCGCGGCAGCAGCCGAGGGCGTGGCCCGCATCGGCGGCACCGTCCTCCTCGAACCCGTCAGCGGCGCACCCAAGTACCCGCTGCTCACCGCCGACGACGCACTCAAGGTCATCGCCCGCGTCAAGGCGGAGGCCGGCGTCGGGAACATCAAGCTCCTCGCCGATTTCTACCACCTGGCCGTTAACGGCGACGACGTCGAATCTGTCATCGAAAACCACGCCAAGGACTTCGGCCACATCCAAATCGCAGACAACCCCGGCCGCGGCGCACCCGGCACCGGAACCCTCCCGCTCGGCGAATGGATCACCCGCAGCCGCGAACTCGGCTACGACGGCCACATCGGCCTCGAATACAAGGAACCGCAGGAAACAGCCTTCAGCTGGGCCATCCGCGAACACGCCGCCAAATAGTACCAACCAGCCCAACTGAGTAGCAGCAGATGTCGTTTAGACCGCCCAGAACGACATCTACTGCGACCTAGTTGGGACGCCACCCGCAGACTTTCAGAAAGAGAACCATCATGAGCAACGTTGCAGTCATTGGACTCGGAATCATGGGCCTGCCCATGGCCATCAACCTGGTCAAGGCCGGCCACACCGTCACCGGCTTCAACCGCAGCCAGGACAAGATCGACAAGCTGGTCTCCGAGGGCGGCCAAGGCGCCTCGAGCATCGCCGACGCGGTCAAGGACGCCGACGTCGTCATCACCATGGTGCCGGACTCCCCCGATGTTGAGGGCGTAGTCAGCGGCAAGGACGGCGTTTTCGCCAACGCCAAGCAGGGCGCCATCTGGATCGACGCCTCAAGCATCCGCCCGGACGTTGCCAAGCGCCTCTCCGATGACGCCCGCGAAGCCGGCATCCGCCCGCTCGACGCCCCGGTCTCCGGCGGCGAACAGGGCGCCATCGACGCCGTGCTCTCCATCATGGTGGGCGGCGACAAGGCAGACTTCGACGACGCCCGGGACGTCCTGAACGCCGTCGGCAAGACCATCGTCCACGTGGGCCCCTCGGGCTCCGGCCAGACCGTCAAGGCTGCAAACCAGCTGATCGTGGCCGTCAACATAGAGGTCCTTTCGGAAGCAATAGTCTTCCTGGAGGCCTACGGCGTGGACACCGACGCCGCCCTCAAGGTCCTCGGCGGCGGGCTTGCCGGCTCGAAGGTCCTGGACCAGAAGGGCCAGAAGATGCTGGACCGCAACTTCGACCCCGGCTTCCGCCTCGCCCTCCACCACAAGGACCTGGGCATCGTCACCGCCGCCGCCCGCGAAGCCAACGTCGCCGTCCCCCTCGGCGCCGTCGTCGCACAGCTCGTCGCCGCCACCGTCAACCAGGGCGACGGCGCACTGGACCACTCAGGACTCTTCAAGCAGGTCCTCCAGCTCAGCGGCCGCGAGTAACCCAGGCCTGAAGCAGCCCCGCCAAACGGGGCTGCTTCGACACGGACACGCCGGCCGCCGTCGTCCATTACGACGGCGGCCCTCCCCAAAGCGCCCCGCGATCGCCGGGCCTTCCCTCAGCACACCCAAAAACACCCAGACTTCGCCCTCCAAAGGGGCAAAACAAGGAGCACACCATGAGCAAGATGCGTACCGTTGATGCAGCGGTGGCCATCCTGGAAAAGGAAGGCGCCATCGAGGCGTTCGGCCTGCCAGGCGCTGCCATCAACCCCTTCTACTCCGCAATGCGCGCCCACGGCGGCATCCGCCACACGCTGGCCCGCCACGTTGAAGGCGCCAGCCATATGGCGGACGGTTTCAGCCGGGCCAAGGACGGCAACATCGGCATCTGCATCGGCACCTCCGGCCCCGCCGGCACGGACATGATCACCGGCCTGTACGCAGCCTGGGCCGATTCCATCCCGATGCTGTGCATCACCGGCCAGGCCCCCGTGGCCAAGCTGCACAAAGAAGACTTCCAGGCCGTGGACATCGAGTCCATCGCCAAGCCCGTCACCAAGATGGCCATGACCATCCTGGAACCCGGCCAGGTTCCCGGCGCCTTCCAGAAGGCCTTCCAGCTGATGCGCTCCGGCCGTCCCGGCCCCGTCCTGCTGGACCTGCCCATCGACGTGCAGATGGCCGAGATCGAGTTCGACATCGATACCTACGAGCCCCTGCCCGTCGAAAAGCCCAAGGCCTCCCGCAAGCAGCTGGAAAAGGCCCTGGACATGCTGCTCGCCGCCAAGCACCCGCTGATCGTGGCCGGCGGCGGCATCATCAACGCCGGCGCCTCCGCACAGCTGGTGGAGCTGGCCGAGACCCTCAACGTTCCGGTCATCCCCACCCTGATGGGCTGGGGCACCATCCCGGACGACCACCAGCTGATGGCCGGCATGGTGGGCCTGCAGACGTCCCACCGCTACGGCAACGAGAACTACCTGCAGAGCGACTTCGTGATCGGCATCGGCAACCGCTGGGCCAACCGCCACACCGGCGGCCTGCAGACCTACACGGCAGGCCGCACGTTCGTGCACATTGACATTGAGCCCACGCAGATCGGCCGCGTGTTCTCGCCGGACCTGGGCATCGCGTCCGACGCCGGCGCAGCGCTGGCAGGGCTGGTGGAGCTCGCCAAGGAAAGGGCTGCTGCCGGGTCCCTGCCGGACTACAGCGCCTGGGTTGCCGAATGCCAGGACCGCAAGGCCTCCCTGCACCGCAAGACCCACTTCGAGAACATCCCCATCAAGCCGCAGCGTGTGTACGAGGAGATGAACAAGTCCTTCGGCCGCGACACCACGTACGTGTCCACCATCGGCCTGTCCCAGATCGCCGGGGCGCAGATGCTGCACGTCTTCGGACCGCGCAAGTGGATCAACGCCGGCCAGGCAGGGCCCCTGGGCTGGACCGCCCCGGCAGCCCTCGGCGTCGCCCGTTCCAACCCGGACCAGACAGTGGTGGCGCTCTCCGGCGACTACGACTTCCAGTTCATGATCGAGGAACTGGCGGTGGGCGCGCAGTTCAACCTGCCGTACATCCACGTGGTGGTGAACAACTCCTACCTTGGCCTGATCCGCCAGTCCCAGCGCGGCTTCAAGATGGAGCAGAACGTGTCCCTGGCGTTCGAGAACATCAACAGCTCGCACCTGTCAGAGGAGACCCGCGGCTACGGCGTGGACCACCTGAAGGTGGCCGAGGGCCTGGGCTGCAAGGCCGTCCGCGTGGAAGACCCCAACGACCTGGGCGCAGCGTTCGACAAGGCCAAGGCCCTGATGGGCGAGTTCCAGGTTCCCGTGGTGGTGGAGGTGATCCTGGAAAAGGTCACCAACATTTCCATGGGCGTGGAAATCAACGCCGTCAACGAGTTCGAGGAACTGGCCGAGTCCGCCGCTGACGCCCCCACCGCCATCCTGGCACTGCAGGCCTAAACCATGCGCATCGTGATTGCCCCGGACAAGTTCAAGGGATCCCTGTCGGCTCCGGAGGTGTGCAGGTTCCTCGAAAAGGGCCTGCAGCGCGGAGCAGGCGGCAACCTCGATGTCCTCCGGATTCCGGTGGCCGACGGCGGCGAGGGCACCCTCGACGCCGCCGTCGGCTCCGGCTTCACCCGGCGCACGGCCACGGTGGCCGGGCCCACCGGGCAGCCGGTGGAAGCCGAGTTCGCCGTCCGGGGCCACGAAGCCGTCATCGAAATGGCCACAGCCTCCGGGCTGGCGCTGGTTCCCCGGGTACAGGACGGCGGCCGGCCCGCCTCGGCGGATGCCACCACGGCCACCAGCCTGGGCACCGGGCAGCTCATCCGTGCGGCGCTGGACGCAGGTTGCCGCCGCATCGTGCTAGGCGTTGGGGGCAGCGCGAATACCGACGGCGGTGCGGGGCTCCTGCAGGGCCTCGGCGCCAGGTTCCTCGACAGCGGCAACAACGAACTTCCCCCGGGCGGTGCGGCGCTGGCAAACCTGCACAGCATCGACTTCACCCACTTTGAACCCCGCCTGGTGGACACCCGCTTCGTGCTGGCATCCGACGTCGACAACCCCCTGCTGGGCGCCCAGGGCGCCGCGGCGGTTTTCGGCCCGCAAAAAGGTGCCACACCACAAGACGTCGGCATGCTCGACGCCGCCCTGGCCAGGTTTGTCGAAGTCCTGGCCAGGGAAATCGGATTCCGCGCCGTCAAGGCCGCCGAGGCTCCCGGAGCCGGAGCAGCCGGCGGCGTGGGCTACGCCGCCATCGCAGCCCTGGCCGCAACGCGGCGGCCGGGAATCGACGTCGTCCTCGAATTCACCGAACTGGCGGACCGGCTAACCGGCGCCGACCTGGTGATCACCGGCGAAGGCAGCCTGGACGAACAGAGCCTGCTCGGCAAGACCCCCATGGGAGTTGCCAGGGCCGCAGCAGCACGGGGCATTCCCGTCATTGCGGTGTGCGGGCGGACCACCCTGGAGCACAGCCAGGCCGCCGCCGCAGGATTCGAAGACGTTTACGCTTTGACCGAGCTCGAAACCGATGTAAACAGGTGCATATCAGAGGCCGGCGAGCTCCTGGAGCAGCTGGGCACCCAGATCAGCAAGCGGCTGGCGGCCGGACGGCCTGCCGGCGCCGCAAGTACCAAGGAGGACCTCCGTGTCTGAAGAACGTTTTGACCTGGTCATCCGGGGCCAGCGCATCCTCACCACCGCCGGGATCGCCCCACGCGAAGTGGGCGTCCGCGGCGGCAAGATCGTCGCCATCGAGCCGCTGGGCAACGGCCTGGCCGGTACCGAGATCATCGAACTGGCCGACGACGAAACCCTGCTCCCTGGCCTGGTGGACACCCACGTCCACGTCAACGAACCCGGCCGCACCGAGTGGGAAGGTTTCGCTTCCGCCACCCGCGCGGCAGCGGCCGGTGGCGTCACCACCATCATCGACATGCCGCTGAACTCCGTCCCGCCCACCACCACCGTGGCAAACCTCAAGCTCAAGCGCGAGGTGGCCGAGGACCAGGCGTTCATCGACGTGGGGTTCTGGGGCGGCGCGATTCCGGGCAACAAGGCGGACCTGCGCCCTCTGCACGACGACGGTGTCTTCGGCTTCAAGTGCTTCCTGCTGCACTCGGGCGTGGACGAGTTCCCCCACCTGGACGCAGACGAGATGGAGGAGGACATGGCCGAGCTGAAGTCCTTCGACTCGCTCATGATCGTCCATGCTGAGGACTCCCACGCCATCGACCGCGCACCGCACCCCGGCGGCGACCACTACGAAACCTTCCTGGCCTCCCGCCCCCGCGGCGCCGAGAACAAGGCCATCGCCGAGGTCATCGAACGGGCACGCTGGACCGGTGCCCGTGCGCACATCCTGCACCTCTCGTCGTCGGACGCGCTGCCCATGATCGCTTCGGCCAAGCGCGACGGCGTCAAGCTCACCGTGGAGACGTGCCCGCACTACCTGACCCTCATGGCCGAGGAAATCCCTGACGGCGCCACCGCGTACAAGTGCTGCCCGCCTATCCGCGAGGCCTCCAACCGGGAGCTGCTGTGGCAGGGGCTGCAGGACGGCACTATCGATTGCATCGTCTCGGACCATTCCCCTTCCACCCTGGACCTCAAGGACCTGGAAAACGGCGACTTTGCCGTGGCCTGGGGCGGCGTCTCGTCGCTGCAGCTGGGCCTCTCCCTGATCTGGAGCGAAGCCCGGCACCGCGGCATCCCGCTGGAACAGGTGGTGTCCTGGATGGCGGAGAAGCCCGCCAACCTGGCCCGCCTCACCAACAAGGGGCAGCTGGCCCTGGGCTACGACGCCGACTTCGCGGTGTTCGCCCCGGATGAGGCCTTCGTGGTGGACGTCTCCAAACTCAAGCACAAGAACCCCATCACGCCTTATGACGGCAAGACCCTTGCTGGCGTGGTCCGCAAGACCTTCCTGCGCGGCGCCGTGGTGGACGGCCAGACCCCCACGGGCAAGCTGATCCGCCGCGGCGGCGTCTAGGGACGCGCCATGGCAGTGGAAGCACACCATCCGCGGGCGGCTTTCCCCTCGGGGATGCCTTCCCGCCCGAGGATGCCCCACAGCCGGCAGATGGCGGAGCCTTCCATGACCCAGCCCCCTCGTTCAGGCCAGCCACCGCGGACGGTCCAGCCCAAAGCTGTGGCCCGCGGCCTGGCCGTATGGGTGGTGCCGGACGAAGGAATCAGCCCCGAAATCCTGGCCCGGGCCGCCGAACTGGTGCTCGCCCGTGCCCTGCAGACTGCTCCGGAGGCGGAAGTCCACTGGCCTGCCACCGGAGCCCCCACGTCCGGGGCCTCCGCCGCGGAGGGAGCCACAGACCACTCCTCCCGCACTCCCTCCACGGCGGAGGACCCCGGCGATTCAGCCGGTGATTCATCGGGGGATTCAACCGGTGTTCCAACTGGGAGGGCCGGCGGCGCCGCTGCCGGGACTATTGCAGTGACTGCTGCGGCGGAAGCCGGGACGGCAGGCAGCGCGGACGACGACGGGCCCCACCTGCCGCCGTCGGCCGGGCCAGTCAGCACCGTGGCCGTGGACCTCGCCGCCGATACCGTCCTCCTGGACGGTGTGCCGGTGTCCCTGACCGGCGTCGAATACAAGG
>Ga0160459_100387_pt1 | contig 18387 bp, 15 predicted proteins | sample HID1973K_E6MG_FD_108208 | JGI IMG/M metagenome (GOLD analysis project Ga0160459, IMG submission 108208) | Enriched mosquito-associated microbial communities from UW Madison campus, WI, USA - HID1973K_E6 MG | ecosystem: Host-associated > Arthropoda: Insects > Digestive system > Unclassified ... | reverse complement strand
GGTCCGGGGACCAGCCCGATCCGCCGATGAAGCAGCCCCAGCCGGCATCCCTGCCCAAGGCCCGCGCCTATGTCCGGCCCGCACTCCCGGAGCATACGTTCTACGCGGAAGACTGCACTGCCATCCCCTACGGCCGGAGGTGGGGCGATGGACCGCCTGACCCGGATTCGTACAGTGTGGACAGCCACACCGAGAGGTTCGCGGGGCTGCACCTGGTGGCCCGCGCCCTCATCGATCACCTGGTGGCCGTGTACGACGTGGAGGTCCGCGAGGACAACGCGGTGGCTGCCGACCTGCTGGTGGACGTCCGGGACGTGGTGGCCCCCATCAGGCTCACGCCGAGGGCTTCCGGCGCAGCCCCGCTGACATTTGTGCTGACCGGCTACCCGGGAGTTGTGGTCCACGCCGGGGTACTGCACAGCTTTCCTTTTCCCGTGTGTGGCTGCGATGCGTGCGACGAGACCGCCCTGACCGAGGCCGACAGACTGGAGCGGCTGGTTCTCAGCGTGGCAGCCGGCGGATATGCCGAACGCTACCCGGTGGGACGCCGGCGATGGCGGGAATATGCACTGACAGCGTTCGACGGATCCGGCGCCGAAAGCGGCAAAGGCGAGCCCGGCCCCATCGATGAAGCCATACTCCACAAGGCGGAAATCCGGCTCAGGGACGTACAGGGCGGCTGGGCTCCCTGGCCGCTGCGGCAGCGCTGAGGACCGGGGCAAGGCACTGACGGAAGCGTACGACGGCGGGCGCCCACCCGGCGTCGTACGCTTCCGTTCTGGTGCGCGGGGCCGCAGCCCGCAAACGGCGCACCGCTACACTGGCGGATACCAGCCATCACAGGGGGAAGTGCAGTGCTGAACAATTTTCGCGAGGCAGCGGAGGCCAGGCGGGCAACACGGGGCCGACGAATGTACGGATACATTTCCGCGGCCATCATTGTCGTTTTGATCCTGGCAGTCATTTTCTGGAGCCTGCCTCTGTGGCTGTTCATCGCCATCGTGGTGGCCGGGATCGCGCTCGACATCGTCCTGCTCCGCAAATGGGTCAACGAGGACCTTCTCAGCAAGTCCAGAGCCGGGCAGTAGCGCCAGGGTCTTGCTGACCGGGAAGCACCCGGCCCGGAACGCAGCGTCACACAACGTGACGGCACCTGTATCCGGCCGGGCAACGCCCTACCCTTGACAGGTGACTTTGACTACGATCCGCACCGCCGCCGCGAGCTCCCTCGCCGCCGCCGGTCTCCTGTTGACCCTTGCCGCCTGTTCCACGCCGGCCGCCACCCAGCCTTCCTCTTCCGCCCCCGCCTCCTCCGCGAGCGCATCCGCCAGCGCCGATGCCGGCCCCTGCACCGGTGTGAAGGTCATCGTCGATTCCGGTTCGCTGGACCAGGCCGCCGCGGACACCTCCGTCTGCGTGCCCGCGGACGGACCCACCCTGGCCTCGGACGTGCTGGGCAAAGCTGACGTGAAGATCGAAGGCACCGCCAAGTACCCCACGAGCTTCGCCTGCCGCGTCAACGGCGTGCCCGCTGCGGACTTCGACATCAAGCACAAGGGCGGAACTGTCCGCGAAGCGTGCGATGACAAAAACACTGTCTCCTATTGGGCCCTCTGGGTGAAGCCCGCCGCCGGCACGTGGGGTTACGCGCAGGAAGGCTTGGACAGCCTCAAGCTCAACCCGGGCGAAAGCCTTGAACTGCTCTACACGGTGGACAACGAACCGGCAGCCCCCGCGGCATGACCTTCCGCCCCGCGCCGTTACGCGCAGCGGCGGTTCTCGCCGTTGTGTTTATCGCGGCGCGGGTCATCTACCGCGTTCTCTTCAACGGGGCGGGCCTCGGTGCGCCGCTCCTGCTGGACCTGCCCCCGCTGCGGCTGCCGGCCCCTTATGCCCATGTGGTCCTCCTCGGCCCGGTCTCGGCGCCGGGGGTGTGGGCGGCAGTCGTTTCAGCCCTCCCCATTGCCGCGACCATCCTCGCGTTCGGCCTGCTGAACGCCTGGGTGGACGTGGCCCGCGGCTTCGTCCACCTGGCCCGCCGCGGCCCCCTGCAGGGCATCGCCCGCATGCTGGTGGTGGCGTGGTCCGCGCTCCCTGCGCTTGCCGACGCCGTCACCTCCGTACGCCTGGCGTTCAGGTTGCGGGGCGAACGGTTCGGTCCGCGCGCCCTGGTGCCGATCCTGGAGCGGACGCTGGAGCACGCCGGCCGGGTTGCCGCCGCCCTCGAGCTGCGCGGCTTCGGTAGCAGGGGTACGCCCGGTTCCCTTGACGACGACGGCGGCCCGCTTCAGGTGCGCCGCGCCCGGTTCCGCATTGGCGGAACGCAGCTCCGCGTCGCCGAATTCACGCCGTCGTCCGGGACGGTGTCGGTGATGACCGGGCCTACCGGTTCCGGCAAGTCCACCATCCTGCGGGGCATCGCCGGGCTGCTGTCCCATGTTGACGGCGGTGAGGTGGCCGGGACGGCGCGCGTTGGCGGGCTGGACCGGGTGTCGACGCCGCCGCGGGAGACCGCCAGGGTGGTTGGGGTGGTCCTGCAGAACCCCCGGGCCGCGTTCGCCACCACCCGGGTCCGTGACGAGATCGCCCTGGCCCTGGACCTCCGCGGTGTGGCAGCGGCCGACTCCAAGGCCCGCGTGCAGGAAGTGGCGGACCGCATCGGCGTTTCGGCATTGCTGGACCGGACCATCAGCACGCTCTCCGCGGGCGAGGCGACGCTGGTGGCCATCGCCGCCGCGGTGGTGGAGCAGCCGGCGCTGCTCCTGGTGGACGAGCCCCTGGCCGACCTCGACACCACAGCACGCGCCCGCGTCATTGCCGTGCTCCACGCTCTCGCCCGCGACGCCGGTGTCTGCGTCATTGTGGCGGAGCACCGGGCGGAAGCGCTGGTCCCCGTCGCCGATTCGTGGTGGACCATCCGCGACGGCGCACTGGTGCCAGGGGTGGCTCCAGCTGCTGCTGCGCCCGCCCCCGTCATGGCCGCCGTCGTTCCCAGCCCGGCGGCCGCGGCCGTACTGGCCGCGAAGAACCTCGCCGTGCACCGCGACGGCAAGCCGCTGGTGCAGGACGCATCCATGACCCTGCACCGCGGCGAAGTGGTGGCGCTGGTGGGCCCAAACGGCGCCGGGAAGTCCTCCGTCCTGGTGGCGCTGGCGCTCAGCGAAGTCAAAGGTGCCCGGGGCAAGGCCTGCAAGGGAACAATCCGGAGGGGAACAGCCGACGGCGGCAGGGTGGCCCTGGTGCCGGACGCCTCGGACGACCTCTTCACCAGGGACACCGTGGCCGGCGAACTCAAGGCCGCCGAGCGGCGCCTGGCCCGCCGGACGAACGCCGCACCGCTGCCGCCCGGCTACGCCGCTGAGCATCTCGCCCGGCTGCGCGGGAATGGCGGCATGCCGATCGGGCACGAGCATCCCCGGGACCTTTCCGCCGGTGAACGCAGGATCCTCGCCATCGCGCTGCAGACCCTGGACCGGCCCCAGGTCCTCCTCATCGACGAGCCCACCCGCGGGCTCGACCCGGCAGCCCGTTCTGCAGTGGCGGCGGCGTTGCGTGCTGCGGCCGACGACGGCACGTCAGTCCTGATTGCCACCCACGACCACTCCTTCGCCCACGGCCTCGGCGCCCGCATCCTGCCGATGCGTGACGGCGTGGTGCCCGCGGTTGCGTTGGCGCCCGCGGAATCCGCGGCTCCTGTCCCTGCCACCGCGGCCCGGCCGCTCACGGTTCCCCGTTTCCTCGACAGGCTGCCGGACGTCCCGGCCCGGCAGAAGTCGCACCGCCTCCGGATGCCGCGGCCTGTTGAGCTCGCTGTCCTCGCAGCCGCGAACCTGCTGGCGCTCGGTGCTTTCTGCTGGCCCCTGCTGGCCGCGGCCCTCCCGGCGGATGCCGCCGCAGCCCTCCCCTACGCGGCCCTGGCCATCGCACCCGTGGCGGCTGTCGCCGTCGTGGTTCTGCTGGACGGATCGGTGCGCTCGGCGCACACCGTGGCACTGCTCGGTGTGCTCGCAGCGGTGGGTTCGGCGGTGCGGGTGGCGAGCACCGGCGTCGGGGGCGTGGAAGCGGTGTTCATCCTGCTGGTCCTGGCCGGCCGGGCGTTCGGGGCCCGGTTCGGACTCCTCCTTGGTGCCGCGACCATCGCGTTGTCGAGTGCGCTGTGGGGCGGAATCGGGCCGTGGACGCCGTTCCAGGTTTTCGCGTGTGCGTGGGTGGGCGCCGGGGCGGGTCTGCTCCCCAGGAAGGTGCGCGGGAAGGCCGAACTGTGGATGCTGTGCGGGTACGGGATTGTGGCGTCGTACCTGTTCGGGCTGCTGACCAACCTGTGGTTCTGGCCCTTCGCGGTGGGTGCCGGCACCGGCATTTCGTACGTGCCGGGGGCGCCGCTGGGCACCAACCTGAGCAGCTTCCTGCTCTACTCGCTCCTGACCTCGACGGCGGGGTGGGACACACTGCGGGCCGTCACCACCGTCGTCGGGATCGTCGTGGTGGGCCGGGCGATCCTCGCGGCTCTGCGCCGGGTGAAGCCGGTCTCCGGCGGAATTTCGAAAGACCGCGCCCGAGAGGTCCAGTCACCTGAGTCATCCTCGAATGGGACCCGCCACCAGCTCACGTCCTAGGGTTTTGCTGAGCTATTGAGACGTCAAACAAAACCCCCTATTTACGGTCCAGAAAAATAGGGGGGTCTTGCTACGGAAATTGTTCTTTTCGCGGATTAGCTTTTAGGTAGTCGTCTTCCGCGGCTGCCCGCCGAGCGTTAGGACCAAATTCAATGAAGACCAGAAAGCTTCTAGCCCCGGCAATTCTTCCATATATCACTGCTGTTTCCCTGTCCGCGCTGTTGCTCGCCGGATGTACTGCGCCTGTCGCGTCACCGCCTCGGGAAAGTTCACCAACAACATCTGCCACGGTGACGCAACAACCGTCACCGACCAGCCCCGTCCCGAGTCCTTCGCCGACGACTGCACTGCCCACGTCATCGGAGCGGGCGGCGCCGGCGTCCTGGCCGGAGGTGGTGGCCGAAGTGCAGTCCGGGGTGGGACAACTGAGCGTCACAGGCTGCGCCGTGAACTCCACCGGCACCGGCTTTCTGGTCGCTCCCGATCTTGTGGTCACTGCGGCCCACGTCGTTGACGATGCTGCAGCCATCAGCATCGACTTTGGCGGCACCTCGGTCGGCGGCGTGATCTTGGGGTTCAATGAACTTGCAGACCTGGCACTAGTACGCCTGGAGTCTAAAGCGGCAGGCCATCAGTTCCAGTTTCAATCCTCGGAGCCACCAATTGGAACCGAAGTTGCCGCCCTCGGCTTTCCTCAGAGAGAGTCGTTAACCCTTACCAGGGGTGTTGTAAGCGGGCTGAACCGCGATATCAACTTCGGGAGCGGAGTTATCGGCAACATGCTGCAAACTGACACCGCAATCAATCCAGGAAACAGCGGTGGACCTCTGCTCAACCTGGAAGGGAAAGTCACTGGAGTAGTTAGCGCAACCCGGAAGGACTCGGAAGGCATGGCCTACGCAGTCACCGCACCTAGAGTTACTGAAGCGGTATCAGAATGGCAAAAACGGGGAGTACCGATGGCACCCGTTGATTGCGGGGAGGCTCCCGCGCCAAATTCCGGGATATTCCCCATGAAAGTCAGCTCGAACCATGATCAGGCCAACAACATCGGCCAGGCTTTGTTACTGCACGGCCAAGGCATCAACCGCGGCGCTTACTCTGCAGCTTTCAAACAATTCACACCGGAGTTGGGGGCAAGTTTCGGTGGCGAGGCAAAGTGGAGTGAAGGACTCGGCTCGTCTTACTGGACGAAGCTCGAGGTAGTCAACGTGACAGGAGCAGGAGATTCCCTGGAAGCTAACGTTCTTTTGCAGACACGACAGGACGCCGGACATGGAGTCGATGGACAAACCTGTTCCAACTGGCGAATCACCTACACCATCGTGTGGGACGGAGCAGCTTGGCGCATAGCGGGAACTTCCTTGCCTCACGGCAAGCCCCAGCCCTGCAACTAGGACTGCCGCTCTCGGGAATCACTAAGGCGCCGGGGCAGCGGTGGCAGCTTGGGAAAGCTGCAGCGCACACAAAAAGGCGGACGACGGCGGGTGGGCACCCGCCGTCGTCCGCTTCTTTAGCTCTGACGCTTCAGGTCAGGCGTGAGTTTTCCGTTTCAGCCAGCCCCATACGGCCGTGGCGACGAACAGGACCAGGCCGATGATGGCCAGCCACAGCAGTCCCTTCACCACGAATCCGAGAACGGAGAGGACAAGCCAGATAATAAGCAATGTGATGATAATTCCCATACGGGAAGCTTAGGCCCTCTGAGCTGCGGAAACGGGCACCAACTCACACCTTGAAGTACTTGGCCTCTGGGTGGTGGAACCGCGTCAGTACGTAATGGGTTGGATCGAAACAGCCTTGAAGGTCATAGTGGGAGGATCCTTAGGATTCGTTGTTTCCCGTGGACAGTCTGGGATTGGACGCCGCCCGACGAAGGGTCAGTGAGAATGTGATCGAAGCAGCTGCTGCGGTAATTGGCCGGAACAACGTGACCATATCCGGGCGGGATGATGGGCCCGTGATGATGTTTGCCCACGGTTTTGGCTGCGATCAGGCGATGTGGCGGAAGCTGCTGCCCTATTTCGCTGATGATTACCGGCTGGTGCTTTTCGACCATGTGGGTGCAGGACACTCGGATATCAGCGCCTATGACTGGGAGAAGTACGGGTCCCTCAACGGGTACGCGTCGGACCTGCTGGAGATCTGCGCCGCCCTTGAGCTGGAGGACGTCATCCTGGTGGGCCACAGTGTCAGCACGATGATCGCCGTGTCCGCCGCCGTGCAGGACCCCAACCGTTTCTCCCACCTGGTCCTGCTTGCTCCTTCACCCCGTCATACGGATGACCCGTACGACGGTTACGTGGGCGGGTTCTCGCGGGAAGACATCGAGGGCCTGCTGGCATCCCTGGACAGCAACTATTTCGCCTGGGCCGCAGCCTTGGCGCCCATGGTCATGGGCAACCCGCAGGAGCCGGAATTAGCGGAGGACCTGCGGGCCAGTTTCTGCCGGACAGATCCGACCATCGCACGGCATTTCGCCGGGGTAACCTTTTTCTCCGATACCCGGCCTGAACTGAGAAAGGTGCGCACCAGCTGCCTAATTCTGCAGTGCTCCGACGATCGGCTTGCCCCGCCGGAAGTGGGCGCCTACCTGCACAAGAATCTGGAACACAGCACCCTGGTGCAGCTTCAGGCCACCGGGCACTGCCCCCACCTCAGCGCTCCGGAGGAAACGGCCCGGGCGATTCTGCAGTACCTCGACACCCGCTCGTGACAAGCGAGCTGCAGGACCCGGGTTCAGGCCAGTTTGGTTACCTGGTAGGTGTGGCCGGCGGCACGGAGCCGCTGTATGAGCACGTTGCCGAGTGCAGTGGCCGGTGTCAGCGACCCTTTAGCGGCGGGCAGCCTGTCACCGTCGAGGGCAAGAGCAAGTGCACTCTCCCCTGCCATCACGGCGGTGGCGGCATAGCCGGGATCACCGGGGCCAGCAGCAATGGCCTGGTAGCGCTGGCCGGATTCGGTCCGGGCGGTCACCTGTGAGTGGAACCAGCCCGCGCGCTGCGTGCCGGTGCTCGGGCCCGCACCTGGTGCCGGAAGAAAGCGGTCGAGCACTTTCCGGCTGGGTGGGAACGCCATTGCGCCCATGAATGACCGGAGCCCGAGTGCCATTGCCCTGGCGGTGACCGCTCCTGCCGGTCCGGGTGCCACCCCCATCACCTCGCCGTACTGAAGGGAGCGGCCGTAGGCCCAGTCCTGCAGTGCGTTGCTGCGGCGCACTATCCGGGTGTTGAACGGGGCCATGATGAAAGGCGCAGTCCAGGTGCCGTCATCGGAACGGTGCACGGGACCGGCGTCAGGCGGCTGTGGTGTCGTCGGTTCCCGTGTGCGGTCGGGGCTCAGGGCGTAGGGGTCCGCAGCCAGTGACCTCAGGGCGCTGTTTGATCGCATTGCGTCGAGCTGCCCGCGCATCGATTCGAGCGTGCCTCCGCTGATGCCGGCCTTGGCCGTCGCAACGAGCTGGACCTCGGCTAAACCGCCAGCGGCATCGGCTTCTGCCGCCTGATGAAGCAGCAGCACGGCGAGGTCGGACGGCACGGAGTCGTAGCCGCAGGAGTGCACTATCCGGGCCCCGTTCATCTTGGCCAGATCGTCGTAGCGGTCGATCGCCTCCCGGATGAAGGACACCTCACCGGCAAGGTCGGCGTAGTGGGTGCCGGCCCGGGCGCAAGCCTCGACGACGGGCAGTCCGTGTTTCGCGTATGGACCGACGGTGGTGAAGAGGACGCGTGTGGTCGCAGCCATGGCGGCGATTGAGTCCGCGTCCGCGGAGTCGGCTTCGATGAGGGCCCATCCGTGCGCCGCGGCCGGCAACTGCCGCCGAACCGCCTCGAGCCTGGACGTGGACCGGCCCGCGAGTCCGACCCTCATACCGGCCGGTGCATGCTCGGCGATGTAGGCGGCGATCAGTCTGCCAACGAAACCCGTCGCTCCGTAGAGAACGAGGTCATGTTCCCGAGATGAGGTGTCCATGACTGCAGCCTCTCACAGCGGCGTTGCTCTTACACCAGCGAAACCGTCGTGACGAGCCCTCGTTGATGGATGTGTTTCAGGCACCTGCGTACTGAGCGGGGGCGTTGGCTTCAACCGCAGCGTTTAGTTCCTCAAGGGTCGGCGGATTTGCTCCGGGGCGCTGCACGGTGATGGCCGCTGCTGCAGCTGCGGTGTGCCCAAGCTGCTCCAGGACAGCCGGGGCGAAGCCTTCGGTTCCCCGCGTCAGGAACCCGAGGATCAGGGCTGACATGTAGGAGTCGCCGGCGCCGATGGTGTCTGCGACTGTCGTTTTCACGGCAGGGATGCTGATGGTGGCGGCAGCTGTGGTGAATTGCGATCCTTCGGCGCCTTTAGTAATGACCGTCAACCGTGTGCCCAGTCCGAGGATGTGCGCTGCGGTTTCGTCCAGGCTTTTCCCGGGGTACAGCCACTGGGCATCCTCATCGCTGAGCTTGACCACGTCCGTGAAAGCAACGAGCTCTTCGAAAATGGCTTTCGCTTCCGAGTGACTTCCCAGCAGCGCCGGCCGGATGTTGGGGTCGTAGGTAATCATGCAGTGCCGGTGGGCCCGTTCCAGCAGGGATTTCACTGCGGTGGCACCCGGGCTCAGGAAAGTGGCGATGGATCCCGTGTGCAGGATTTTGGGGAAGTAGGCGGGCGGGGTGGGGGCCAGGTCCCAGGAGATGTCGAACTCGTACGTGGCGGAGCCGTCCGAAGCGAGGGTTGCCGTTGCCGACGGCGTCCGCGTGAGGGATTTCGAACCGGGCAGGAGTGTGACTCCCGCGCTGCGGAGATGGTCTTCGATGGCGGTACCCCGGGCGTCCGGGGCGATGGCCGTGAGCAGACCTGTGGTGACGCCGAGGCGGCCGAGTCCGTAGGCGACGTTCGCCGGCGATCCGCCCGGGTGTTCCACCTGGCCATTTGAGGTTGTGACCACGTCGATCAACGCTTCGCCTACGACAGTAACGTCAAGTGTCGAGTGAATGTCCTGCCGGGCTGTTGTGAGGTAATCCATGGTCTGTCTCTCGTGTGGAGCTTATGGTGTGGGGCTGTTCAAGCGACGTCAGTCCGCGGACCGGTGATCTGGTCCGCGGACTGACGTCGGGGGCAATCAGTTGGTCAGGCGGTGGCTGCGCCGGTCATGATGGCCACTGCATCGGTCATATTGTGGGACTGCGGGGTGATGGTAGCCGCGCATTTGCCGAGCCGCTGGATGTGGATCCGGTCTGCCACGTCGAACACGTGGGGCATGTTGTGGCTGATCAGGATGACGGGCAGGCCGCGGTCCCGGAGGTCCCGGACCAGCTGCAGGACCTGGTTGGATTCGCGCACGCCGAGCGCCGCCGTCGGCTCATCCAGCACGACAACCTTTGAACCGAACGCCGCTGCCCGGGCCACGGCAACGGCCTGGCGCTGCCCGCCGGAGAGGTTCTCCACAGGGACTGTGACGTCCTGGAGCGTGGAGATGCCGAGCCGCGTGAGCTCGTCCTTGGCTTTGCGGCGCATTCCCTTCGTGTCCAGGACGCGGAAGAGCTTGCCCAGCGGACCGGGGACCCGCTCTTCCCGGCCGAGGAACAGGTTCGACGCGACATCGAGTGCCGGCGAGACCGCCAGGTTCTGATAGACGGTTTCGATGCCGTGCACCCTGGCGTCCTGCGGCCGCTTGAAGTGCACCGGCTGGCCTGAGACGAAGAGCTCGCCGGAATCAGGAACTTCTGCTCCCGTGAGGCATTTGATCAGGGTTGATTTGCCTGCCCCGTTGTCGCCGATGACTGCCAGGACTTCGCCCGGATACAGGTCGAGGCTGACACCGTCCAGGCCAACAACGCGGCCGAAGGTCTTGACCAGGTTCCTCGCTGACAGGATGGGTTCGCGGGTCGCGGTGTGGGAGGCTGCTGATTCTGTCATGGTCATGACTTGACCTTTCGGATCCACTGGTCGATGGACACAGCGAGGATGATCAGGACACCGACGGCGAGGGTCTGGTACAGAACGTCCAGGCCTGCGAGGGAGAGTCCGTTGCGGAAGACGCCGACGATCAGGGCGCCGAGGAGTGTTCCCCAGACGGAGCCGCGGCCACCGAAGAGGCTGGTTCCGCCGATGACGACGGCGGTGATGGAGTCGAGGTTCAGGTCCACGCCGGCGTTGGGGCTGGCTGCGTTGGTGCGGCCGATCTGGATCCAGGCGCCGATGGCCAGGACGGCCCCGGCGGCGAGGTAGACACTCATGAGGACTTTGTTCACGGCGATGCCGGCCAGGCGGGCGGCTTCCTTGTCATCGCCCACGGCGTAGACGTGCCGGCCCCAGGCGGTCTTGCCGAGGATGAAGGCGATGGCGATGTAGAGCAGGAGCATCACGACGACGCCGGTGGAGATCCTGACGCCGCCCACCGGGAAGGTGGTTCCGGTCCAGGTCAGCAGGCCCGGCATTGCCGAGCCACGCACTGTAGCTCCGTTGGAGTACAGCAGCGTCAGGGCGATGAAGATGTTCAGGGTACCGAGGGTGACGATGAACGGCGGGAGCCGGAACCTGGTCACCAGGAATCCGTTCACCGCTCCGGCGGCGAGTCCCACCACCAGGCCCGCGAACAGGGCAACTGGCGCGGGAAGTCCGTTGTTGACGGCGAGCTGGGCCACCACCATGGAGGACAGGATCATCACGGCTCCGACGGACAGGTCAATCCCGGCCGTGAGGATGATGAGTGTCTGGGCAATGGCCAGGGTGCCGACGACGGAAACCTGCTGGGTAATCAGCGAGAGGTTTTCAACCCGCAGGAACCTGTCATTGAGCAGGCCGAACACCACCACCGCGATGAGAAGTACGAGGGCCGGGCTAAGGGCGGGGTAGCGGTGGAGGATGTTGCGTATCCGGCTGAGCGGGGTCTGGCGGTCAAGGAATTCCTCCGCCAGGTCGGCATGCCCGGCGCTGGGCGGGCCGGCGGTCTGTTGCTGGGTCACGATGGGTCCTGATCTTCGATGATGGTTTGCTGACGCGTAGCTGACGCGGAAGTGGTGCACCGGGGAGGCCGGAGCGGAGCGCGGCCTCCCCGGGCGCATGGCTGCAGGGTTCTACTTACCCCAGCAGATCTCGGACGCTTCGGTGGTGGTGATGCTCTTGATGCCGTCGGCCGGCTTGTCAGTGACGAGTTCGACGCCGGTGTTGTAGAAGTCCAGGCCCGGCGAGTTGGCAGGCTTGTTACCGGTCTTGGCCAGGTCCACGATGGCCTTCACGCCCAGTTCGGCCATCTTGACCGGGTACTGCTGGGCGGTGGCACCGATAACGCCGGACTTGACGTTGTTCACGCCCGTGCAGCCGCCATCAACCGAAACCACGAGCACGTCCTTCTCCTTGCCGGCTGACTTCAGTGCCTCGAAGGCGCCGGCGGCGGCGGGTTCGTTGATGGTGTAGACAACGTTGACATTCGGGTTCTTGGCGAGGAGGGTTTCCATCGCCGTGCGTCCGCCGTCCTCGGCGCCCTGGGAGGCCTGGCTGCCGACGATTTCGTACTCTCCGCCCTTGCCACCGGTGTACTTGCCGGTCTTGGCCTCGTCACCGTTCTTCTTCTTGTCAGCGGTGTCGATGCCCAACCCGGTCAGGAAGCCCTGGTCCCGGTTATAGTCCACCGAGACGACCTTGTCGTCGAAGAGGTCCAGCAGCGCGATGGTGGCCTTCTTGCCGTCCAACTGCGCGGCAGTCCACTTACCGATCAGCTCGCCGGCGGCGAAGTTGTCCGTCGCGAACGTGATGTCGGCGGCATCGGCGGGGTCCGGCGGAGTGTCCAGGGCGATGACGAACAGGCCTGCATCCTTCGCCTTCTTCAGGGCATCAACCACGGAAGGGCCGTTGGGCGTGATCAGGATCCCCTTATCCCCCTTGGAGATGGCGTTCTCGATCGCCTGGATCTGCGTTTCCTCATCGCCGTCGGCCTTGCCGGCTGCCAGCTTCAGGTCAACCCCGTCTGCTTCGGCGGCTTTCTTTGCACCGTCCTGCATGGAAACAAAGAACGGGTTGGTGGTGGTCTTCACGATCAGGGAGACGCCCACCTTCTCGTCAGCGGAACCTCCGCTGGCCGAGGGGCCACTGGAACTGCCGCCACAGGCAGAAAGACTGACCGCTCCCAACGTCAGGACCGCTCCTGCCGCGAACAGGCGGGTGGCCATTGAACGAGGTGCTTTGGAACTCAACATTGAATCTCCTGGTGTTTGAGGCCCTAGCTGGCCTCGACAACGATGTCATACAGAGGTAATCAGGATCACAGGTTAGAGTCAATAGGAAAAGAACGAGAAGGAGCGACTTTCTTGACAACGATGTCCGATCGTTACCAGCCACCCCTGTCTCCGACGCGACCCACGATGCGCCATGTAGCGGCACTCGCGGGCGTCGGAATCAAAACCGTTTCACGGGTAATCAACGACGAGGCCGGGGTCTCTGAGGCCACCCGGCAAAAGGTGCTCGATGCCATTGCCCAGCTCAACTACCAGCTGGACGTCACAGCCGGCAGCCTCCGCCGGGCTGGCAGGAGGACCCTCTCGGTTGGCCTCCTGCTGCCCAGCGTCTCGAACCCGTTCAGCGGTGAGATACACCGGGCCATGGAGGATGCGCTTGGCACCCGGGGAATAGCAGTTTTCGCCGCCAGCCTCGACGACGACCCTCAACGGGAGCAGGCCATCATCGCGGCCTTCCTGGGCAGGAGGGTGGACGGCCTTGTCCTGACGCCGATCGCAAAAAACCAGGCCTACATGATTCCTGAGCACTCCAGAAACCTGCCAATGGTCTTTATTGACCGTGAGCCGGTAGGCGTGGAGGCTGATGCCGTGGTCACTGACAACGCAGTGGGCGCGGGCAAAGCGGCCGCACATCTGCTGGCGCATGGGCACACCAAATTGGCCTACCTGGGCGACCGCACAGACATTCAAACCGCACGGGAGCGGCGGCGGGGCTTCCTCGAGGAGGTCGCCCGGGCAGGCCTTCCCACCTCCGCACTGCCCGTCGTTGACGAGCTTCATGATGAGGAAGCAGCGAGGCGGGCGGCCCTTGAACTATTGAATTCCGAGGATCCTCCGACGGCAATCTTCTCCAGCCAGAACCTCGTCACCTTCGGAACGATGCGCGCGCTGAAGGAGCTTGCCGCACACAAGCGTGTGGCACTTGTCGGCTTTGACGACTTCACGCTGGCAGACATGATGGACCCCGGGGTCACTGTCATCGCCCAACACCCCGAGCGGATTGGCGTCAAATCCGCTGAACGGCTTCTGGCGAGAATCGACGGCGACGAACAACCTGCGCAGACCTACGTTGTCCCCTCCGAGCTCATCCAGAGGGGCTCCGGCGAAATCCGCCCGCCGGCATAACCCCCTCCCCCAAACGAGATAGACCTCTGCAAATCCCCCTGAAGAGAGAGATCATGACCAAAACGCTGTATGCCGAATTCACCGTCAAAGCCGGCAGTGAGGCCCGCGTTGCCGAAATGATGGTCGAACTGACCCGGCACGTCCGCAACGAACCAGGCAACGAACTGTTCCTTCCCTACACCCGCGAAGAAAATCCGCGGGAATACTTCGTCTTCGAGGTCTACCGGGATGAAGCCGCATTCCAGGAGCACATCACCGCGGACTACGGAGCCAGGTTCAACGAGGAATTGGCCAGTCACATCGAAGGTGACGGCTCGGAGCTGACCTGGCTGAACCCGGTCCTATAACCAGTTGCAAACCGCGGCCAGAGGGTAGGCGCCACCGAGGGCCTTTCCCTTAGAGACCGCACCTTCGCACGCCTCAGCCCCCGTCCTGCGGACGCGGGGCCAGTCGTCGTTCCCTCATCCCGGCGGCCTGTTCATACGCGAAAAAACCGGTCGCAAAATGACCGTTGACTTGTCTGATGGACATCTTTTAGAGTCCATCGCACCGATTGACAACGTTGTCTACTGACTGGACACGCGCGATGAAGGGCGACACAAGCAACATGAAACAATCCACCATGCGGAGCACGCGCAGCGTCTCTGCACTGACACTGGCCAGCCTCTCGCTCGCCACTGCATTGGCCGGTGCCATGCCTGCGTCCGCCGCTGAACTTGGGGATGAGCAGCACCGGCCGGCGATCCATTACACGCCGGAGAAGAACTGGATGAACGACCCCAACGGGCTCGTTTTCTACAAGGGCGTCTACCACATGTACTACCAGCACAACCCCTCCGGTAACACCTGGGGGAACATGTCCTGGGGCCACGCCACATCCAAGGACCTGGTCCACTGGGAAGAGCAGCCGCTGGCCATCCCCACCGATGCCCAGGAGGATGTCTTCTCCGGCAGCATCGTCGTCGACAAAAACAACACGTCCGGTTTGGGCACTAAAAAGAATCCCCCGTTGATCGCGATCTACACCAGCGCCTACAAGGACCCGTCCCCGCACCGCGGCCTGCAGGCCCAATCCCTGGCCTACAGCCTGGACGACGGCCAGACCTGGACCAAGTACGACGGCAATCCCGTGCTGAGCCGGAACTCAGCCAACTTCCGTGACCCGAAGGTCTTCTGGTACGACAAACCCGGCGGTGGCGGCTACTGAGTCATGACCGCCGTGGAATCGCAGGAGCACAAGGTTGTCCTCTACAAGTCCGACAACCTCAAGGACTGGACCGCGCTGAGCGAATTCGGGCCCGCCAACGCCACCGGCGGGCAGTGGGAATGCCCCGACCTGTTCCCCTTAGCTGTTGATGGCGACCCGAACAACGTCAAATGGGTCATGATAGTCAGCATCAACCCCGGTGGTGTCGCTGGAGGCTCCGCCGTCCAGTACTTCGTGGGCAACTTCGACGGCACCACGTTCACCTCCGAAACCACCAAACCAGCCGTTGCCCCGCCGGCCGGCACCGTCCTGGCCGGATTCAACGACGGAACCTACAACAGCTGGACGGTGAACAACGAACCGGGCAACTGGAAGAACGGCCCCTTCGGTGACGCCCCGGCGACCGGTTCGATTTCCGGCCAGAGCCCCGTGACCGGATTCGGCGGCAGCGGACTGATCAACTCCTTCAATGACGGGGACTGGCCGCTCGGTTCCATGCAGTCGCCCACATTCACCGTCACAGACGACTACCTGAACTTCCTGGTGGGCGGCGGCAAGCACCCCCACGTCTCCGACAAGCTGGACAACAACCCGCCGGAAGGAGAGCTCAAGTTTGACGGCTTCGAAGTTCCTGACGGGACGACGCTGGCCGCAGCAGGCTGGACCGGAACAGGAGACCTGACCCCCAATTACCAGCCGGCCACCAGCGGCGGGGACTATTACATCGGCGCCAAACGGATCAACACGTTTGAAACCGGCACCGTACCCGGTGATGACCGCCAAGGCACCCTGACATCACCCGAGTTCCCCCTCACGAAGAACTTCATGAGCATGTTGGTGGGAGGCGGCAACCGCTCCGCCGACTCCGGACAGACCCTCGCCGTCCAGCTGCTCATCAATGGCAACGTGGTCCGCTCCCTGGCCGGCGACAATGCCGGCTTGCTGAACTGGAAAGGCTGGGACGTCTCCGAATTCGCCGGGCAAAACGCCCAGCTGCGGATCGTTGACCAAGCTACCGGAGGGTGGGGACACCTGACCCTTGACCACGTCATGCTCACCGACACCGCAGCTGTGCCCAGGTCCGATGAAGAAACGGTGAACCTGGTAGTCGACGGACAGGTGGTCCGTACTGCCACCGGCAACGACAGTGAATCCCTTGACTGGGCATCATGGGACGTCAAGGAATTCGTTGGCCGGCAGGCACACATCAAGGTGGTCGACAACAACCGGTTCGGCTGGGGACACATACTCGCGGATGAATTCACTGCGAGCCCCACACCGGCGGCATCCCGCTTGGAGGCCTACGACTGGCTTGATTACGGACGGGACTACTACGCCGCCGTATCCTTCGCCAACATGCCCGACGACAAGCGGATCATGCTGGGCTGGATGAGCAACTGGGACTACGCGAACAACATCCCAACCAACCCCTGGCGCAGCGCCATGGCCCTCCCCCGCGAAGTAAAACTCACCCAAACCCCTGACGGCCCCCGCCTTACCCAAAGCGCTGTAAAGCAGGTGGAAAAACTGGGAGGGAAAGCCTCCTACAAGGACAAGAAGGGCGGATCGATCTCCGCAGGAACACACCCGCTGCCGGCACAGGCGGCAGGGCAGGTGCAGCAGGTGGACATCACCTTCCACCCCGGAACCGCAACAAAATCCGGCATCACCGTCCTCGGCGACGGCACCTCATCCACCGTCATCGGCTACGACGCCACAACCGGCAAGATGTTCGTTGACCGCAGGAACTCAGGCAACACAGCATTCCACCCGTCTTTCGCTTCCATCGAGGACGCCCCGGTTACGCCGGACAAGAACGGCACCATCACCATGCGGATCTACCTCGACCACTCCTCCGTGGAGGTGTTCGCCCAGAACGGCCTGAAGACCATCACCGACCAGGTGTTCCCGAACCCGGGCGCCGACAAGATAGCCCTCTTCGCCGAAGGCGGGACCGCCCAGCTCAAATCGCTCACCGTGACACCGCTGGACAAGGCAATGTTCCTTCCCGAAAAGAAATAACACACCGGTAGGGCCAGCTCCCCCGCGAGCTGGAGCTGAAGGGATTGGGTTCGGTATTAAACCGGGCCCAGTCCCTTCAGCTATATTCGCGAAGCGACCAAGGTCTTGATTCCCTACATCTAGGCGTCGATTGGCCGGATTTGCATCATCAGCCCGAAGAGGTCCGGGAGCCCGTGCTCTTCAGTGATTTGACCATTTGTGAATCGATAGACGTTCATCGCCTGCGCTTGGATTGGTTTGCCTGTTGCAGGTACGCCGAGGAAGTCCCCTTGGTGTGTGCCACGAAGGATGAATCGTGCGGCCACTGTGTTTCCTTCAATAATGGTTTCTTCCAGTGACCACTGGACGTCGGGAAACGCTTGCCGCATTATGCCGATTATTTTCAGGTAGCCGCTTGGACCCTGCACCGGCTCCGGCAGGAAGGGCACGTGGAACGTCGCCGACGGTGAGATGACCTCAACACCGATCGTTTCGTCGGCTGAATTGATGAATTCGACGAAACGGTCCATGCGTTCACGGAGTTCTTCACTCATTTGCTTGCTTCCTTCACGTCTTAGTGCCTGACCGTACAGCGTGGCTAGTGGCAGGTAGATGATGACCATTTCGCAGCCGGCCCAGCAGTTCCACCAGATCATCTTCCTGATGCATGCCAACAGCATTCGACAATCGGTCGTTGGCTCGATGAGGGAGGACCTGCGGTCCAGCTCTTCCTCCGACGATAATGTCCGGCCTTTTCCACGCGGTCAAGAGCTCGCTCGTGCCTCCGATGTTAATCGCAAGGGCCGAAGCTAGATCGAAAACCCGGCTTGAGCCGTGAACCGATCATGCATCGGTTCCGCACAGGCTGAAGGTCCGGCCCAACTCACACCTTGAAGTACTTGGCCTCCGGGTGGTGGAACACGAACGCGTCGGTGGACTGTTCCGGGTGCAGCATCAGCTCGTCGCTGAGGATCACGCCCATCCGCTCGGGCTTGAGGAGCTCCACCACCTTGCGGCGGTCCTCCATGTCCGGGCAGGCCGGGTAGCCCAGTGAGAACCGGGCGCCCCGGTAGTCCAGCTTGAACAGGCCCGCCTTGTCCTTGGGCTCCTCGGCGGCGAACCCCAGCTCCTTGCGGATACGCGAATGCCAGAATTCGGCCAGGGACTCGGTGAGCTGCATGACCAGGCCGTTGAGCTCGTAGTAGTCGCGGTACCGGTC
>Ga0160459_100382_pt1 | contig 18706 bp, 17 predicted proteins | sample HID1973K_E6MG_FD_108208 | JGI IMG/M metagenome (GOLD analysis project Ga0160459, IMG submission 108208) | Enriched mosquito-associated microbial communities from UW Madison campus, WI, USA - HID1973K_E6 MG | ecosystem: Host-associated > Arthropoda: Insects > Digestive system > Unclassified ... | reverse complement strand
CAGGGGCTTGCCGTCGTCGTCGATGGTCATGGAGCCGAAGACGAACTCGTCCTTGCCGTCCTGGTCCACGTCCGCCACGGAAAGGTTGTGGTTGCCTTGGCCCTTGTATTCGGCGCCGGCGATGTCCGAGTCGAAGGTCCAGCGCTTCACCAGCTTGCCGTCCACCAGGTCATAAGTGACCAGGACGGTGCGGGTGTAGTAGCCGCGACTGAACATCAGGGACGGCTTTTCGCCGTCGAGGTAGGCGACGCCGGCCAGGAACCGGTCCACGCGGTTACCGTAGCCATCGCCCCAGGCTGCGACGTTGCCGCGCGGCGGGTCGTAGGGAACGGTGTCCATGATGGTGCCCGTTGCCCCGTTGAAGACCGTGAGGAATTCCGGGCCGGACAGGACGTAGCCGGCGCTGTTGCGGTAGTCCGCCGCGGCGTCGCCGATGACGGTTCCGGCGGCGTCCGTGGTGCCGTCTGCCGTCTTGAACGACACCTCGGCCTTGCCGTCGCCGTCGAAGTCGTAGGCCAGCATCTGGGTGTAGTGCGCGCCGGCGCGGATGTTCTTGCCCAGGTCAATCCGCCAGAGCTTGGTGCCGTCCATCTTGTAGGCATCGACGTAGACGTTGCCCGTGAAGCCGGATTTGGAGTTGTCCTGGGCGTTGGACGGGTTCCAGAGCTGGATGATCTCGTAAGCGCCGTCGCCGTCCAGGTCCGCCACCGTGGAGTCGTTGGCGCTGTAGGTGTAGGGCTTTCCGTCCTTGCTGACGCCGTCCGCCGGCTTATCCAGCTTGATGGCCAGGTAGTTCTGCGCCAGCGGGGTGAACTCGGCGCTGAGCTTGTCCTGCCCGTTGCCGTTGCCCACGGTCTTGATGACGTACTTGGACTGGGCCGTTCCGTCGGGGTCAACGAAGGCGGTGGTGTCCCGGATGGGCTCCTCCGTGATCTGCTTGCCGTCACGCAGCACCTGGAAGCCCACACTGTCCTTGTCCAGGCCGAGCATGCGCCAGCCCAGGGTGACGCCCTGGTCCGTCAGCACGGCCACGGGGGCCCGGTCCAGGTTTTCCACCTGGCGCTTGAGGGCCTGCTTTGCCGCCTGGCCCGGCGCCGAGGACTGGCCTTGCGCGGTGGGCTGGCCCTGCGCGGTGGCCTCATCGGCCTGGGCCAGCGGAACTCCCGTGAAGGCGAGCGCCGCGGCGGTGAGGGAGGCCGCTGCTGCTGCCAGGGGTGCTGCTTTCCGGGCCCTGCCGGCCCGGGATGTGGGGGAACACTGCGAGTGGTAAACCAAAAGAACATCTCCTTTGATGCGGCGGCAGCTGAGTCTGCCGCTCAACAGTTTGGAACGTTTCAACCACGCGGAAGCGCACCGCTTCGTAGAGGTGGGCTAGGGGTCCGCGTCGGATGGAAAACGCTTTCTGCCCTTCTGGTTTATCAACGAATGACAAAGCTGGTCAAGGGTTTGACCGTTAATGGTTGGGAGAAATTGTTCCGTCACGTTCTTTCTTCCATGGTGACGGGCGCTCAGTTTGCAGCGGACTTTCCCAAACGCGTGCTCCCTTCCCGGGACGAAATGCCGAACGCCCGCTCACGTTTGGCGCCTTACACGGAAACGCCCGCTCACCACGTAGCTCCGAAAGGAGGAAGGTGAGCGGGCGTCTCCGCAAAATCTGCAAGGCGTCGCGGGAAGTTGCGCCAGAGACGGCCGGGCGCCGGGTGGTTTACCGGATGCCGCGGAGTTTCACACCGGCAGCGAGGGCAACAAGGCTGATGATGGCCACCACGGCCAGGTAGTAGCCCGGCGCCACCGCCTGCCCCGTCTGCTGCACCAGGAACGCGGCAATCATGGGCGTGAATCCGCCGAAGGCCACCACGGCCGTGTTGTAGCTGAAGGACAATCCTGTTGCGCGGGTCCTGACGTCGAAGGAATCCGACATGACGGAGGGCAGCGCACCGAAGTAGGCAGCCTTGAGCAGGCCAAGGATGGTCATCACCAGAGCCAGCACCAGGAAGGACTTCGCGCTGATGACCCATATGAAGAGAGGTACGACGGCGAGCAGCAGGACCACCACGGTGGGCACCATGATGTTGAGCCTGCCGTACTTGTCCGAAAGGTGCCCCACCACCGGTGTTCCGAAGGTCAGGATGACGCCGGTAATGATCAGCGAGGTGAACGAGATGCCGGGCTCGAGCCCCAGTTCCTTGATGGCGAAGGTGGGCATGTACTGCAGGATGAAGTTCAGTGCCGTGGATACCGCCAGCGCGCCTCCGGCCAGCAGCATTCCTGTCTTCTGCGTGGCGAAAACGTCCCGGATGGGGGAATGCTTCTCCTCCGCAGCGCCCCGCTGGACGGGCACTTCCTTCATCTCCCGGCGGATCAGGAACCCGGCCGGTCCCACCAGCAGTCCGAAGAGGAAGGGGATCCGCCAGCCCCACTCGGTCATCTGTGCATCCGTCAGGACGGTGGTCAGTACGGCCACGAAGATCGCGGCGATCAGGCTTCCCAACCCCTGGCTGGCGAACTGGAAGCTGCCCAGGAAGCCTTTGCGCTTTCCGTTCTGGGCGATGAGGTAAGCGGTGGCGGCGCCGAACTCTCCACCGGCGGAGAAGCCCTGGATCAGCCGCGCCAGGACGATGCCGATGGGGGCCAGGATCCCGATGCTGCCGTAGTTCGGCATGAAGGCCAGCAACGCGGTGCCCAGAACCATCAGCCGGATGGTGACAGTCAGGCCTTTCTTCAGCCCATGGCGGTCAGCGAACGAGCCCAGCACCAGTCCGCCCAATGGACGGATGAGGTAGGAGACGCCGAACACGGCAAAAGCCTGGATGAGTTCGACTCCGGGATCGCTGCTGGGGAAGAAGTTCCGGCCAATGTAGATGGCCAGCAGGGCGTAGATGGCAATGTCGAACCATTCGAGGGCGTTGCCGATAGTGGCGGCAACAATTCCGCGGGTGGCCGCCCTGGAATCGGGCGATGCGTCCGGCGCATCGGCGGCGGCGAGGGCCGTGGGCTGGTTCTTCTGCTGGGGAATGGTCATGGAAACTCCAGGTTTCAGGATACGGAGCTGACGGTCAGGGAGTGCTGGTCCGCGCCGGCGGACGCGGGACTGTGTGAATTGGCGAGGTCGAAGAACAGGCCGCTGGCGATCTGCAGGCCTTCCCGGGCCACGTCCACCAAAAGGTGTTCGTCCGGGGCATGCTGCTGGCACCCCGGGTGGGAGTGCGGGATCCAGAGGGTGGGGAGGTCAAGGACATCAGCGAAGACGTAGCTGGGCAGGGAGCCGCCGATGTTGGGCAGGACGGTGGCCTCACGGCCGGTGCTTGCGGTCAGCGAGTTCGCGGCCCAGGCAACCCAGGGATTGTCCGGATCGATGCGGCTGGCGGCGAACGAGGTGCCCATGCGTAGCTCCACCATGGTGAAGCCCGCGGAGTCCAGGTGTCTGCGGATGGCCGCTTCAAGGTTGGCCACGTCTGTGCCGGGCACGAACCGCAACTGCAGCGCGGCCCGGGCGGTCCCGGGAATGGCATTGACGGGCTTGTCCGGGTTGCCCGCTCCCAGCGCCAGAACTTCGAGGGTGTTCCAGGCGTAGAGGCGCTCGGCCGGGCTGAGGGTCCGGTCTCCCCAGGCAGGGTCTGCTTGGGGATCACCTGGATTCGGCACCAGGTCCAGTACGTCCAGCGCAGCGGTGACGGAGTCCGGGATAGCGGCCGGGAGCAGTTCGGGCAGCTGAATGGTTCCGTGCCCGTCCACCAGGGACCCGACGGCGGCCGCCACCGTGGTGGCCGGGTTCCGCAGGAGCCCGCCCCAGTTTCCTGAGTGGTACGAGCCGGCACGGAGGTCTGCAATCAGTTCGAAGCTGACGCCGCCGCGTGCGCCCAGGAACACCGTGGGGCTCCCGTCGGCGAGGCGGGGGCCGTCGGAGCCGATAAAGACGTCGGCCCGGAGCAGGTCTTGGTGTTCGGCGGCAAAGTCGGCGAGGTCCGGGGAGCCGATCTCCTCTGCCCCCTCCAAGAGGAATACGAGGTTGAAACCGAGGCGGCCCCGCTGCTCAAGCAGCAGCCGGAGCGACACGATGTTGATCCAGTGCTGGCCTTTGTTGTCGGCGGCGCCGCGGCCGTACCAGCGGTCGCCGTCGTCGCTGAGCGTCCAGGGGCTGCGGCCGGCGCTCCATTCCCCGGCCTGGCCGTCGGTGACGTCGGCGTGTCCATAGCAAAGAACGGTGGGCAGCCCAGGATCCTCGTGCCGGGTGGCCACCAGGAAGGAGTTGGCGCCACCCCGCCAGGAGTCGAACCGGTCCACCACGCAGCCCATCGCCAAAAAAGCCGGCCCGATGACGTCATCAAGGTATGACTTCAGCGCAACGCGTCCCTGCGGGCTGAAACTCTCCGTGGGGTAGGAGACCAGCCGGGCCAGATCCTCCCGGAAGCGGCCGGAGTCTACAAATTCAGCTGCTGCGGCCAGAATTTCCTTGCGTTCCTGCATTCCGTACATCCTTTGCTCTTATGGCGTGAGTCCCAAGTTAGGTGTCCCTGGCGCAAACAACCAGTATCGTTTTGTCGATGAGCGTTGACTTGCATGCAAACCTAAAGGTCGGTCCGCGGGCATGAACATGCTGACTCCGGCACTGCTGTACTTCGACGCCGTGGCGCAGGAGGGCACCCTCACCGAGGCCGCAACAAAGCTGCACGTGTCCGCATCCGCCATCAGCCGCCAGATCAACAAGCTCGAAACCTCGCTCGGCATGCCGCTGTTCCACAGGCATGCCCGGGGTGTGGAACTGACCGAGGCGGGCAGGCTCCTGCTGGCTTACGTGCGGCGGGCAGAGGCGGAAGGTGCCGCCGTCCGGGAGGAACTGCTGGTCTCCATGCAGCGGAAGACGAGGACCCTGCGGGTGGCCTGCGCGGAGGGGTTCGCCAGGGTGTGGGTCCCCTCGGCGATCGCCGGCCTCAGCCGCCAGCATGACGACGTCGAATTCCACCTCGACGTAGTCTCCTCCTCTGAGGGGACCCGCCGTGTGGCGGAGGGCGAGGCCGACGTCGCCGTGGTGTTCTCGCTGGGCCCGCAGTCGAAGGTGACGGTGGAACATTCCACGCCAACGCCTGTGGCCTTCGCGCTGGTGTCCCCGGACCACCCGCTCGCCGCGGAACAGACCACCACCCTGAAGGACCTGTGCCGCTACAAGCTGGCGGTCACGGCACCCGGTTCAAGCCAGCGGGAACTGTTCGACCTCGCCATGCAGATCGAGGGCCTCACCCCATCCATCACGTTGCAGTCGGACCACATCAACCCGGTGATCCAGTTCGCCCGTTCCGGCGTCGGCGTTTCTCTGGTGGGCGGCCTGTCCCTGGACCGGCGGGACCGCGAGGAACTTGTGACGGTTCATCTGGACCATCCGGTGTTGCGGCAGCGTCACGGGCAGATCCAGACCATGACCGGCCGCACCCAGCCCGCCATCCTCACCGCATTCGTGGATGCGCTTATCGACGCTTTGGAACTGCTCGCCTGACCACTGGAGCACGTGAGCGCGCGGCGCAGGGGGCTACTTGGAATGGGCCACCGCTTCGAGGAGCGGCAGTGTCCGGGTGGGCATGACCTCCACCAGGGACATCGCCGTGCTGGTGCGTACGACGCCGGCGATCGCCAGCATCGCGTTGGTTACCCGGTGCAGGTCGGCCGGGTCCTTCGCCGCCACTTTCGCAAGCAGGTCCGCGTCGCCGGTGGTGGCGTGCATTTCGATGATTTCCGGAACGGCCTGCAGCGCCGCCGTGGCTTCGTCGCTGGCGGACTGGCTGATGGAGATCGAAATGAAAGCGATCAGCGGCAACCCCAGGGCTTCGGTGCGGACCCGCTGGCTGAATGGCGCCAGGCTGCCATCGTTCACCAGCCGCCGCAGCCGGGCATGCACGGTGTTGCGGGCCACGCCCAGCGACCTCGAGAGCGAAAGGACTGTGGCCTGCGGGTCCCGGTCGAGTGTGAGGAGGATCTCTGCGTCAAGGGCATCAATGCGGTGCATAGTGAGCATTTTGCCACTCATGGGCACCATTACATCAGGATCTGTCCTGCCGGAACCGGCTGTGTTGCGCAGACGCCCCTATTTGTCCCACGATGCTGGCATGACCAGCACCCTTCCCGAAGCGGCCGCTCCCGCCCTCCGCGCCGCCGTCGCACAGCTTCCCGCGTACGTTGCCGGCAAGAGCGCCGAGTCCGAACTGACCGCGGCCCTGGCCTCCAACGAGAGCCACTTCGCTCCCCTGCCCTCGGTGGTCGATGTGGTGGCCGCCGAGGCCTCCCTGATGCACCGGTACCCGAACATGGGCGTGGTGGACGCTCGCGAGGCGATCGCCCGGCACGTGGGCGTCACCGCAGATGAAATCGCCGCTGGTCCGGGCAGCTCCGGCGTGCTGCAGCAGATCATTTCCGCCGTGTGCGATGCCGGCGATGAAGTGGTCTTCGCGTGGCGTTCCTTCGAGGCCTACCCCATCCTGGTCACGGTGGCGGGCGCCCGGCCGGTGCCCGTTCCGCTGCTGGACACCGAGCACCACAACCTCTCCGCCATGGCCGCGGCCATCACGGACCGCACCCGCCTGGTACTCCTCTGCTCGCCCAACAACCCCACCGGCGTGTCCATCGAAGCGGACGCACTGGAGGAGTTCCTGCAGGCAGTCCCGCCGCACGTCCTGGTGGTGCTGGACGAGGCGTATGTCGAATACCAGCGCGGCTCCGGCCTGGATTCGCTGGCGTTCTACCGCCGGTACCCCAACCTCTGCATCCTGCGCACCTTTTCCAAGGCCTACGGGCTGGCGGGGCTGCGGATTGGCTATGCCATTGCCCGCCCGTCGATAGCGGACGGCCTGCGGCGCACCGCCATTCCGTTCGGCGTGAACCGGATGGCCCAGGCCGCGGCCATCGCTTCGCTGGCAGCCACCGACGAGCTCGCCGCCCGCACCGACGCCGTGGCGGAGGAACGCACCCGCGTGATCGGGACCCTGCGGGAATCCGGTTGGGACGTCCCGGACAGCCAGGCCAATTTCTACTGGCTCCGCGCCTCTGACGAACTGCGCGGGCAACTCCTGGACGCGTTGTCCTCGGCCGACATCCTGGCCCGCGGCTATGCCGGTGACGGTGTGCGGATCAGCCTGGCGGACCGGGCAACGAACGATCGCGTGCTCGCTGTCCTCGCCCACCGGGAACGGTTCGCCGCCCAGTGACCACCTCAGCACTTCGCACCCCGGCCCCGGCCCCGGCCCCGGCTGACGGAACGCCCGGGCAAGGCGGGACGACGGCGGGACCCGCCGTGCCGCCGTCGGCCGCCCGCCATTCAGTGGTGGAGGACGTCCTGGGCATCCTGACGGGCACGTTCGCGGCGTCGCTGGGCCTGTTCCTGCTCAAGTCCAGCGAGGCGGTGACCGGCGGCACCGCGGGGCTGGCCCTGCTGCTCAGCTACACCGTTCCGTTGCCGTTCGGAGTTATTTTCACGGCGGTCAACCTGCCGTTCTTCGGCCTCGCCATCTGGAAGAAGGGTTGGAATTTCGCCCTGCGCACCGGGGCCGCCATCGCGCTGGTCTCGGTGATGGCCAGCCTGCACCCGTGGGCCTTCGGGTCCCTGGAGCTGGACCCCGCCTACGGCGTTGCAGCCGGGAACCTCCTGGCCGGCGTGGGACTGCTGATCCTGTTCCGGCACAAGTCCAGCCTGGGCGGCTTCAACATCCTGGCGCTGCTGCTGCAGGACAAGCTGAAATGGCGGGCCGGGTATGTGCAGATGGTGCTGGACGTGGCCATCGTGCTGGCAGCCCTTGCCCTGGTGTCCCCGCTGATGGTGCTTCTCTCCGCAGCCGGCGCCACCCTGCTGAACCTCATCCTGGCGCTGAACCACCGGCCGGGGCGCTACCTGGGAAAGTAGCTGCTTCGCCGCCGTTTTATTCCCGAAGTTTGCCTGAAATAACTTCATGGAAGCCGCTGTTGCCGCCACTATGACAACAATCGGAATCATCGGTGCAGGACATATTGGAAGCCAGGTTGCCCGGAAGGCGGCGGAGCTGGGCTACGACGTAGTCATCAGCAACTCGCGCGGACCGGAAACCCTGACGGACCTCGTGGCAGAGCTTGGCCCGAAGGCACGGGCTGCAACTGCAGCTGAAGCGGCCGCTGCCGGCGACTTCGCCGTGGTTACGGTGCCGCTGAAGAACTACAAGGACGTTCCGGCGGAGCCGCTTGCAGGCAAGATCGTCATCGACACCAACAACTACTACTGGGAGCGCGACGGCCGGGTCCCGGCACTGGACAACGGCGAGGCCACCACCTCCGGCCTGCTGCAGGAGCACCTGCCCCAGTCAAAGGTGGCCAAGGGCTTTAACCACATCATGGCCAAGGACATCACCACGGACGGCACCCCGGCCGGCACGGACAACCGCCGTGCCCTGGCCACCGCCAGCGACTACCCGGAGGCCGCGGAACTGGTGGCGAACCTGTACGACGAATTCGGATTCGATACCGTCAATGTGGGCCCGCTGGAGGAAAGCTGGCGTGTTGAGCGTGACCGGCCGGCCTACGTGAAGCGGCAGAACGCCGCCGAACTCAAGGACAACCTGGCGAAGGCACCCCGCACCGTCTGAGCACTTCTTGGCTAAGACCAGCCCGAACTGGCTGGCAGCACCTGTCGCGAAAACCCGGTTTCGGCGACGGTTTGCTGCCAGCCAGGGTCTTGTCAGTCCTCGTCCTGATTGTGGCTGCCGTCATGGTCGTGGCTGCGGGCAGGGACCAGCACCACTTCATACTGCGTGGGCGGCGGCATCTTGTTGAACTTCGCGTTCACCGCGGCGAGGGTATCGCCGAACCTGGCCAGTGTGGTGGGGACGTCAAAGTTCTTGCTGGTGATCTCCTCCTTGAGCTTGCCGGATGAGAGGTCGCCGGAAAGCCTGATGCGGGCGATCTTGTCCTCCTGGTTCTGAACGGCCCACAGGGTGCGGCCCTTCACCAGGATGCCGTCAACGTAGGGCAGCGCCGGAGTGTCGATCTTCGCGGTGTCGCCGGTCTCGGGATCCACGGTGTAAACGGCCTCGTTGAAGGTATGTGCAACGATCAGGACTTTACCGCCGCTGGCCGACGCTATGCCGTTGAGTCCGAACTGGCTTGCCGGATCAGACAGGGCAATTGTTGGATCATTGAGGGTCCTCGTCTCCACCTTCCCCAGCTTTCCCGAGCGGCTGACGGGGACGAAGTACAGCTCCGGGCGCTTGGAGTTGGTGAACCACGCGCCGTCTTTGGTGACGGTGACGTCGTTGATGAAGCCCGGCGCCAGGTCAACGGCGCCCGCGTCCTTGCCGGTCTCCGCGTCATAGACGAAGGCCTTGCCGGTACCGCCGCCGGCTACGAAGAGCAGGTTGGTGCGCTCGTCATACTTGAGGCCAACAGCCATCCGGGGGTTCGGGTCGAAGGTGGAGACGTCAATGAACCGCCCTGCCTTCCCGTCACGGATGTCGCCTCTGAAAATGTCACCGGTCATCAGCTCGCCGGCGTAGAAAGCAGTCCCGCGGCCCTCGGCGATGCCCTCGGCGGAATTGGCGCCGTCGAGCACTATGACGTCGCGCGGAGGCGCGGAGGCCGAGGCGGGAATGGCGGATGGCGCAAGCAGCGCGAAGAGGGCGATGAGTCCTGCGGCGGTGCGGCGATGTGCTGTTCGGCGCATGCTGGATCCTTAGTTGGCGGGTGATGCGCGGAGCCAATCTGCGGCAGCTCCGCACGATGGTCCAGTAATCTTAAGCGCCTGCGTCATGCCCGCCAAGGCATCGAAGCCCCCATTCTGCTTACAATCGAACCCTCAATCGACTACTGAGGGATCCATGAAGAAACTCGCCACAGTCCTGTTCGCCGCAGGCCTCCTTGCCTCCGCCACGGCCTGCTCCGCTTCCCACCAGCTTTCCACCACCGAAACCTGCGAGCGTATTCAGTCCGTTGTCTCGAACCCCGCCAACGGTGCCGGCAAGACGGGCATGAACCGTCTGGCCAACCAGATCCGCCCCATCCACGCGGTCGCCTCGGATGACCTCAAGCCCGCACTGCAGTCCATCCTGGAGTACACGGATGAGCAGGCAAAGGAAACCCCGGACGAAGCCAAGCTGGCCGAACTCCAGACCGGTTACGAACAGGCCAGCGGCACCTACAGCCGCTTCTGCAGCTAACCAGCGCAGCGGATAACTGCGCGGCGGATCCGGCCGCCTACAGCGTGGCCGGATCCGTGTTGGCGCCGCATAGGACCACGCCCACGCGTTCGCCCGGTCCCGGCACATACGCGCCGGACAGCAGGGCGGCGTAGGCAGCGGCTGCACCGTGCTCCACCACGATGCGGTAGCCGTTCCACAGCGCGCTCCGGGCGGCGACGATGTCCGCATCCGTCACCAGGACGCTTTCGACGCCGGCGCGGACCGCCACCGCGAAGCCGATCGCGCCAACGCTGCGGGCACCCAGCGAATCCGCCGCGACACCCGACACGGCCACGTCCACCGGGCTGCCCGCACGCAGCGCGGCATGAAGGGTGGGTGCGCCTTCGGGCTCCACTGCCACCACCTTGGCGTGCCCTTCCACGGCTGCGGCAATGCCGGCCATCAGTCCCCCACCGCCCACGGCCACCAGGACCGTGTCCACACCGGGTACCTGGTCCAGCAGTTCCAAGCCCACCGTCCCCGCGCCGGCCGCGATCTCCGGCTGGTCGTACGCGTGGCAGTACACCGCGCCGGTCCCGGCAGCATGCGCCACCGCTGCTTCGTAGGCCACCGCGTATTCCGCGCCGCCCTGCACGACGGCGGCACCGATGTCCCTGAGCTTTGCGACCTTGACGGCGGGCGCCGCGGCGGGGACGAAGACCGTTGCAGGGACGCCAAGCCGGGCAGCTGCGTAGGCGTTGGCCAGGCCGGCGTTGCCTCCCGAAGCCACCACAATGCCCGCCGGGGTCAGCTCCCCGCGTTCCTGGCTGGCCAGGATCCGGTTCAGCGCACCGCGTGCCTTGAAACTTCCGGTGTGCTGCAGGAATTCGCATTTGAACCAGACCGGGCCTTGGTACTGGCCGCGGTCTGCCTCCAGCACGGGCGTTAGCCGGGTGAGGCCGGCAATCCGCTGGGCGGCCTCATCCACATCCGTACGGTTGATCATCCTAGACGTCGTCGTCCCAGGTCCCGGGATCCTTCACCGCTTCCTCAGGCTTGCGCTCCTGCCCGCCGTCCGCAGGGTCTGCAGCCTCGCTGCCGGCAGTCTCGCCGCTTCCCACGTACGACGCCGGCACGGTCCCGGCAGCGTGGGCCTGCTGCTCTTCGCGGATATTGGCGGCGTTCGGCTGCTCCGGGTGCTGCCCGCTTTGCGGGGCTTCGGTGACTTGTTCCGCGTTGTCCCGGGCTTCGTCCGGGTCGCCGGGTCCACGGAGGTCCGCGGTGTTGCGGGGTTCATCGTTCGGTGTGGTCATGATCCTGCCTTCCGTTGTTGCTGGCTGGTCCTGCGGGCGGTTCCGGGGAAGCACGCCGCGAGTCCCAGCCTACTTTCTGCCGCGCTTCCTGTGAGTTCGGCCTCAACCGGGACGTTGGCCGGCCGGCCCGCGTTGTAGGAAGTGGCGGAAGGAGGCCACATGATCATCGTTCTCACCGGCATCGACGGTTCGGGCAAGTCGACGGCGGCCCGCGCCCTGGTGCAGGCTGTCCGGTCACGAGGAGGCAAGGCGATGCTGCTGAGCAACCATGCGGGCCGGCGCACCATGTCAGTCCTGGCTGCCAGGTGGGGTGTGCAACTGCCGGCCAGGGCCGCGGACGCCGCCGAAACACTCCTGCGCGTCTCCAACGTGCTGGTGTCCCATGTCCGGGCCCGCTGCTTCGATGGCGTGGTGGTCATGGACCGCCACCTTCATTGCCAGCTTGCCCTGCGCACCACGAAGGGACTGCCGCGCGGGCGCTTCCTGCCCTGGCTGCTCACGGCACTTCCCCAGCCCGCCGCCGTCGTACATCTGGACCTGGACCCGGCCGAAGCGCACCGCCGGATCACAGCGCGTGGAACCGATTCCGAAACCCTGGCGGACCTGGCCGCTTTCCGGGATGCCTACGCGGGACTGCCTGAATTCGGCACCTTCCTCCGGGTGGACGCCTCCCTTCCCGCCACCGAACTGGCAGAACGTGTGCTGCACGCTGTGGACACGCTTCGCGGCGGCCCAGGCGGCTACGGGAGGGGCGAGGCAGTCACAAACTGAATTTAGGCATTTCGCATTGTGGAAATGCAATTTCCCCTTGCGGAATTGATGTGACCGGGGTTACTTTTGCCTTAAGCCCCGGGCGTCCCCGGGCTGTTCCCGAATCGAAGAGGCAAAGGTCAATGAAGATCCCCAACCCTGAGGCACTGAAGGCGAGTTCGGTGCCCGCGAAGAGGAAGCCGCTGTATAAGTCGCTCTTCTTCCAGATTCTGATCGCCGTCGTGGCAGGTGTCCTCATAGGGCATTTCTGGCCGGACCTCGGATCACAGCTGAGGCCGCTCGGAGATGGCTTCATCAAACTCATCAAGATGATCATCGCGCCGCTGATCTTCCTGGTGATCGTCACCGGCATTTCGGCCGTAGGCGACGTTAAGGCGGTTGGAAGGGTTGGGGTCAAGGCCCTGGTCTATTTCACGGCGGCCACCCTGTTCGCCCTGCTCTTTGGCCTGGTGGTGGGAAACCTGGTCCAGCCCGGCGCAGGACTGAATATTGACCCGGCCACCCTGTCGCAGGCGGACCTGGACGCCAAAACCGGCTCTGCCGCACCCAAGGACGCGGCATCCTTCATCCTGGACGTCATCCCCGCCAGCGTCATCGGCGCCTTCGCCAGCAACAGCCTCCTGCAGGTCCTGTTCTTCTCGGTATTCTTCGGTGCAGCCATTGTGGTCATTGGCCGCGAACGGTGCATGCCGGTCATCAGCCTGATGGAGACCGTCCTGGAACTGATCTTCAAGATCATGTCCTGGATCATGAAGGTGGCACCCATTGGTGCCTTCGGCGCCATGGCCTTCATCATCGGCCAGTACGGCCTCAGTACGCTGAGCACCTACGCCGTGTTGATCGCCGCGTGCTACGGAGCCGCCGTCGTCTTCATTGGGCTGCTCTTCGCCGTCGCCTGGCTCACCGCCCGCGTGCCGCTGTGGCAGTTCCTCAAGTACACCCGTGAGGAATTCCTCCTGGCCCTGGGCACCGCCTCCACCGAGGCCGTCATGCCACGGATCATGACCAAGCTGACCAACGCCGGCTGCTCCCGCGCCACCACCGGCCTGGTGGTACCCACCGGATACTCCTTCAACCTCGACGGCGCAGCCATCTACCTCTCGATTTCGCTGCTCTTCCTGGCGCAGGCCTTCGGACATAACCTGGACCTCGGCCAGCAGCTCGCCGCCCTGGGCGTCCTGCTCCTCACCTCCAAGGGCATGGCCGGCGTCCCGGGCTCGTCCTTCCTGGCACTCTCCGCCACGGCCGCCGCGCTGGGGATCTTCCCGGTAGCCGGCGTGGCGCTCCTGCTCGGTGCGGACCGGCTGATGGACTCCATGCGCGTGGTGGTCAACCTGCTCGGCAACTGCGTGGCCACCTTCGTGGTCTCCAAATGGGAAGGCCAGTTTGACCGCAGCGTCATGGTCCGGGCCTTCAAGGGCGAGATCACCAACCACGACTCCGCCGTGATGCTCGGGAAGGAAGAAGACTTCCAGGACCAGGAGCTGCAGCGGATCAGCGAGGGCCAGGCACCGTCGCCCAAGTTCCGCGGCGGCCCGAATCCCGGTGATATTCCCCGGTTCCAGATGAGCAAGTCAACGCGCGCCGGCACGGGCAACAGCCCGGACTAAGCGTTACCAACCCTTAGCAAGGCGGCAGGCGGGCAGGACCACCAGGTCCTGCCCGCCTGCTTTATGCGCCGCAGTTATGCACCGCGTGCCGTCAGTTCGAGGCGGTAGGCGAGGGCGTAGGCCCTTCGCTCTCCTCCATCTCCGATTCGGTGGTGCTTGGCACCGCCGACCCGCTGGGCGTCGCGGAACTGGAGGACGTGCTGCCGGAAGTAGCCGACGATGTGGACGTGGGGCTGGACGACGCACTGCCGCCGTCGTCCGCCTTCTCCAGCACCTTGTCGATAAGGTCCTCAAGCTCCTTCCTGTCCGGATCCCCCAGGCTGGCGCCGCTCTTGGTGGCTACCACCAGCAGCCTGCCTTCTGCGGCCGAGACCTGCATCAGCTTCTGGCCGTTCTCACCGCTGCGGGTGCTCACCGTGGCAAACGTCTCGCTGGCGTCGGTGTCAGCCTTGAGCTCCTCGGAGGACACCTCGTAGGTCTGGCCCAGGGCGGACACCTTGAAATTGGCGCACTGGTCCATCTTGTCCTTGATACCGCTAAGCACCTTCACGGCGTCCGGCCCCTCGCTGCCGGACTGGGCGGACAACGTGCGTGGCTGGTCGCCTTCAGACAGGGCAACGGCTACATCGCCGCTTTCCACCTTGTCCAGCAGGCCCGCTGTCGCGATGTCCTTGCAGTCCTTGGGATCGACTGTCGCAGTGCTCATCAGCAGGTTGGCGATGTTCCCGCCCTGGTCCACCTGTTCCTTCGAGTAGAGCTTCAGCTCGTTGCCGTCCCCGTCCTTTTGGCCGGCGATCAGGTCACGCAGCTCATCCTCGCTGAACACCTTCGCCTCGGCACTTGGGGTGGCCGACGCCGACTCCGTTGCCGAAGGGCTGGATGTCCCGCCGCCCCCGCCGGAGCAACCGGCCAAGGCCAGCATTGCCGCCGCCATCAATCCAAGCGCAGGTACTTTTCGCATCGGAAACGACCCTTTCAGAATAGAAAGCATGCTTAGTGTTTCTACTCTAGGCCCGTGCCGGGAAGACCGGAAGCACCCTCGGCAACTTTCAGGCGGAGCTGTTTCCTTGCGCGGCCGGTGCAGGATGCCGCCAGGCACCGCTGGCCTTCCCCTGGTGCCCCAGGCTCCGGGAGATGGCGAGGGCCGAGGCACGCACCAGCGGCACCATTTCATGCGCCTGGGTGGCGGCATCGGGCACCACGATGGACAGTGCCGCCACAACATCCCCGCCGGCGCCACGGATGGGCGCCGCCACGGATACCGTCTGCGACGGATGGGTACGCCTCACCACGGCGGCGCCCGCCTGCTTGACCTCGGCCAGCAGTGCACGCAGGTCCTTGGCGGGGACCCGTCCCGGGCCGCCGCCCTCTCCGTCAGAATGAGCCAGCAGCTCCTCCTGCACGTCCGGGGCAGTGTAGGCCAGGAGGACCTGCCCGACGGCGGTGGTGGACAGGGGCATCCGGCCACCTACCCGGTACGCGACTTCGGTGGCGGTGCGTGAGGAGAGCCTGTCGATCAGGACGGCCTCGTGGCCTTCGCGAACGGCAAGGAGCACGTGGTGGCGCGTCACTTCGTAAAGGTCCTCAAGGTAGGGCAGGGCGATCTGCCGGACCCCGTGGCCGCGGGGCGACAGGGAGGCAATCTCCCACAGCCGCACTCCCACCACATAGCGGCCGTCCTCCAGCTTTTCCAGCGCTCCCCATTCCGTCAGGTGGCGCACCATCCGCAATGCGGTGGCGGGCGCCAGGTCCGCGAGGCGGGCCAGCTCGGACAGGTTCAGGGCCCTTCGCTGTTCGGTGAACTGGGCCAGCAGGCTGAGAGCGCGGACCACCACGGGCTGGCCGGGAACCCCCGGCACGGACCCCGCTGCACTACCCGCTCCCGCCACGCGGTCTCCCTTCACCCTTGATAGACGCCCCTCCTTCTTCAAGCCTCAACTTTGTGGCCCACGACACAAAGTGCATTTTCACTCAGTGAAAAGTACGATTTCGGCGGCGCCCACCGGCGGGCAAGCTGATGGACGACCCGCCGGGGACTGCCTGGCGTCTTATCCGATTGGAATCAACGATGAACTCCAATGCCCCCAGGAAATCCCTGGCCGTCATCTTCGTGCTGTGCTGGCTTGGCCTGCTCGCGGACGGCTACGACCTTTACGTCTACGGCGCCACCCTCCCCGGCCTGATCGGACATCCGCCGTTCAACGTCACGCCCGCCGCCGCTGGTGCCGTTGGCTCCATTGCGCTGGTGGGGATGCTGCTTGGCTCCCTTATCGTCGGCACGCTGACTGACCGGCTGGGCCGGCGCCGGATCTTTGTCAGCGCCCTCGCCCTCTTTTCGCTGGCCATGCTGGCCTGCGCCGCAGCGCCGAGCTGGGAGCTTTTTGCGGTGTTCCGCTTTGTTGCCTGCTTCGGCGTTGGCGGTTTGCTCCCGACGGCGGTGGCGCTCACCAACGAGTTCGCCCCGCCCGGCAAGAAGTCGCTGGTGCTCGGCGCCGTGCTGACGGGCCCGGCCGTGGGAACCGTGGTGGCATCCCTCAGTTCGCTGGCACTGTTGGAGGGAAGCGGCTTCCGCCCGGTCTACGCCATCGGAGCGGCCGGCCTGTTGATCGTCCCGTTCGCGTGGTTCCTGCTGCCGGAATCGCCGTCGTTCCTCCGCACTCAACTCCGCACCGCCGAGGCGGACAGGCTCGAAGCCGCCTATGGACTGCCCGGCAGCGCCGATGCCGCGGCGTCATCCGCCGTCCCATCCGCCAGGATCTCGCCCACCCGTGCCCTGTTCGCCGAGGGGACAGCCCGCACCACTGTCCTGCTCTGGGCCATCACCGTCCTGAGCCTGCTGACGATCTTCGGCGTCAGCACCTGGCTCCCGCAGATCATGCGCACGGCAGGTTTCGGTGTCGGCTCCTCCGTGTCGTTCCTGCTGGCCTACTCGGTGGGCGCCGTCGTCGGTACCGTCCTTGCGTCCGTAGCCAGCCAAAAGTTCGGGCCACGGCCGCTGGTGATCGTCGGCTTCGTGAGCGCGGCGGCAGCCCTCCTGCTGATGTCCACCAACCCTCCGGCTGCCCTCATGACGGTACTTGCCGCCGTCGCGGGCTTTGGCGGACTGGGAACACAGAACATGATCAACGACTTCATCGCCCAGTTCTACCCAGCCGCTACGCGTGCCACCGGCCTGGGTTGGGCCCTGGCCGTGGGCCGTCTTGGCGCTATCGCCGGGCCCACCTACGGTGCATTGCTGGTGGGCTTCGGTGGTGGAGTACCCGTGGCCGCCATGGCGTTTGCGGCACCCGCGCTGATCGGGGCCGTGCTGATGCTCGCGCTGCGCACCGGGGCGGCGCGGCGTCCTGCCGTCGCGGCCGACGCAGAACTGGTTGCCTGACAGAGTGGCGTAGGGACGCAGGTCCCCTGAGCTGAACCCATGCCCCGGGCGGTAACCGCCCGGGGCATCCTGCTGTGGAATAATCCGCTGCGGGAGGCCTGACGACGTGAGCAACGAACTGATCCTGCGCGGGCGCGTGGTCACCGGACGCCTGGACATCGCCGATGGTGTGGTGGCTGTGGACGGCCGCCGCGTCACGTACACCGGTCCGGCGTCGGACTTCCCCGGAGAACTCCTGCCCGCCCGCGGCCCCACTGCCGCCGGACGTATCCTCCTGCCCGGGCTGGTTGATCTGCATTGCCACGGCGCGCACGGAAACGACTTTTCGGAAGGATCTGTGGACGGCGCCCGGGCCGCGGCGCGCTACCTGCACAGCCGGGGCACCACAACCCTGCTGGCCAGCGTGGTGACGGGTTCGCCACGGGACCTGCTGCGCAATCTGAGTGCGCTGCGGACAGTGGCCGGGGAGGGTTTGACTGCAGGGTCCCATCTTGAGGGCCCCTTCCTCGCGTCGTCCCAATGCGGCGCCCACGACCCGGGGTTGCTGCTGGAACCGGACAACGCCCTGATGGAGCAACTGTTGGGAGCCGCCGGGACGTCCCTTGCATCCATGACTCTCGCCGCAGAGCTTCCGGGTGCTTCCGCGCTCCTGGATCTGCTGGCCTCCCGCGGGGTGATCCCGTCGCTGGGGCACACGGCCGCCGGGCATTCCACTGCCGCGGCTTTCCTTGACCGAGCAGCCTTGGAACTTCGTGGTTCGTCCAACGGTACGGGCAGGCTTCGGCCCACGGTGACCCATCTGTTCAATGCCATGCCGCCGCTGCATCACCGGTCCCCCGGCCCCGTTGCCGCAAGCCTCAGTGCCGCGCGCGCCGGACAGGCAGTGGTGGAACTGATCGGCGACGGCGTCCACGTGGCGCCGGAGACCATCAAGCTGGTGTTCGACCTGGTGGGTGCCGGGAACGTCGCACTGGTCACCGATTCGATGGCCGCGACAGGACTGCACGACGGCGGCTACCGGCTTGGGACGCTGGCGGTCACCGTTGAGCAGGGCGTAGCACGGGTCGACGCCACGGGTGCCATCGCCGGCGGTACGGCCACGCTGCTAGATGTGGTGCGGGTTTCCGTGGCCGCCGGGGTCCCACTGCAGGATGCGGTGCTGGCTGCGAGCAGCGTTCCGGCTGCCGTCCTCGGGCGGTCTTCCGAGGTGGGCGACCTTGCCGCGGGAATGCTTGCGGACGTTGTGGTGGTTGACTCCGGACTCGGGCTCACCGGGGTGCTCCGGCGCGGCGAATGGGTCACCCCGCTCGTTTGAGGGTGCCGGGCGGCTGGCTTTGTGTCGCTGCTGGTTCTGTGGCGCTGCTGGTTGGGCTCCGGCGATGAGTTGGAGCAGCCTGTGAATGTCAGACCCTCGCGCGAGAATTCTTTTATGGGAAACGCGGCGGCTTCTCCGGTCGAGGAGACAGAGGTGATGGAGGGTCTTCGGGCCTCTGTCGCCAGCCTCGACGT